>ERZ772969.304-NODE-304-length-48631-cov-3.087430_pt1 | contig 48631 bp, 28 predicted proteins | sample MGYA00511676_ERZ772969 | MGnify/ENA primary metagenome ERZ772969 (study PRJEB29015, sample SAMEA2737651) | human gut metagenome | biome: human gut; feature: human-associated habitat; material: faeces | place: China | collected 2012 ... | reverse complement strand
CTAAAAACCTCAATTCTATATTTCCTATTTTAGTATTGGTTTTGGGGGTGATATCGAATAGCATTGAGTTTAGTGTCCAAAGTCATTGAGTTTGATGTCCAATAGCATTGAGTTTGGGGATCAATATCATTGAGATTGGCGAGCAACATATTTTTAACGGTCTGACATGAATCGCATCTAAAGCACAACAAGCAGGTTAGCTGCGAAAAATTCTTCACACAAACTACGAATATAGGATGCTTACTAAGCCCACTTATATGAGTACTATAATGCCTTTGGGGCATAGAAATAAAAGGAGGTGTACGCATGGTCGCACACCTCCTTTTGTTTGCATTTTATATCACTCTCAAAAATTATTTGATGGAGATAGGTTCATCTAAGGTAGTAATATCAATACCGTTTGTCTTGCCATCCAAATTCTTGGCAGCGTCCTTGATAATATTGCCCTCTACTTTCTCAGAGCCATCAAGCTTATAATACAATTCAAGTCCGTCAGACTTAGGATCAACTCCTAACATGAATTGTTTGATTTGCTTCTCGGTACGAGCCACGCTCCATACTCTCATTTCGCTCATATAACCATAGAATGGACGTTCTCCCCATGGGAATCCTGCCAGCTTACCAATGTTAAAGCCGACATCCTTATTAGGATCGAAGCCAGCAATGTTCCAAGTAGACTCTGCCCATTTGGCACCATTCAAGTACAGAACCGTTTTTCCAGAAGGCTGATCGTAAGTGATGGCGACATGACACCACTGCTTAGCGGGCAGTTTGTCAGGCGATTCATAATGTTGGTTTCCTGCAATTTGCAAAATACCTCTACTAATGCCGCCACCTTCGTCACCAACGCGTAATATCATGATACCTTCGCAACCCATGATGGTATTATTAGATCCCCAGCCAGAAGAATAAACTAAAGCCTCATAGGTAAACGATTTAAAGAAAGTTCCTGCTGGGAATTTTACAGAAATATAGTGATTTGTAAACGTACCTACCTTGTTAATTAAGATTGGTTTCGCTAAAATAACATATTCTATATCCTCACCAGCAACTGTTGGAACACTACTTGATTTCACTCGAACAGGCAAGATATAAGACTTTCCTGCTTCAAGACTATTCAACCCAGAGAGGGAAAGCACTACCGGTTTGGCGTGTGTCGCACCTGCTTCAATCACAGCTTGAGGCGTGTTTATTTTCGCATTTTGCGCATTGAAGGGTAAATAGCCTGTACCATGCTTCGCATTATACTCTTTCACCAATGACTCTTCTGCTACCTCATACGATACGTTTACATCCGACGATAGAAGATTGCTAAGACGAGAGGTGATATTGACATCCATCACATCTTTTTCCTCTTTCATCGTTACCTGATATTCACTGCTCTCGAAATAAACTTTTTCTGCGAGCAAATCACTCTCGCTTTCATTACTGCATGCTCCTAACAAGAGGGCTAACCCTCCCATTAAAAGAGAACGGCATATATGTTTGTTTTTCATTGTTAACTCATTTTTGATGATTCACTAAACTACTTTTTCTTTTGGTTGGCTTTCCATTCATTATAAACCTTTTGGTTGATTTGAATGGCTTGGCGCATCCACTTGTAATTAGGCGTGTTGTCGTAGTCGTTGTCAAAACGATAAGCACCTACGCCTCCTTTATACCCGTTGGCTGGCATTTGGGCTGCCTGTCTTAATAATTGACCACCACTACTAAAACTCGATTCAAAATTATCGGTAATAATCAGCTTTTTGGTATCAAAATCATAGCTGTCTAAATTGGGTACCCAGCCATACGATTGTGCAATCCAATAATCAACATAGCCGTCCAAGGCTTTGGTTAGACCATGGAATTGTCCGTCAATACAAATTAGTTTGTGGCCATTGCCCTCGGGATCACTCTTAGGACCAATATACTTGTTCATTTCCTTAATTAAATAAATCAAGTCTTCATTGGTTTGTAAAGTTCCATCCATGTCAAAGACACCACTTCCAATTTCCCAGTCGATGTCATAACCATCCCAATCGTTAGCTACCAACGAGTCACAGAGAGCTTTCGCAAACTTTGCCAACGCCTGTTTATGGTTCTCTGAACCACGTACACCATTGTAGCCCCAGAACTTCCAACGCGCCTGTTTCTTTGCCTCGTTCAGCCGCGCTTCGTCTTTGCTCCAACCTTCTTGTTCTGCTTTTTTCTCTACTTCGTGGTACACATAATCAGGAGTTCTACCCTTTCCGATATAAGAAAGTAGGGTTACTTCCAGCAGTCTGGTTCCTTTCACTTTTTGCACAAACTCTTTGTCAGCCTTTTGTGCAGGTGTGATTTCAAATCTGTTAGGGGCACCACTCCACATAGACACAATGTCCATACTGTCGGGCATTGAACTAAGGTAGCCTCTACGGTAAGTGCCTGCTGGCGACCAGTTAGAATACCAACCAAATGCTACAGGGCGACCATAATTATTAGCCGTTTTCTTATAAGCTCTTAAATCAGCATAATATTGTTCGCTCTTTGCGTTGTTCATGGTGTTATAACCACCTACATGGTCAAACTCTTTTGGTTCGGGTTCTACCATATCACTACAGGAGGTCATGAACATTCCTATCGCAAGAGCGAGAAATAGTTGATGATATTTAAAACGTTTCATTATTTTTCGATTTTAAGTATATTATTTATTCTTATTATCCCACCACAGGCGAGTACCAGCCTTATCCTGTCCGTCACGCAGCATCTGACGCGCTTTGTCCAAGTTCTGCTTGTCCTCATCAGATGTAGCCCTATTGGCAGGGTAACGCATTCTGCGAATACCAATGTTGGTATCCACCTCACCGTTGCTGTAATTCGCCATTACCTTGTGTAGCTTTGGATAGCCCGTACGACGATATTCACTCCAAGCTTCTTGTCCGTTAGGATACAGTGCAATCCATTTTTGAATCATGATTTTCTCTAACTTCTCTTCGTTACTGCCACCCCATTTTACGGTAGCATTTGTAACAGAAGGCTCAGAAACATTCACGTTAGGACTCCACATATTCAAACTATACTCCATTGGTGTACGGCCAGAGTTCATATAGTTGTCTACCTCATTGGCAGAAATGCCATTCTCCTCGAACGACATGGCAATGCCCTTGCGATACAAGTCTTCGGCAGAACCATTGACAGATATGCCATGTAACGCAGCTTCCGCCAAAAGGAAATACACTTCGGATGCGCGCATCCAATAAGTGGCGGTTGTCTTGGTTACATTAGGTCTTGATGCCATTTTAAATACATCGTTCTGCGAAGCTATATTACCAGTTGGCACTGCCAGGTATTTTCCGTATTGTCCCAACTCCTGAGCGTAATAAGCTTCAGACTCTGTAAAGTATTTAGGAAGTCGTGGATCTTCGTATCCACCTAAATAAGCCTGCATTGACGAACCCATGCGACATTCATTGTACTGATTTGATAAAATCTCAATATTGTTGATAAAGGTAATTCCTGCACCTTTTTCCATCTTGGCTTCATCGTCCTTAGACTGCATTACACCGTAAGGATTGTTCACCGCTTGCAATACATACTTCTTTGACATCGCCTCGTCAGCATAATATACACGCATCGCCAAGCGAAGCATTAGAGAGTTGGCATAAACTATCCATTTCTTCACATTGCCTCCATATACGGCATCGGCATTGGGCAACAATTTGGTAGTACCATGCTCAAGAGCATTTGTCAGCACGCCAATGGCATTCGTCAAATCCTCAAACATGTATTTGTACACGTCTGCCTGACTGTCATAAGGTACACTAATAAGACCCTTTCCTGCCTCTTTGTAAGGAATGGGACCGAACATATCAGTAGCCTTATGCCAAGTAGATACTTTGAGAATTTGTGCCAAAGCATACGCCTCTGGGAAATCTTTCTCGGTCTTTATCTTGATGTCTTGCCACAACGGTATCACTTTGGTGTATGCCGAAGTGTACGATGCCGATACCCAACCGTCCATTAAGAAATAGGTTAAGTTGTTACGACCGCTGTTCCAGTTGTTGTTTTGAGCAAAGTAACCACTCCAACAATCGGCAGCCAAATGATAAGCTACTTGATATTCGTTGGCAACATTTGTTCCGTCGTCTTGTGTACCAACAGGTACTACGCACTTTTGCAAAGCTGTTATAGGACCACCGACAGAGATACCGTCCATTTTACCTTCTTCGGGAAGCATCTCGAACTCGTTGGTATTGATTTTCTCAAAGTCGCACGAAGCAAACAATGACAAAGCCAATAAACCTATCATATATTGTTTATATCTTAGAAATTTCATAGTTGATTAGAATTTAAATTTTACACTAAATCCGTAACTCTTCAGACTGGGCTGCATGAAGTAATCGTTTCCTTGTCCATAAGTTCCTGTAGAAGGAGTCACCTCTGGATCGAAAGGCGCCTTGCAATAAATCATCCAAGGATTGTTAGCCACAAACGAGAGTGTTAAATCTTTCAATACATTATTGGACCAACGAGAATTAAACTTGTAACTGAAAGTAAACTCTTGCAATCTAACATTGGTCGCACTATAGGTATAATAGCCAGCCAAGGCTGTTTCGCCTGTACCTATCAAGTTATAATAGTTTTTGGCATCGAACACTCCCTGTTCTGGTATCAGCACACCACCAGCATCACGAGCATCGGCAGAGGCTTGCGACACACCAAACTTGTCGAGCAATGCTTGTGTAGAAGAAGTAACAACACCGCCCACACGTGCATTGATTAAGAAACTTAGTCCGAAACCTTTGTAAGAGAATGAGTTGTTCCAACCCATCGTAAAATCTGGTGTGGTCTTACCGAGGTACACAGGTTCTACATTCTCTACGTTGAAGCCACCAGACGAGGTAACATTGATAAAGCCTTGATTATCTTTAGCCAAGAACTTATTTGCATAGATGTCGTTGATAGAACCTCCAACCTTTAAGATAACACGACCATTGTCTTTAGAAACTTGAGGAATGTTAATAGGTTTGGGACTCATGGGGTGAGTATAATCCTTCACCATCTCAATAATTTCGTTGTTGTTGTGCGAATAGGTAAGCGAAGAGTTCCAAGCCAACTCGCCAAAGTTGTCATGATAACCCAAAGTCATCTCCACACCGCGGTTTTCCACATTTCCTGCTTGTAGATATACGGCTTTATAACCAGAGCTTTCGGGCAATTCACCGATAAACGTTTGGTTGTAGGTGTTCGACTTGTACCATGTGAAGTCGAAAGATAGCTTTTTAAATAAACGTGCCGTCAAACCAAGCTCATACGACTTTGTACGTTCTGCCTTATAATCGGTAAACGGATAAATGTCGGTTGATTTCAAACTACCGCCCAAAATAGGCGTTGTAATGGTTCCCGGTGTCATACCCGAACGTGATACTGGCGAACCTACTTCGGTGAACGAACCTCTTACTTTGAGGTAAGAAATGGCTTTGGGTAATTTTACCATTTCAGAAATGATGCCTGACAAACCTACTGAAGGATAGAAGAACGACTCTTCGGAAGAATTAACCAAGCGCGAATTCCAGTCGTTTCTGCCTGTCAAGGTAAGGTAGAGCATGCTCTTGTAGCCTAATTCAGCACTGGCAAAGGCTGCCACATTGCGCACCTTGCTGTCGCCACCTTCCTCGCGAATCTTACTATCGGTAGGATCGATGTTCGTCAAAGAAAACTTATTGGGTACCAACGTCAGGTTACCACCATAGCCTCTGGTGAGTGAGCCATAATCTGAATAGCTGTAACCAATGTTGGAAGCTAAGCTAAAATCGCCAAACCTCTTGTTGATACTGGCAATAAAGTCAACATAGGTCTGATGATCTTTATAATTATAGTATTCGTATGCGCCCTTTGACTTAGCAAACACATCGTATGAAGAAGCATAAATTTTTCGTTCGCTGGTCATGAAAGTTCTGTCAAAACGTACACGACCTGCAAGATCCAACCAATCTAAAACGTGATAAGTGAGACCTGCATTAAACATATAACGGTCTTTATCATCAGGAGCTAAATTACGATAAGCTGTCCAGTAAGGGTTTTGATTGGCAAATTTACCATCTAATATGGGCCAATACTGCAATGGGAAGTTTCGTGTATTATCGTAACGCTCAAACGTTTTGATGGCGTCGAACGACTCGCCACGTGGGAACAGATAAGCAGCAACAATAGGATTCCAATACTCACCTTGAGATACCATATTGTTGTCTTTTTGCTTGATGTACGATGCGCCTAAATCTAATTGAACCTTACCACCAAAGAGTTTTGAAGAATTACGGACTGTAAAGTTCAATCGGTCGTACGTATTGTTTGGCACAATGCCCTTTGAATTAGTCGAAGCTACCGATGCAAAGGTTTGATTATACTCATTACCTGTGTTTAGGGTCAATGAGTTGATAAAGTTAGTACCTGTGCGGAAGAAGTCTTTTGCAGGATCGTATGAACTGGGCGTTGCAAGTTTTTCACCCCAGCTCTCGTAAGAACCTGCTTTGTTACCATAAGTGTTTTGGAACTTAGGCATGAGCAAGGGAGAGCTGAAATCGGCTGCTGACGAGAAGGATATCTCCATTTTCCCCTCTTTACCCTTTTTAGTGGTAATGAGGATAGCACCATTTGCTGCATTACTACCATACAAGGCAGCGGCAGAAGGACCTGCCAAAACGTTGATACTCTCAATATCTTCAGGGTTAAAGTCGGCAATGCCTTCACTGCTGACACGTCCCTCTCCTAAAACACCACTATCTGAACCTCCATTGAAGTTGAACAAGGGGATACCATCTATTACATACAACACATTGTTGCTGCCTTCAATAGATTTAGCACCACGCATAACCACACGCGTGGCACCACCCACGCCACTGGCACTTTTGGTAATGCTTACGCCTGCCACCTTACCACTGAGCGAGTTGACAAAGTTGGCATCCTTGTTACGAGTCAGTTCTTCGCTCTTTACTTGTTGTACATTGTAGCTCAAAGCCTTCTCTTCGCGCTTGATACCAAGAGCCGTTACTACCACTTCACCCAGTTGTTTAGAACTTTCGTTCAAGACAGTAGTAGAGGTGACATCAGAAGCTTTGAATTCGCGAGTAGTAAATCCAACATACGAAAATTCAAGTATGTCATTGCTACGAACATTGAGGCTGTAGTTTCCATCAATATCAGTGGCAGTTGCAGTCTTGCTGCCCTTCACTCTCACCGTAACACCTGGGAGTGATTCGCCATTCGCATCTGTCACTTGCCCTGTCACCTTAATGGTAGCCTGGTCTTGCGCAGAAGTGCTGACTTTAGCTTTAGGTTTCTCACTAATCAAGATGTGGTGGTCGGTAATGGTGTAATCGACGTTGGTGCCCTTGAAAAGTTCTTGTAAGAGATCGGACAACTTCATCTTGTTAGAACTAACTTGGACTACCTTCTTCAAATTGATGACATTTTGTCCATAGTCCACTGATTTGTTGGTTTGTTTTTCAATAGCAGTAATCAGAGTCTTCAGCGTTGCTTTGCGTTGCTGCAACTTGATGACTTGATTTTGTGCGAACCCTGCTGATGAAATAAATAACAATGCGCCAACCAAAAAAGTTTTGCTGAATGGCATCATCGTTAACAGTGTTTTTTTAGCCTTAGGTTTCATTACTTTGTGTAAATAAAATAAATTGATAGTTTTAATATAGATTCGTTAATCGTGCGCATCCGTGATTGATCTTCATGCCATCACCCTGATGCGGCCTCAATATTTACATGTTATTATTACATATTGCCTGCTTTGTGTCCTCCTTTCTTCACATCAAGTGTAATTGTATGTTGTTGATAAGTATAATCTAAGTTCCCAGATATTTTCGTCAGCACTTTCATCACGTCGTCAATACCCTCATCTGCCCTGAAAGCCATGGTGAATTGCTGTGACAAATCAACTGCCGGAGTGGCCTTGATACAGACATTGTATCGACGCTGCAAATCAGCAATAATCACTTTCAAAGGCGTTTGATCGAACAACAATTTACCGTTCATCCATTGATTGTACTTCCCGCTGTCCACGCTACGCTTCGTCATTTTACCACTGATGCGATTGTACACCGCCTGTTCATCGGGCAACAGCGTCATGGCAATTTTGTCTTCATAAACTTTCACCTTACCTTGTTCCAAGGTTGTGGTAACCAGTTCGTCGGCAGGGTAGGCCTTCACGTTAAAATGGGTTCCCAGTACCTTGACCTTCAAATTGCCCACATGTACGATAAAAGGCTGACTGTTATTTTTAGCAACGTCAAAATGTGCCTCTCCGTCTAAGTAGACATCACGCCGAGAAAAAAAACGATTAAAGCGTTGAGGATAAAACAAAGAAGAACCTGCGTTGAGGCGTACCAGGGTACCATCGGACAAACGCAAGACTTTAGTTTGCCCGTTTTCCACATGACATTCGGTGAGCATAGCTTGAGAAGCCATCTGGTTTGAAGCCATCAGCCACGTACCCAAACATAAAGCAATGGGTAAGAAGATAACAGCTGCATACTTCAATACCTTCAAACGTATTTGGCGAGCACGCTCCTGATGACCATGATGAGCACGAAGAGCTTGATTTCGCAGAACCGATTGCGACATGTCATCGGCATTCATCACGTCATCGGTTTCATCCCAAACGCGTTTTAACGCTACGTCTTTCGCCTCTCTATCAGCCTCGTCAATGAGCCACGCCATCACTTGTTGACGATAGCGAGACGGAATGAGTCCATCTGCAAAATATCTAATGATTTTGTATGCGGTTTCCTTGTTCATGATTTAGGGTTTTACTCAATAGACAATGATAACGGCCAACACACGCAGTTAAAAGATGTTAAATGATGATTTGAGAATAAACAACAGCCTATCGGTACCACAAAAGGGTGCATCCTGTGAAGATAAAAGCTTGACATCAACCTGGTAACTCATTTGATTTTATTTTGACAAAGAACCTCTTCATATTTTGTGTATTTGCAAACAGTTACTCATTTGGTCGCAAATTCGCCAAGCATTCGCAACTTTTGTATTTGTTTATCAATCAATGTATTGTAAGTTTTGTGGGCGATTTTAGACTTGCATTTCATCTCTTTTTAGGGCAAAAGCATTGCATTAAGGGTGTTATCTGCATGCTTTTTACAGGTTAGAGCATGTAGATAGCTCATCAAAGTCAAGCAGCTTGCGCAGAAAACTCATTGCTTTTGCGCCAAAAGTCGAAATTTCTTACCCGTTCAACTCATTTTTGCATGCTGTTTGCCTATTGATTTTTTCTAGATTGAAAGTTTGAACTGGCTGTTTTTAGGGCGTTTTTTGTGATAAAAAATCAACTTTTCATGCGGAATTTAAGGCAACTCACGAAGATTTACACTACTACCGACGGCTCGTTTGGCAGCAACACATCACGCCGGTCAAGCAGTTGCTTTTCAACACGAAGGGTTTGTAAAATCAATGTAATATTTTTTAAGATGTTGTTTTTTATCGTATATTTGCGCAAAAGAATACTTATAATCACCTTTCAATGTCTAAGAAAATAATAACGGTAGGGCAAACCAACCCACAGGATATCGAATGCCCAGAGGCATACGATATGCTATTTACACGTTATTATGCCAAGGTGAGAAATTTCGTTTATGCCATCGTCAAAGACGAAAATGAGGCTGAAGACATTGCGCAGGATATCTTTCTTAAATTGTGGATTCAACGCGATAAAATAGGAGTCGTTGACAATTGGGATGCCTATTTGTTCGCTATGGCACGCAATGCTCTCAAACAGAAAGTGTATGAACAAAATTTTAGAAGTTACCCGGAGACGGGTGTTCCCGAAGAAAATTCTCTGGAAGAAATGATTTTTAGTGAAGAACTCAAGGCGATTCTTGAAAACGTTATCAGCAAAATGCCCGATCAGCGGCGCAGAGTATTCACTATGAGCAGATTGCAAGGCATGACAAATCAGGAAATCGCTCAAGCCTTGCACATCAGTAAACGCACCGTAGAAACGCATATTTCGACTGCATTGGCACAGATCAGGCGGGTTGTGACGATGGCTGTCGTGTTTCATTTCCTTGTTTCGTAAAGAAAAACAAAGGTGTTCAACCCCATCAAGTACGCCCTTGCTCATGGATGCTGCTAAGAACTGCAAGCGTTCATGGCTCAGCTAAACCGCACAACCACTTGCCTCATAGAAGCGTTGACTAATGATGCCAACGCTTATGCCTTCACTATCAACACGGTAGCGTATGCAGCCATTCCCTCCTGACGGCCCACAAAGCCCATGCGTTCACTGGTGGTAGCCTTGATGGAGATGTTGTCTTCATCGGTTTGCATCAGCCTGGCTAAACAACTCTTCATGGCGGGTATATGGGGATTAATCTTGGGCTGTTCGGCACAAACGGTGGCATCAACATTGCCGAGTTGGTACCCTTTGGTGGCGATGAGTGCCATGGTTTTCTGCAAGATCACCTTGCTATCCATGTTGAGGGTTTCATCTGAGGTATCGGGGAAATGGTAACCGATGTCACGCATGTTGGCTGCTCCCAGCAAAGCATCGCAAATGGCATGAATCAAGACATCGGCATCGCTGTGTCCCAACAAGCCCATCGAATGCTCTATCTTGATGCCACCGAGCCAAAGGTTGCGCCCTTCCACTAATTTGTGGACATCATAGCCAAAACCAACACGAAAAATAGGAAGCATAGGGTATAAGTTTTTTAGTTGACAAGTGTACGAGTTTACGAGTTGACAAGTATCTAGATTTCTAGTTGTCTAGTTTTTCTAGTTTTTCTAGTTATCTAGTTTGCCTAGATTTCCTAGGATTCCTAGATGTTCTAGATTTTCTAGGCTCCTAGATTACAAGTTTACATGTTGATAGCCTTGCTATTCACTCCCCTCCCCTTCGGGGAGGGGTCGGGGGAGAGGCTTCCATTCTTACCTCCTAAACAAGTCTTTAATCCCATCCATATCAAAGTTCAATGAGAAGCGAAGGGTTTGATCGAGCGGGTTGCTCTTCGCCATGGCAATGACATAACCTGCATCCAATGAGAACACACTCATCTTGAAACCGGCACCCACCGTAAAATATTTTAGGTTACCTTTATTCTCTGCTTGGTGATGATAGCCTGCCCGCAGTGCGAACTGATCGTGATAAACATACTCGGCACCTACGCTCCATTGTATTTCCTGCAACTCTTCTTTCGCACCATTGGGGGCATCGCTGAAGCTTTTGAAGATGCCGCTGATGCTCGACACGTCATAATATTCTTTCTGTACACGCTCCTGGTAGTCCTCCGTACTCTCGCCCTCATTCTGTTTTGGGTAGGTGGGTACCAATAATTTGTTGGCATCGGCTGCCACGGTAAACCGGTTATATTCATCGATGGGAATCATCAGAGAAGCACCCAACCGCAGGTTGGTGGGAATGAATTCACTGTTGTCGCTGCCACCAAAGGTTATCTTACTACCGATGTTTGAGATGTTGAGACCGATGCCCAACTGACTTTCACGTTCCCCAAGGTTGATATAATTTTGATAATAGGCCGAGATGTCTGCGGCGAAAGCCGAGCCTGGAGTGGTTTCATCCTTAAAGTCGTAAGTTAAGTCAGAGTAAATCCAACGCACGGCAGCACCTAATGAAAACCGCTCACTCAACATCAACGAGTAGGCTACATCCAATGACATTTCGTATGGGTTGATGGTCATCCCACCCCCTTTGCCATCTCTGTCAGCATTGGTTGTCACCTCGCCCAGTGAGAAATAGCGCAGCGAACCAGACACCGCACTATAGTCACCGATGCGATAGTAGCCTGCCAGGTAGGCTAAATCGATGTCGTTAACCAACTGTCGGAGCCACGGTGTGTAGTTGAGTGCCACACCAGCACGACTGATGGTGAAGGGATATTTGGCCGGGTTCCAATATTGCGAAACCACGTCAGGATCGGTAGCCGCACCCACATCACCTATACCGGCTGAGCGAGCATCGGGTGCAATCATTTGTGAGGTGACCGATGAGTGGACTGGATTAAACATGTTTCGTTTGTCTTGTGCTGACAATGTAATGGCAAAGCAGACAAACAACAGCATGCAAAATATTCTTGGAAATGTTTTCATTCTGTTCAGTAACTCTTTTCTGTTATTGATTAAAAAACGCACGGGATGGTTAATTATTGCCTATCACGATGAGTTTCTTCGCTTTGGAAACCTTCGGACTGCCCTCAGAAGAGAGCAACACACGATAGAGATAAACGCCAGTTTGCAAGCGTGCCCCACTGTCTACTCTCAAGTCCCAGTCAACAGTATAAGCATCATTAGTACTCACGCCACGTTCCTGATGCTTCCATAGTTGGCGGCCACTCATGTCGAACACGTCAATTTCCACATCCACCTGTGTGCCTACCCTGTCGTGGTTGATGATGAAGGTCGTAGTGGTGCGTGCGGGATTGTTCGTGCAATCGACCGAAAACAGGTTGGGTTGCATACCCTTGACGACATGGAATGTCAGTTCTGCGGTCGAAGAATTGTTCAAAACATCCCATGCTCTGAATTGCAACCTGTGCGGGCCAGGGGCCAATTCGGGGATGTTGTAATACGTGGTTCCGGTGGTATAACTGCCAAAGTCGTACACGAAATGATCGTTGAGGTTATACGTTTTTGACATCTGTCCGTCGATAATCAACTGCAAGTCGTGCCCAATGCCGCTTCCGGCACTATTGATTCCGTTCTCATCGGTTATTTTCGCAACGAAATAAGGCGTGCTGTTCACCTTATCGCCATTGGTGAACGACGGCGAGTTGAGGTAACAGTAAATGGACGGTCCGATGGAATCGTTGGCCACATCGGCCGTTCCACCAATCGTAAACGCCTCGCTGGTACCGTGCGCCTTCAACTGATGGTCATCACTCAAGGCATACAAATTCATCAATCCCGTGCCATCCGTGTAATTGATGTCTTGCGGAATGGCAAAGGTCAATGTAAACCTTCCGCCAACAACGTTGCCAGATCCGTTGAACAATGTCTTGGTGCGATCGTTATAGGTAAACGGACTGGTGATGTCAGCCACATCATTCATTCGGCAAACAATTTTTTCTTGGCTATCCCGAACGGTCACAGTTACCGTTCCATTGAAGTCAGCGGCGTGCTCTACATGGCCCGTCACTTTGGCTATTCCACCAGCTTTGAGAGAAGCTTTGATGTCAGTTGACACGGGAGCGCCGTTGATTGAGTCGACTACTACCTTTAAGGAGGGTTGATGAAGTGCCACGGCTGGGTCGCCCAACAATGAATATTGTAGTTTGTTGTCGGTCAAGTCGCGTTTAGTATCAATCATCTCATTCTTGGCCAAGCGTTGAGCTTCACCTATCGTAATCGGTTTCCCAGCATGGTCCTTGCTCAACACATGTCGCAGGAAAGAGGTGTTGATCTGGGCGTTATAATAAGCCCAAACGGTACGAGTTGTGCCAAAGAAAGCCAAAGTGCCACCCTTTGGATTGAGTACAGCTGCCTCACCAATGGTTGGAGCGACGCCATCGAAAGGCATGATGTCACACGAAGCAGTGACCCACAAGGGAAGATTGGGATTATTGAACGACTGGAAATCACTTAAATTCAATACCTTTTCATGGGAAATCTGTGTTTCTAACCCATGTCCGGCGTAATCCATGATGAGGGCACCTGCCGCCTGTTGCTGCTTAATCAGTCGAGTTACCTCTGGGTAGGCATGTCCTGTCGACGAAGTTTCGCGAACGTATGCATCCCACATGATTTTCTTAACCAAATAGCCGGGATATTGTGTTGAGATGGCATCGGCCGCGGCATCGATGTCACGCATGTGCAGATTGTCCTCGCCATCATCGCCCATGAACACCAAGGTGTTTTGCCATGCACCGCCATTTTGGTTTTTCACATAGTTGATAACCTTATCAACCATCACTTTGGCCTCGGCTTCTGTCTTCACCGGAAAACGACCCACGGCGACATCTTGCTTGTCAGAGAAATTGGTATTCAAACCTTCTCCGTCGTCCAAAGCGCAAAAGAAACCATCGTCTACATAGCAATGAAGGGCGTTGAACGAATTTTCACTTTCAAAACAAAGCAGGTAATCGTCAGGATTGAGGTTGCGACAGTTGGCCGTCAGCATTCGGTTGTCCCAGACACAATCGCCAAACAGCAACAGATATTTCGGCATGTCAGCTTCGGTTTGTGACCGATCGTACAGCATCTTGAGGTACCTGCGGTAGGCATTGGCATCAGGAGTGCCACTCGAGAACTCGTTGTAAAGTTCATCTGCCGGCACGATGCGTACCCGCATGCCATCGTTTTGTTCGTGGAAAGCCTTCAGACGTTCAGCCTGCGTGCGCAGCTTTTGACTGGTAGGAATGATGATGACCATGTCGGCGAAGCCATCTCCATGCAAGTCTTGGTTGGTAATGTTGTAAACATATTCAGGAACAGGGAAGGAGGTTCCTTTGAGTTGTGGTGCCGGCAGCGGCTTCTGCCATATAAAAGAAATATAATCCAAGCGAACCGGACCGCCGGAGTTTGTGGTTATCTTGACAGAATCAGTGGTGCCTGTTCTGTTGATTTCATATACCGTACCCGCTTCATTTCCACTATCATGGTCTATTAAACGGATGTTCAACGTCCCCAATTCGGCATTCTGATAGGCCACAGTTGCCTGAGATGCGGTGCCAGCAGATAGATTGACCGACATCTTAGCACTGCCTTGATCCGCCTTAGACGGAATGCTAAAAGTCTTGGAAGAACCTGCTGGGATGGGATTGGGATCAAACAAGTTGCGCCCGCCAGCATACCATGCATGACCGTCAACTTCGTAAAGGGTGTGATAGTCGTCAGGCGAAGGATAGAAAGATGCCAGAAATGCCGTAGAATCGACAGACGTAGGTGTGTCATCTGTCTGCGTTAAAAAGTAATAGCCATAGTCAGAATAGGGGTTGCGAGTGCGACGAGTGGCTGTGTTGGATTCCCATGACACTGGCCCGTATGCATAAAACAATCGACGCCCATCAACCCAACATGTGGGAACTTCCTTCAAATCATCGGTTGCCACCAACTCTTCTGCAACCAGTTTCTCATTTTGTAACCTACCGCCGTAGCCGTAAACTTTCACCTTATTAATATCTGTAAAGCCAGCTTTACGAATCAAGTCATCCGTTAACCGGTACACGCCTGATGCGGGTACACGTATCTTTGCCCACTTGCCTGATGCCAATACCGAGTGAGCCGCATAACGACTCGTGCCACCTGCTCTTGTCTGTACTGCTGCATGTCGCAGCGATTGCTTGCGTGGCTGGGTTTCTAATCGCAGCATGAAGCTGACCAAAATCTGATATTTGCCGTCGCGAAACACCAAAGGGCAGAAGTCTACCTCCAACAATCCCTTCTTTCTATCCAAAGCCAACCGTTGTCGGATAGGTGGTAAGGCTGGCAATGGTGCATCAGACAGCTGTCGGTATCGTGCGATATCAGCCGACGTCATGTCGATGAATTCGGGGTATAGAATAGAAACGGAATAGGAAGAGTCAGCGTATTGATCGCCCAGAGCAAAGGAATGAGAGAAATGAGGCAGCCTTGAATCTATCTTCACGTCGGCTGCCGTCAAGTTAAAAAAACGCTCTTGAGCAGAAAGACTCAAGCACAAAAGCGACAAAAAACCTATAACAAGAAATTTGATACCTCTCAACACGCGTTCTAATTCTGTGTTTATTTACAATTCATTTCAAGCACTTTCCGGTCTGCCAGATACCCCTCCAAATGGTCGTTTACATTCACAGGACCTGTCCCCGCAGGCGTTCCGGTGTACAAGATATCACCAGTCTTCAAGGTGAAATATCGACTGATATAAGCTATCAGCTCATCAATCTTATACAACATGTCGCCCGTGAATCCTTTTTGAACCGTCTTTCCATTGATATCAAGATGGAAGTTGAGCACCTGCACGTCGCGAAACTTGCCTACATCTACCCAGTCACCCAACGCTGCCGCACCATCAAATCCTTTGGATAGCTCCCAAGGCTGTCCTGCTGAGCGTAACTTTTGTTGCAGCTCACGAGCGGTAAAGTCTATTCCCAGCGTAACAGCATCGTAGTAACGGTGGGCAAATCGTTCAGAGATAGTCTTTCCTAATCGACAAATCCGCACGACCACTTCGGCCTCGTATTCTATCCTCCCCAAGTCATCGGGAATGAAGAACGGCTTATGATCTTTGAGTAAAGCCGAATCTGGCTTCATGAAAATCACAGGATTCTCTGGTTTTGATAACGTCCCCAACAGCTCTTTATTGTGCTGTGCGTAATTCATTCCAACGGCAAATATCTTCATCCCTTTGATTCTTTCTATTGATTCTACGCAGCCGGCAGCTGCAATTTGGTATGCTGCAAAGATACTACAAATTAGAAGAAGTAGCGAAGATAAACGCAAAAAGCCCGATTGAGAGATACTCAACCGGACTTTTCTATGTCACAAATCTTCCTTGCTGGGAAGCTATTTCTTAATCAGCACGCAAGCTAAAACGCTTGAAATCGACGATTTCCAAATCCTTGTCAGCCTGTTTCAGATATTCAGAAACAGTGATTTTGCTGTCCTGGATATATTCTTGGTTCAACAAGCAGTTTTCCTTGAAGAACTTGTTCATACGCCCTTTAGCAATATTCTGAATCATGTTTTCTTGCAGATTCTCCTTCTTGTCAGCTGCTGTTTCAGCCTTAATCTTACGAATCTCTTCTGCTTGCTCAGCGGTAATCTCACCCTTGCGGAGGCCTTCCTCCATGTGTTCCTCGCTCTCAGCGATATACAAGTTGAAGCCAGCTTTCTTCAATGCGGCTGAAACAGCCTTCTCAATCTGCTCTTCTTTGGTCTTCTCTACGGCCACCTTGTACTCAGCATCTTTCACTTCTTGCGAAACGTTTTCTTCATTCAAGGCCACAGGGTTCATCGCAGCAACCTGCATGGCGATGTTGTGAGCCTGCTCTTCAGCAGGTTTGTTGGTCTGAACCATCGTGCACAAGATGTTTTTGTTCATGTGGTTGTATGCCTCGATGTTTTCTCCTTCGAGGAAACGATAGCCATCTAACTCCATCTTCTCGCCTGTGATACCAGAACGAAGTTTAACAGTTGTGGCAACATCTTTTCCATCTGCAAGCTTCAAAGTAAGGATTTCATCGATGGTCTTGGCCTTAGCAGCAACGGCAGCGTCGAGGATGTTTTGTGTACACTCGATGAAGTCCTTGCCGTTAGCTACGAAGTCGGTTTCGCACTTCAAAGCAATCATTGCAGCGAAGTCTTTGTCAACTTTCACGAGCACACAACCGTTTGAGGTCTCACGATCAGAACGCTTGGCAGCGATAGCCAGTCCGCGTTCACGAACCAACTCAACAGCCTTGTCCATGTCACCAGCAGCTTCGGTCAACGCTTTCTTGCAATCAGCCAAACCAGCGCCGGTCATTTTACGAAGCTTTTGTATATCAGCAATTGTTACAGCCATAATATAAAAATCTTATTTATTGGGTTAATATTAATCTTTTATAAAAAAGGACAGAGAAGAATGAAGAGCGCACCAGATATGTAAAGAACATACCTTTCCCCCTTCGTTCTTCTCTATTCAATATGATTATTCAGCAGCAGGAGCTTCTTCTTTAGCTTCAGCTTCCTTGTTTTCTTCCTTTGCAGGTTCAGTCTTGTCTGCTACTTCCTCTGTTTCTTCAGCCTTTTCAGCCTCTTCGGTCTGCTTGCGAGCCTTGCGAGCGCGCTTCGGTTTTGCCTCTGCAGCTTCCTCTTGTTGCTCGGCAGCAGCCTTTTCATCAGCCTTTTCAGCCTTGCGCTCCTCCAAACCCTCAGCGATGGCTTGGCAGCAAGCAGTCAAGATTACTTCTACAGAATCTTTCGCATCATCATTTGCGGGAATCACGAAGTCGATGTTCTTAGGATCTGAGTTGGTGTCAACGATAGCGAACACGGGGATACCCAAGCGATTGGCTTCCTTCACGGCGATGTGTTCCTTGCATACGTCTACAACGAACAGTGCAGAAGGCAAGCGTGTAAGGTCGGCAATAGAACCCAAGTTCTTCTCTAACTTGGCGCGTTGGCGTGTAATCTGAAGCAACTCACGCTTGGAAATGTTTTCGAACGTGCCATCAGCCATCAACTTGTCGATGTTTGTCATTTTCTTCACAGCCTTACGAATGGTTGGGAAGTTGGTGAGTGTACCACCAGCCCAACGCTCATTCACGTATGGCATGTTTACAGATGCAGCCTTCTCGGCTACGATGTCCTTAGCTTGTTTTTTAGTAGCGACAAACAAAACCTTCCTACCAGACTTCGCAATCTGTTTCAAAGCTTCGGCTGCTTCGTCTATCTTTGCAACCGTTTTGTTCAGGTCGATGATGTGAATACCATTGCGCTCCATGAAGATATAGGGAGCCATGGCTGGATTCCATTTGCGACGGAGGTGTCCGAAGTGGCTACCTGCCTGCAATAATTGGTCAAAATTTGTTCTTGACATTTTTCTTTTCTTTAAATTGTTTACTTTCTTTTTAGTTGATTAGAACCAATCTTCGAGTAGTTCGCCACGCATGGGAAATCTCGAGGATTTAGATACTAAACGGGTGATCAGTTTACGAGTTGATAGCTTGTAAGTGTACGAGTTAACTGTTTGCAAGTTTACAAGTTTAGAAGTATCACCTCGTCAACTTGTCTACTCGTGAACTTGTCAACTACTCTCCTCATTAACGCTTACTGAACTGGAAGCGACGACGGGCCTTTGGCTGTCCTGGCTTCTTACGCTCAACAGCACGGCTGTCACGTGTCAAGAATCCATTGTCCTTCAACACCTTCTTATCTTCAGCATTCAACTTGACGAGCGCACGGGCAATGGCGAGGCGAAGTGCCTGGCTCTGACCTGTGAATCCGCCACCATCAAGGTTGGCCTTGATGTCATATTTTCCTTCAACCTCAAGTGTTTCCAATGGCTGTTTAACCACGTAACGCAAGATAGCTGATGGGAAATAGGTTTCAATATCTTTTTTGTTAATCGTTATTTTGCCGGTACCTTCAGTGAGGTATACGCGAGCGATGGCGCTCTTGCGACGGCCTATTGCATTGATTACTTCCATCTTTCCTTATTATTTATACTGGTTAATATCGATAGCCTTAGGCTTCTGTGCAGCCTTGTCGTGCTCAGCGCCTTCGAATACATACAGGTTGCTCAGCAAAGAGCGTCCCAACGGGCCCTTTGGCAGCATACCTTTCACGGCATGACGAACAATCTTGTCAACACCGTTCTTGCGAGTACGAAGCTCAGCAGGGGTATTGAAACGCTGTCCACCAGGATAACCGGTATAACGTGTATAAAGTTTGTCTGTTTCTTTCTTGCCAGAGAACTTGATTTTCTCGGCATTGATGATGATGACATTGTCTCCACAATCAACATGAGGAGTGAAAGTTGGCTTGTACTTGCCACGCAGCAACTTAGCGACCTTTGAGCAAAGGCGACCAACAATCTGGTCGGTTGCGTCTACTACGACCCACTCTTTTTGAGCTGTTTCCCTGTTGACGGAAATAGTCTTGTAACTTAATGTGTCCATTAAAAATTTAAATTTTACTACTAAAAAACGTTTTTATTTCACTCATGTACGAACGATTCACTAACCGTGATGCTCGGCCAAAAGCACCACTATTAACACATCCGCACAGGGGACTCTAAGTTCATCCCCGAAATAATCGGTCTGCAAAAGTACACATTATATGTCAATATGCAAAAAGTGTTCATGAACCAATTTTTCTAATTAAAGTTATTTAACGTTGTTTTGTATTGTTAACATGGCGCATGAGACGATTAATGAAATATAAGCATAGGACAAGCAAACTGCACATCACCATCCTCATACCACTCAAGCAAGGCGGGAGGCAATCACCGCTCTTGGTTGACTGCCTCCCACTAAAAGATTGCATAAATAAACTACTGCTCTTACTTCTCAGCCTCTCCATTAGGAGTTGTCGGCCAATAAATATTTTGGTAAAGGTATGTATTTTCTACTGAACCATCTGGCGAACATACCTTCATCTCCTGAATAGAGAATGGAGACAGGTAGTGAGCCTGATAGAATGTATATCCATCATACAGGTTGTATTTCTTGTTTACCTGATAGGGGCGATAGTACTTTGTAAGCTCCTTAGAAGACATGGTAGCCTTGTCGCCACCATCAGCAACGATATAGCTCTTCACTACTTCATTGCCTTTATCATCTTTAGCTTTATACTCGAACACCTTATTCTTATACATCTCATCCCAGAAGTTCACACCTTCTATTTGGTAATTCTTCACCTGATCCAAAGCAGCCCAACGAATGAGGTCATCAAAGCGATAACCCTCACCTGCCAACTCGCTTCTGCGCTCACGTCTGATAGAATACAGTGTAGCGTTGATAGGATTACCTGCCGAGAATGCACCCCAGTCGTACGAAGGTGTGTTTACGTTTGCTTCGCGGTTCATGTCGGTAGCGTTGATGGTTGTTTCAATAGAAGCTGTAATGCCAGCACGTTCGCGCAATTGTGTCCAATACTTCCGTGCCGTGGCATCAATACCACCTGTCTTCTCGTAAGAAGCCTCGATATAGTTAAGCATTGCTTCTTCCACGCGTACCAATATCTGTCCTGAGACATCCGAGAAAGTCTGTCCCAACTGCATGGCTGGGTCGTAGTTGTAAAATTTGCGTTGTCTGTAGCCAGTGTTATCCTTGATCTCGGCATCCTCTATGATGATATTGGCAATGCCCAGCTTGACAAGCTCAACTGTAGGTAGATTCTTTTTCTTTGCTTGCTCATTATATACCGTAATACTATTCGGGTCTGAAGCCAACACGTCCGATTCGCCAAATACAAACAATTGCAGACGCTCGTCCCTGTTGGTCTTTGCCAAGTCAATCGACTTGTCACCTTGGTATCCAGATTCTCGGGCGTAGATAGGCAGACCATTCTTCATCAAGAACGACTCTACCAAGCCTCTTGTCCATCCCGTCTGCGAGCCTGTCCGCAACTTGTTGGATGTAAGGTGAGCCACACTGATATCTGCATTAAACTGTCTCCACATCAACACTTCTGGGTATTTGTTCAAATCAGGCGAAGCAAACATATCATAGTAAGGATTCCAACCACCATACTCACCACTCTTTGTAGGATTCATTTGATGGCTGTTCACTGTCGAAAGCCCAACAGCATCAGACACCTGCTTGGCGGCATCCATGGCTTGCGTTAAAAAGAAGTCAACTTCTTCTTGTTGGTTAATCTTGAAGTCTTTGTTCCAAGGTTTGTCCTTTCCTGGCCAATTGGCATCACCAGGCACACGTCCAGTACCTCTGTGGTATTTCTCAAAGGTACCTTCATATAGTGCCATTCTCGACTTCACCGCCAAAGCGGCATACTTGTTGATGCGCAATTTTCCGCCATTGGCTGGTTTTTCTTGCAACATAGATATAGCCTTGTCCATGTCTGACAATATCTGGCGTGCCACCAAGTTACGAGGCATGCGCTTGCTTGCCTCCGCCAAGTCGGCATCAATGTTCAGTTCCTTTAATTGAATAGGGAAGTCGCCATAGTTTTGCAGCTTGCCGTAATAGAGCATGGCTCTGATGAAGTAAGCCTCGCCGATGTATTGTTCTATCAGCTTTTTATCACCTTCTACGGCTCCCGCTTTTATCTTAGCTTCCTGCTCATTGATAAATTTGTTGACATCACGGATGGCGTTGAAGCCGATGCCGCCTGCCGTAGGCACCTTCCACTGGTCTTGCAAGAACATGCCTGCATTACCGTTGGTCGTTGCCTGGTTGTCGGTTCCGTTGTCGTAAGTGGCTACACCTGCCCACCAACCAATGTTGTTGGGAAAGATAGTTTGATAATAATTCCACGTAAACGTACCCAATTGGTCGGCGTTTTTGTAATAGTCGCCGGGAGACACTTGGTCCAGAGGTGCCCTGTCTAAGAAGTCGTTGCACGCTGTCAGCATCAAGCTGGTACATGCTATGACCATTCCTCCACTTAAAATATTTTTTATACCGTATTTCATAATTTCCAATTATTAAAAGTTAAGATTCAAACCAAAAGACAAAACCCTTTGCAGAGGGTAAATCTTTCCTGGTCCCCAGTCGCCTCCAGTTGCTTCTGGATCAAAGATTTTATTCAATTTAGTGAACGTGTACAAGTTCTCTGCAGAGATATAGAAACGCACTCTGTTAAGTCCCCATGCGCTTGTCAATCCAACCGGTAAGGTATAACCCAACTGAATGTTCTTAATGCGCATGTAAGCTGCATTCTGCAAATAGCGGTCGCTGGTTTGGAAGTTCTTCCATCCATTACCGAAGAGAGGACGTGGATAGAAGGCGCCAGGATTAGGACCGAAGTTCTTATCATCTGCCGGACGCCAGTAATCAAGGTGATCCTTGAAGGCGGCTGCCTGCCACATACCGTGGTTAGCACCAGTGCTGTAAGGAGAGTTGTCCCAGAAGTCGCGCTTGCCTACACCTTGTAAGAAGAGCAGGAAGTCGAATCCTTTCCACGATGCGTCCATGGTAATACCAAAGCGATAGCGTGGCATTGAATTACCGATAACGGTCAAGTCGCCTGTGTTTTCGTAGGTGTTTTCACCATTGTTTACCTTCTTATCGCCATTCAAGTCTTTATACATCACGTCACCAGCAGCCCAGTTTGAACCCCATGATGGTTTATTGTTGGCAAGCCAGTCGCTCATCTCTTTGTCCGACTGTGCGATGCCCTCTACTTGATATCCCCAAATGTCGCCCATGCGCTGGCCTTCACACCATCGTGACAGCAAGCGGTTAGGATTGTAGTAGCGTGTGATGGTTTGTATGTCGTCAGACATTACTAACTTCACTCCATAGTTGAAATCACCGATATGGTCGCGCCAACTCACTTCCAGCTCCCAGCCATTGGTGCGTAAGTCACTGTTGTTTTCTTTAGGTTGTCCTGCGCCCAAGATAGAAGGTTTTACGGGAGCGGGTCCCACCATGTCGCTTGTGTTGCGCACAAAGTAATCGAAGTTACCTTGCAGTCGGTTGTCGAACATGCCGAAGTCCAAGCCCACGTTCCAAGAGCGTACGGTTTCCCATGTCAGATTCGGCGATACCAATCCAGGAACACCTGCAACGTTTTGTTTCTGTCCGTCAATGAGCCAACTTGAAGCTGTTGCCCATACAGGCTGGCTGAGGAACCATGGATATAGTGCTTGGATGTTGGTGTTGCCCAATGTTCCCCATGAGCCACGCAACTTCAACGTCTGTACAGTCTTGGTTAGTGGTTCAAAGAATGCCTCGCGTGCCATGTTCCAACCTAAAGAGAACGATGGGAAAGTAGCCCATGTCTTGTCACCGATGAAACGTGAAGAACCGTCGCGGCGGATAGAGAACTCAGCCAAGTAGCGCGAATCATAAGCATAGTTCACACGAGCAAACATACCCATGGTTGCCCATTGATTGTTGCCAAAGCCGGGATGAACATCCTTGTGAGTGGCGTTGTTGAGCGTAGGCACCAAGGGTGTGATGAGGTCGGCACGCGATGCCGACAATGTGGTGTACAGGTTCGATTCCATATCCAAACCACCTAACAACTTCAGGTCATGTTTTTCGTTGAGCGTGAATGCATACTCGGTGTAGAAACGACCGTTGAAGTAATTGGTGCGGCTCATGCTCTCGCCTACGTTCGACTTGCCTGCCTTGTAGTCACCGCTCCATGCGGCTGGGGTGAGTAGTTCCTGTGGGTCGTGATAGTAGATAGGCAGTACGTCCCAGTGGTTGTGATAGTTGGTGGTGTTGTAATTGCCCTCCAAACGTATCTTCCAACCAGCGAGTGGCTTGAACTCAAACACCAGTTGCTGGAACAGCTTGTCAGTGGTGGTTTTATCCAATCCGCCATCTTCCATCTGGATGATCTCGTTGCCATGCACATAGTGTCCGTGTGGGTCGTAGATGGGGTTGGTAGGCCAACGGCGTGCGATGTTATGGAAGAAAAGTCCCGTCATGTAGGATGGACGATTGAATGTCTCGCGGTTCCACTTGTTGCTGTACGAGATGGAGAGCCACTTGGTGACATCGGCATTCACCTTCGTTGTAAAGTTGTACTTGTTGAGTATGTCCTTGCCGTGACGTATCAATCCGTGCTGGTTAAGCCATGTACCACTTACATAGTAGTTCACGTTCTTTGCGCCACCGCTGATAGAAACGTTATGCTCTTGTGAGGGTACGTTGCTCTTGTACATCTCCTTGAACCAGTCGGTATTTGCCCAAGAACCAGTGTACATCGCCCATGGCTCATTAGCGGCATAACCACTCCACTTGGTAAGGCCTTTGTCTTCTTCCTTGAGCGTTCCGTTGATGTTGTCTTGAATCTTTTTCAACGTTTCCTCATTAAACGGCGCACCCTCACCATTGTTGGCAGCTGCATCGTTCCAATAGCGTGCGAAGTCGTACGAGTTGGGCATCTCCGGCACTTGCGTAGCTGTTGAGAAACGCATGTTACCGTTGTACGAAATACTTGCGCGTCCGTCCTTACCGCTCTTGGTTGTCACCAAAATAACACCAAAGGCTGCACGCGAACCATAAATGGCACTTGCCGAAGCATCCTTCAACACAGAGATGCTCTCGATGTCGTTGGGTGCCAGGGAGTACAGGTCGCCTTCGGTACCATCAATCAGCACCAGTGGCGAAGCGTTGGAACCTTCACCGATGGTACCTGTACCACGGATGTTCATGGACATACGGTGGTCCAATGAGCCACCACCGTTGCCCACGTTAAAGTTCAGTCCTGGTACGGCACCTTGCAACGCCTGTGCCACACTGGTGACGGCGCGCGACTCTAATGTCTTCTTGTTCACTACCGACACGGCACCCGTAAGGTTAACCTTCTTCTGAGTACCATAACCCACTACCACTACGTCCTCAAGACTTTCGGCATCCTCATGCAGTGTGATAGAAAGGTCTTTTCCATTCCACACCACCGTCTGGGTCTTGTAGCCCACATACGAAATGGTGAGCGTGGTTCCCGTTGCCACATCTGGCAGCGTAAAGTTACCATCCACGTCACTAATCGTGGCTTTCTTTTGTCCACTCACTACGATAGACGCCCCAATGATAGGGTCGCCTTTCGCATCCATAATAGTACCCTTACACGCAGCCTGCTGCTGAGCCGTAGTCACCATGGGGGTAACAGTAGCGTCTGCATACGAAAGACTGGCGGAGGATAATGCCAATGCCATTAGCATTGTTGTCCTAAATGTTGCCATAAATATAATAAATTATTAAAGGATTAACAACTATGTTTTTATTAAGTTTTCCTTTTATTCGCAAATATACAGTAATTAAATAAAGTTCACACAAAAAAACAAATCTTAACATTTTCCGATGGATTTGTAGCTGTTCAGCGATAGTAAGAACAGTCTGATTCGGTCTTATTCCGCTGTAAGATTTTTCTTGCAAATCATCGCTGAATAGTAACCTTAGGTTAAAACATACTTGTTGGAGAAACTGGTAGAGCACCCCAAAAAAGATTGGCACGAAGGGGGTACAGACTGAAAACTTCAATTATTTTTACCAAAAAAAGGCCCAAAAACAGCCCTTCTGAATTTTCATTCTGGAGAAAAACAATAGGCTTGGCGGATGAAAACAAGGAGCTGTTTAGACTGAAAAAAGTGTTTTTAGCCCTCGAAACGACGAAATTAGCCTCCAAAAGGCGTCATTTATCACCCCTATACGTATGCTATTGAATGGCAAAGGCATGTCTATTAGCGTGTAAAAGCAATGCTTTTGAGAAAAAAGACTGATGAGAGAATTGTTTTTTACGCTCGAAATGCTATAATAAATTGTGTTACAATGAGATATAAATATTTCTTATCCTTGGCGTATTTGAAGCCAAACAATCTGCTGTTGTCAAATAATGAAATTATGAAAGGTATGTTTGTAAAGAAAAATATCTCGGCTTACGTCCAGGCAGATTCTTCTTGACATCTTGCCGCGAGGGCAAAGGGTGGGGGCGAAGGAAGGTTAACGTGAGATATCGGGAGTTAACAGGGAGTTAACAGGAGATAGCAGGGAGTTAAAAAGAAGTTAGCAGGGAGTTAAAAAGAAGTTAGCAGGGAGTTAAAAAGGAGTTAGCGGGGAGTTAAAAGGAAGTTAGCTGACAATAGCTTTTTGTAATTGATTACAAAAGCATTCGTTTCTATTGTCCTGCTCAACTAATGTCCGTTCACTCCTTTTAACTCCCCGCTAACTCCCGTTAACTACCTTCCTACCTATAATTCAATGACAAGAGTTTGGCGTGGAGCCAAAGTTATATCTCTGCTTATATCCACGTTTTCTCCGCTAATCACGTCATGGGCAGTAGTTGATTTGCTAATGACCTCGGCATATCGCTTCACGTCCAATCGGGCTTCTTTCGACGTTCCGTTGAGTACGGTCAGCACAGTTTTACCTTGATGTTGGCGTGCTAAGACGTACACCCCTTGATGAGGAATGAACTGAATCTGCTTGCCTTGGGTAATTACTTCATTGCCTTGTCGCCAATGCAGCAGCTTACTGAGCCAGTTGAACATTTCGTTTTGTTTCTGTGACCTGCCCTCTGCCGTGAATGCCGTGTGTACATCGCCAGGGAAACCACCAGGGAAATCCTGCCGTACATTACCATCGGTCACCTCTTTGGTGCCATTCATCAGCACCTCGGTGCCGTAATACAGCTGCGGAGTGCGATTCATCGTGAGCAAAAGCGCTAAGGCCTGTTTGAGTGCAGCGACATCTTGACCATTACCTAAGAATCGGTCGGTGTCGTGATTCTCGATGAAAGCCATCACATTCTCGGGCTTTTCGTATAGGTAATCGTACACCAGTGAGTTGTAAATCCTGTTCAGTCCATCCCACCAGCCATCGGTCTCTTCGTTCTTTGCTTTGTTGATTTTCTCAAAGAAGCTAAAGTCCATGACACTTTTCAGGTTGCTATTGATGTCCGACAGCTTGCTGTCTTTTTGCCAAGCAGCAGTATAAGCGGTTTCTGTGTTCCATGTCTCGCCCACCACATTGAAGTTGGGATACTCCTCGTTGAGCGTCTTCATCCACAGTGCCATGGCTTTGCGGTCGGCATAAGGATAGGTGTCCATGCGGATGCCATCGATGCCTGCGGTCTCAATCCACCATATACTGTTTTGGATGAGGTACTTGATGACGTGCGGATTGCGCTGGTTCAAGTCGGGCATGGAGGGTACAAACCATCCGTCAACGGTTTCTTTTAGGTCTATTTTCGAAGCGTATGGGTCGAGCACCGGTGTGAGTTTATAACTGGTCTGCAAATACTTGGAGTTGGTTTTTGTACCATTTGGCATGCCGGTCTTTTCGTCTTTTCCTGTCTTCTTGCCCTCCTCGAGCCATTCAGGCACGTTCAACCAATCGTCAGAGGGCAGTTCTTTGAGCCATGGGTGTTCAAATCCACAGTGATTGAATATCATGTCCATCACCACTTTAAGTCCTTTTCGGTGGGCTTCGTCAATGAGCCGGCGATATTCCTCGTTGGTGCCAAAGCGCGGGTCTACCTTATAGTAATCTGTCGTGGCATAGCCATGATAGGTACTAAAGCCGTTGGTGTCGGGCGAATTGTTTTCCAATACGGGTGTGAACCATAGGGCGGTCACCCCCAAATTGGTGAAATAATCGAGGTGTTTGCGAATGCCCTCCAAGTCGCCCCCATGTCTCAGACTGGGTTGCGTGCGGTCGCAAACATAGTTGTTCATGCCTTTTATTTGGTCGTTCTTGGTGTCTCCGTTGGCAAATCTATCGGGCATGAGCATGTACAGCACGTCGGCATTGGTAAATCCCATGCGCTTGTCGCCACTCATCTCCCGCTGCTTCAGCTCGTATTTCACCTTTTTTGTTTTCTTTCCCTTTGTGAACGACAGCGTGATAGTGCCTGGTTTGGCGTCCTTCAGATTGAGGTAAGCCAGCAAATAATGTGCGTTGGGCATCTGTACCACACTGTCTATTTGCACGCCAGCGTCACGGGTGGTTACTTGAGTGCCGTGCAAGTCGTTGCCGTACACCATGAGTTGCAAACTCGCATCCTTCATCCCAACAAACCAATTGGTTGGGTCAATGCGGTTTATTTGTATCTGGGCATACGTCGTAAAAGTCTGTGTCAAAAGGCAAATGACAAATAATAACTTCTTCATCTTATTTTCTTTTTACTGCTGTTTTCTTAGAATCATGGCTGATTGGGCAGGGACAATAGCCTTGTCGGCATGTTCATCGAGCATCAATTTCTCTGTTCCGTTGACGTCAATGACCCCATCGTAGCACAGTACGTTGTACGCTCCAGCAGGCAAGGATACCTGTTTCTCGGTCTTGTTGGCATTGAGTAGCACGTAGATGTAACTGTTGGTGGGGGCATCAAACAAACGATAACCCACCAAACAAGGCTCTGTTGGGAGGAATGTAAGATGCTGACGCACCGCCTCGGCATTGCCCAAACGGAATGCGTGGTATTGCTTTCGCAGTGCAATGAGTCCTTTGTAATAGCTGAACACCTGTGGGTAACGCTGCAAATTGTCCCAATCCAACCGATTGATACTGTCAGGTGACTGGTAGCTGTTGTGCACCCCTTTCTTATCTCTGAACATCTCCTCGCCGCTGAGCATGAAAGGCACGCCCTGCGATGTGAAGACCGCAGTCTGCGCCAAGAGGTTCAATCGTATCTGCTCCTCCACCGTAAGGTTGGGTATGCTGGCTTTCAGGCGGTCGTTCAGGCACATGTCGTCGTGGCAGCTCACATAGCTGATCATCTGTGTCGGCTCTGTGGCCCACGCCTCTTGGGCATAGTTCACCTTGGTCATGTCTACCTGTGGGTGTGCTATTGCGCCGGCGATGCCAAACTTGATGCTTTCTTCCAGCCCTGCGATGCCGGCGAGAAACGCCCCCTTGCTGTCGTCCGAGAACGGGCCACGGAGTGCATCGCGCAGTTCATCGCTGAAAGCACCGATGCGTGGCATCTGTTTAACGTTGGCCTTGAGTGCCAACTTTTCCGTAGGATAGGCACACGTTCCTGCGCTCCATCCCTCGCCATAGATATATATTGATGGATCTATCTTGTCCATTTCCTCGCGTATGAGGTTCATCGTCTCTATGTCGTGCACACCCATCAAATCCACGCGGAAGCCATCAATGTGATATTCCGTAGCCCAGTATTTCATGCTCTCAATCATGAATTCGCGCATCAACGGCTTCTCCGAGGCAGTCTCGTTGCCGCAGCCAGAACCGTCAGAATAGGTGCCGTCGGCATTCTTGCGATAGAAATAATCGGGAAAGGTGCGTTGGAAATTGCTGCCGTTGATGTCGAACGTATGGTTATACACTACGTCGAGAATGACGCGGATGCCCGCCTTGTGCAGTGCCTGCACCATCTGCTTGAACTCCCTGATGCGCACTTCGGGCTTGTAGGGATCGGTGGCATACGACCCCTCGGGCACATTGTAGTTCAGTGGGTCATAGCCCCAGTTGTACTGAGGCTGGTCGAGTTTCGTCTCATCCACCGAGGCATAATCGTAGGAGGGAAGGATATGTACGGCGTTGACACCCAGCGACACCAAGTGTTCGATGGTTTTAGGCTCGGTGAGTGCCAAGTATTTTCCCTTGTGTTTTAGTCCGGACGACGCATCAATGGAAAAGTCCCTGTGGTGCATTTCATAGATGACAAGGTCTGCAGGCGAAGCCAGTGCCGGCCTTACATCATGTTCCCAGCCCACGGGATTGGTGGTCTCCAGGTCGATGATAGCTCCCCGTTTGCCGTTCACGCCTACGGCACGGGCAAACATCCCCGGCATTTCCACGGGTTGCTTCTTTGTTCCCACCACGTCGAAGGTATAAAACATGCCTTTCAAATCACCCTTCACATCGGCCACCCACCCGAAATTCTCTTCTCGCTTCATCTTGATGGTCTTCACCGGCTTGCCGCCTAATCCCTCACGATAGAGTCTGATGAGAGGCTGATGCCGTGCATTGTCGGGGGCACACAGGAAAAAGGTAGTTTCTGATGACGTGTAGTCAACGTGGCTGGTGTAATCTATGGCCATTGTATCGAGTGACTGCGCGCGCATCCATGCGCACATGATTAAAAGGATGGATGTTAGAAACAGTACTTTCAATTTCATTTTCTTTAGGTATTTAGGGTTTCAGATGTTGATTATTGCGCCATGAGTGAAACGGCAAATCCGCCACCGCTGGCTTGATTGATTTTCAACACGTCTCCACGCTTCACGGTTTTATGCGTGATGACATAAGCTTGTGGATTGTGGTCGTAATGGGCATTTTTAGCATCGGCATAAATCGTGCATCTGTATTTCTTACCCTTGTCGAGGAAGTCGAGTTTGATGATACTCTTATGTCCGTTCTCGTCGCATTTGCCTCCGATAAACCAGTTGTCCGTACCTTTTGCCTTGCGAGCCACAGTGATATAGTCGCCTGGTTCAGCCTCTAAATACTTGCTGTCGTCCCAGTCTACAGCCACATCTCGTATGAATTGGAACGCATCATCGTACTTCTCATAGTGTTCGGGCAAGTCGGCAGCCATTTGCAGTGGGCTGTACATGGTGACATAGAGTGCCAACTGTCCTGCTAAGGTGGAGTGTACAAAGCTGGTATTGTCGCTCCATTCTGATAGTTTCGTTACAAAAATACCCGGCGTGTAGTCCATCGGACCGCCCTGTAAGCGAGTAAAGGGCAAGATAGTGGTATGGTCTGGATTGTTTCCTCCAAAGGCTTCGTACTCTCCACCCCTTGCACTTTCGTTGCCAACCATGTTAGGCCATGTTCGGCATAAGCCCGTTGGGCGAGTCGCTTCGTGCGCATTCACCATGATATGGTGCTTGGCGGCTTGTTTCACCACATACATATAATGGTCGTTCATGGATTGAGAGAAGTGGTGGTCGCCACGAGGAATGATGTCACCTACATATCCTGTCTTCACGGCATCATATCCATATTGGTTCATGAGATTGAAAGCTTTTTTCAAATGTCGTTCATAATTCACGGCGCTGGATGATGTCTCGTGGTGCATCAAGAGTTTTACGCCCTTGGAATGGGCATACTCGTTGAGTCCCTTCAGGTCGAAGTCTGGGTAAGGCGTAACGAAGTCGAACACGTCTTGCTTCCAATGGTTCGCCCAATCTTCCCAACCTGCGTTCCATCCCTCCACCAAAACTTGGTCTAATCCGTTCTTGGCAGCGAAGTCGATGTATCGCTTCACCTTGTCTGTGTTAGCTGCATGGCGTCCGTTTGGCTTCGCTTTGCTCCAATCTATCTGGTCGAGTTTGATAGATGGGAACTCATCGGTGTAGTTCCATGCGCTTTTGCCAACAATCATTTCCCACCACACACCGCAGTATTTTGTGGGATGAATCCAACTCGTGTCTTCTATCTTGCACGGCTCGTTGAGGTTCAGTATGAGGTTGCTCGACAACATATCGCATGCGTCATCACTCACCATTACCGTTCGCCACGGACTCTTACAAGGGGTTTGCATGCACCCTTTGGCACCGTATGCGTCTGGGGTGAGCCAGCTTTCAAACGTCATGGTCTTATCGTCTAAGTTGAGGTGCATGGTAGAATAGTCCACGCAAGCTGCCTCGTGGATGTTGATGTACAGCCCATCTTGGCTTTTCATTTGCAGCGAGGTCTGTACGCCTGTAGGTGAGAACACTGCTACCGACGAGTTTCCCCAGTTCACTGCATCATGGAAACGCCCTCTGATTTCGGAGAGTTTGCTTTGTTGTGTCTTTTGCTCTTGCGTGTCATAGTCGCCCGGAAGCCACCATGCCGTATGGTCACCAGCCATGGCAAACTGTGTATGTTCTTCCTTAATAAGGAAATAGGTCAAGCTGTCTTGCTGTGGAAATTCATAGCGCAATCCCATTCCCTCGTTGTAAACACGGAACCGAACAATGATATTGCGCTCAGAAGAGGCTTGATACAACGTTACCGCCAGTTCGTTATAATGGTTTCTGATGGTTGCGGTCTCCCCCCAAACGGGTTTCCATGTCTCGTCAAAGGTGGATGTCTGCGTGTCTTTAACCGTAAACCCATTCATCAAGTCGGTTTCCCGAAGCCCCTTGGAGGCGTGCTTGTCCTTCATGAGTTCCAAGCCCAAGTGCGACGGTTTCACCACGGCTTTGCCTTGATAGGTCATGGAATAGGTGGGTACGCCATTGCCTTGCAGACTAAAGTTGACGCTTACATTGCCATTGGGCGATTTGACTACTTGTGCCAACAGTGCCATTGGCAGCATAAAAAACAAAAGGATAAGATTGATTTTCTTCATGATGTTGTGGTTGAAAGGTATGCCACAAGAGCGCAAACCCTTGTGGCTATGGGTGTGAGGGGTAGGGTGTCAGCCCCTTCCCGACTGTGAGTTCAGTTCACATAAATTGCTCACCAAGCTGTTGTCGGTCAGCATGTCTTCTATGTTCAGGTGCATCCGATAACGCCAATAGTGCTTGGGATTGGCAGGAATGTTGATGCGTTCGGCATCGGCATCGTCCAATCGGAGACGTTCGTCCATGGATAACCAGTCTTGTATGGACAGGATGCAGAGCATGGAGGGCGATGCCAAGTGTTGCCAAATGATGTCGCGAGCCAACCAACCCGGCAGTGGGTGAGGGGCTGGTCCTTCTTTTCCCAGCATGGTGTTGTAATAATGCTGTGTGCGTGGGTAGTCCTCGTCCCACCATTGGCGCAGCGTTGGCATGTCGTGTGAGGATATGGTAGCCACACTTCTGTAGGGGTTGTTGGGCAAATAGCCAAAGGTTACCTTTGGGTCTTTGGGCATCGACTGCACCTCGAGACTGAGGATGCGCAGTTCGTTCATCACCCATGCCACGCAATCGGGCACCATTCCCAAGTCTTCGGCACACACCAACATGCGGGTAGCCTGTACCAATTTAGGTAATTTCTTCATCGCCTCGTGATACCAGAACTGGTTGTTGCGGCGATAGTAGTACTCGTTGTACAAACGGTTGAACGCCTGTTTGTCCACATCCCACAGACTTTCGTAGATGAAGTTGAATTGTGCCGTGATGCGTGGGTGGAACAGATGTGGGTTCTTCTTGTCACGAACAAACAATACATCGTTGGCAAGCGCATACAGTCCGTCGCATATCCATGTGTTCTTCTCGTCCATTTCTTGTCCCTCGAAGGCAGCTTCAATCTTACGCTCGGTGTTGAAATGCTCGTTCAGCTCAAACACGTCGTCGTGAATATGGTTGAGGTATTTGGCGATGACTTCTTCCTGATGTTCGCCAAACACTCTGTCGATGACCCAGTTGCGGACGTAAGGCTTGGTAAATAAATCTTCTTGGAAGTTGAGTCCATAGGATGCTATCTCCTCGCGCGACATGCCCAACGCTGGTGAAAACTGACCACACAAGCCGTTGACACAGCTGATAGGTATTTCCCAAATGCGGAAGAATCCCAACACATGATCGATGCGATAAGCGTCGAAAAACTCTGCCATGTTCTTGAAACGGCGTTCCCACCATGCGCATCCGTCTTTCAACATCTCATCCCAGTTATAGGTGGGGAACCCCCAATTCTGTCCGTTGACGGAGAAATCATCGGGTGGCGCACCAGCTTGTCCGTCCATGTTGAAGTATTTGGGTTCTACCCAAACGTCGCAGCCGTGGCGACTCACGCCAATTGGCACGTCGCCTTTGAGTACGATGCGCTTGCTTTGTGCATAGGCGTGCGCCTCCTTCATTTGGGTGTATAGCACAAACTGCACGAAGTAGTAGAACGCTACTTGTTGATATGCCTTGTTGCTTGGGGTGCTCAACGCCTTGCGGTCTGCCTCGTTCCATGTGTGGTGGTCGGGCCATTGTGTAGCGTCTGCCGTGCCATATTGGTCGCGCAGGTAGCAGAACTGTGCGTAGGGTACCAGCCAGCGAGCGCTCTTTTCGAAGAACGCCTTGTACGCCTTGGTGCCCATGGTATGTTTGCCCTCTTGCTTGAAGAGTAGCTGTAAGAAATCTATCTTGCTTCTCATCACGCGCACATAGTCTATCTGTGGCAGGCAGTTCAATTCTTCTTGCAGTGCGTCAAATTGCGCTTGCTGTGCCTTGTCGTTGAGTTTGGGCAATTGGCGCAAGTCGCAATAGAGCGGATGCAATGCAAACACGCTGATGCAGCTGTAGGGGTAAGAGTCGGTGTAGGTATAGGTGGCTGTGGTGTCATTGATGGGCAGCAACTGAAGAACGTGCTGTCCGGTGGCTTCCACAAAGTCGATCATTGCCTTGAGGTCGCCAAAGTCGCCCACGCCAAAGCTGCCTTTGCTGCGTAGTGAGAATACGGGTACTAACGTTCCAGCCACCTTTGTGTTGGACATGGGCATGAAAGCCTGATCCAAGTGGTACACCACCACGTCGCCACGGTTGAGCTTGGGTACGTCAATGGTGCGGTTGAAGCACGGTTCCCACATGGGGTCGTTCGTGGGAAGACTGTACGACAGGGCTGCAAACTTCAGTTCTATGTGCTGCTCGCTCAGTGTTTCAGCGTCCACATCCACCACCCATTCGTTGTGCTGGTGCTGGGTCATGGGCAGTGCTTTGCTGATGTTCCACTCGCCCAAGAGCTCGGTGTCGCCCGACAGTACTAAATATTGGTCAGGTTTGAGTTGTGGAGAACGTACGATAATGCGCACCGTCTTGTCGTAAGCCGTGGGCTGCAGGGCTTGCAATGTGCTGCGGTGAAGGCAGTCGGTGAAAGCCGAAGAGTACAGATACGAGTCTTCTGGTATCTGCATCCAATGGTCGTACACATGGTATTGCTTCGCTTTGGCTGCCGTGAGGTCAAGGCGGTGGGTTAGAGAGGTCCATTCCTTGCGCGTTACCTTTCCGTCGCATTCTACCGAGTAGTAGTAGCAAAGGGAATTTTGCTCTTCAGTAGCAGACAGCTTGAGGTCGCACTTCCAGTGCAGTCCGTCGGTGGTGTACATTCTATAAGGGGTATAAAGCCCATCTGTAGGCTGACCTTCATTCACTACATTCAAGATGAGGTCTTCCCCAAAAACCGTTTTGTATTCAATGTTAAATAATAGATTCATAAACTAAGGTGTAGTAGTTGAGTAACTTTAGGTTTGGTACTTAATATATGCAAATGTATAAATAATAAGTAAGGTGAAGTTGATTTGGAAGTCTAATTATTGGAAAAACATTGTGCAATCGTTTGCACTAATACTGTTTTCTGCTTCCAAATGTAGGTGTTTTGAAGGAGGGTTTTGTTAGATTATTTGGTCATTTCAAAATTCTCATTTTAGCTTCTCGAGAAGGTACTTTTAATCTTTTAAAGGTCGGTTTTTACACCTTGTCGGGCCAAAAGCATAGAGTTTGGCTGCACAGAGCAATGTTTTTGACGAGAAAAGTGATGATGGTTGACCTGCAAACCCAATGCTTTTGCCGGTCAATAGCATGGAGTTTGCTGCCGACCGAAAATGCTCGTTATATACAATGTCTTGATAATGAGCGATATACAAAATTCGCGTATTTGCCGCCAACCTACTGGTTGCTTGCAAATACGCGAGTATTGAGGGTGCATGTCAATATTTTTGACACTTATCCAGCACCGTTTCATCGTGTCGGACACCCATGTGTGAGGGATTAAATGGCGTTCCTTAGAGCGGATGCAAACTTGCTGCAACAATTTGTTCCCGAAGGTGGATGTGACCACTGTGGCCGAGTGCTAGCTGCTAACATCTAATTCTGCAACAAATACTTCCTAACGGACATCACTCCTTGACATCCTTGATGAGCGATACAGCGGCGGCACCCAGTAACAGTGAGATGCCCGCAACGAACATCATGTGGCTCTGTACCGAGCCTACAAGACTGAGGAGTGTGCCTCCTATTAACGCAGCCACGATTTGCGGAATGCAGATAGTGCCATTGAACAAGCCGAGGTAAGCCCCCATGTGTCCATAGCCTTGCAAGGCATTGGTGACAAAGGTAAACGGCATGGCTAACATTGCTGCCCATGCGCAGCCAATGAGTAGGAACGGAATGAACAGTAAATACTGGTCGTGTATCACGTTACAGGCTGCAAAACCTATGGCTCCCAATATCAAACTGAGGGCATAGGCGGTCTTTCTGCTGCCGAGTTTGGGGAGCAACGGTGCCCATAGCACGGAGCCAATGGCCTGCACGGCAAACAATACGCCCACCCAGTTGCCAGCCTCTTGGGCTCCCTCACTCGCCATATCGGTGGTACCCCACACATTGGCTGCCACAGTGCCATGCGTATAGGTCCACATGTACATGAAGGCTATCCAACTGAAGAACTGCACGATGCCTACCTTCCAGAAAGTAGAAGGAGCACGTTTGAGTAGGGTTATCCAGTTTTCTTTCTTCTCTGTTTCAACTTTCAAGCTGCCATTGTATTGTTCATACTCCTTTGGAGGCCACTCCCTTACCTTGGAAACGGTGTAACCAACACAGAGAATCAGAATGCCAGCACCAACAATAAAACTGTAGATGACCGAGTCGGGAACCACACCCTTGGGGGCTGTATTGGCGATTCCCAACAGTGCGAAGAAGAATGGAAACAGGTAACCCACCAGTGAACCTGCATTGCACAGCAAGCTCTGGATGGAGTAGGCCTTGGCTTTCTGTTTTTCATTCACCATATCACCCACGAGCATCTTAAAGGGTTGCATCGCCATGTTGATAGAGGTGTCGAGGAACATAAGCATGACAAGTCCGAAAATCATCGCCACCGATGCCGTCATGCCGAATGAGCCAGACTGTGGGAGCAGGCACATGACCAGTACAGCCGCTGCCGCGCCGATGAACAAGTAGGGTATGCGGCGCCCATAGCGTGTCCATGTGCGATCTGAAAGTGTACCGATAATGGGCTGCACCACAATGCCCATCAAGGGTGGCAGAATCCAGAAATAACTCAAGTTGTGCGGGTCTGCGCCCAACGTGGCGAAGATACGCGAGATGTTTGCACTTTGTAGAGCGTACGCAATCTGTACACCGAAAAATCCGAAACTTAAGTTCCAAAGATTCCAAAAGCTCATGTCGGGCTTCTTTTTTAATTCATTCATATAGTTTTTTAGTTTACGAGTTATTAGTTTACGAGTTTACGAGTTAATAGCTTTATTAGTTTACGAGTTGACAAGTTTACGAGTTTACAAGTTAATAGTTTTTTATTCGACAGTTGATAACTTATCAAGTAATGTGTTGTTGTGAATCGCTTTTGTTAAGCATTAACTTGACAACTTGTTAACTTGTCAACTAATCAATCTATTGACTCGTCAACTTGTCAACTCGTCAACTTGTCAACTAAAACTATATCTTATCTCGTTGTTCCCCTGATAATGAGTTTTGTTCTGACGATTCTCTTTTCAATCTTGTCAGGTGGGATGAAACCCTCCACACGAGAAATGAGGATGTTAGCCGCTTCTTCGCCTACCCGCACGCCACGCTGCTCTACGGTGGTGAGCATGGGGTCGCAGGCCTTGGCACGGTCACCATTGGTAAAGCCACAGATGGAGATATCCTCGGGTACCCGATACCCCATGCGCTTGGCAGCGTAGAGAATGCCCACGGCCGTGTCATCGTTCACAGCGAAAAAAGCATCGGGGGCTTCTTCCTGGCTTAGAAGCTCGGGGGTGATTAGCTCAGCGTCGGCGCGGTTGTCGCAGATGCGGAAAAAACGGTCGTCAGCTTTCAGTCCGTACTTGGTGATGGCATCGCGGTAGCCGTTGTAACGGTTCTTGGAAATCTCCATGGTCATCAGTGTGCCGTAGTAAGCAATGCGCCGGCAGCCGGTCTGTATGAGGTGCGTGACCGCGTTGAAGGCACCCATGTAGTCATCTACCACCACTCTACTACATTCCACGCCCGTGCAAATACGGTCGTAAAACACAAGTGGCATGCCGTGGTCTATCAGTTTCTGGAAATGCTCGTAGCGTACGGTGTCTTTGGCTTGTGAAACGATGACGCCGCACACCTTGTTCTCAAAGTAATCCTGGCAGATGCGTACTTCACGATCGTACTTTTCGTTGCTCTGCGCCACCATGATGCGATAGCCGCGGGCACTGGCTTCCTCTTCGATGCCAGAGAGGATGCTGGAGAAGTAGAAATGTGACAGTTGGGGAACGATGACGCCAATGACCCTCATCGGTTTCACCTTGCTGTTGCGCAGCGACTCGGCGATGACGTTGGGATAAAAATTATGTTCGCGCGCGTAAGCCTGTATCTTTTCCCGTTGTTCTTTGCTGATGCTCGGGTTGTCTTTCAACGCACGCGAGACCGTTGCAATGGAAACCCCCAGTTCCTTTGCAATGTCTTTCATTGTGAGCGGTGACAAAATATCCATTTAGGTCGTTATTAGTGTTACAAATGTATGCAAAACCTGAGAATGCAGGAAAGCAAGTCTTTGATTTCTAATCAAATCTTTCGTGCAAACGTTTGCGTTACTAAAACAACGGATTTATAGGAAAAATCGTATATCAAAGGTTAAACAATACTAACTTTGCACGCAAGAGGAGCTACTAACCAAACAAACAACAGAAAACAATCAAGTCTCCTCAACGGATATCCCCGTTCCTAAAAATGGAAGGCACAAACGCATGACTCGCAACTGATCATGAACATCGGGGGAACGTAACCTAAGCGATATACTAAATTGATTATATTACATTAACTAAAAACAAAAAAGATGAAGCAGGTAAATTTTACATTGCCGCTGAGAATGCTCACGCTGATTTGCGTGTTGGTCATTTCAGCAAGTGCCTTTGCGCAGCAGATTGCCGTGAAAGGACATGTGAAGGATGAAACCGGCGAACCCATTATCGGTGCTACCATTAGAGTAGCGGGACAAGCGGGAGGTACGGTGACAGACTTTGACGGAAACTTCACCATCAACGCCAACGCGGGCGACATGGTCTCTGTCAGTTACATTGGTTACGATGTCTTTGAGGCACCAGCAACCGCCAAGATGACTATTACTCTGAAAGAAGCCAAAGGTGAGTCGATCAACGAAGTGGTGGTGATTGGCTACGGACGAGTGAAGAAAAACGACTTGACGGGTAGTGTTACTGCCTTGAATGCAGAGAAAATGGTAAAAGGAGCCGTTACCTCTGCCACCGATATGTTGGTAGGTAAGGCTGCTGGTGTGAGCGTTATCACTGACGGTGGTGCACCAGGTGCTGGTGCAACGATACGTATTCGTGGCGGTTCGTCCATGTCGGCATCCAATAACCCGTTGGTGGTTATCGATGGTGTGCCCGTAGACGATGGGGGTATCAATGGTATGGCAAACCCTTTGAGTACCGTTCACCCTGATGACATCGCTACCATGACGGTGTTGAAAGATGCATCGGCAACAGCTATCTATGGTTCGCGTGCATCGAATGGTGTGATTCTTATCACCACCAAGAAAGGCAAGGCTGGCGGTATTCAAGTTGGATATAGCGGTTCTGTCAAGGTAAGCACCAGTGCCAAGGAGGTGGATGTGATGTCGGCAAACGACTTCAAGAACTTTGTCGTATCTAAGTTTGGTAAGGAAAGTCTGCAAGCCAAGGCTCTTGGTACGAGTAACACCGATTGGCAGAAAGAAGTATTGCGCACATCGGTTAGCACCGACCACAACATCAATGTGTCGGGTGCGGTGGCTAACTTGCCTTATCGTGTGTCGGTAGGTTATACTAATGAGAACGGTATTGTGAAGACATCCAACATGGAACGCTTCACTGGTGCTATCAACTTGAATCCACAATTCTTCGATAAGCACCTCACTGTTCAATTGAACCTCAAGGGTATCTACAACACCAACCGCTTTGCAGACCTCGGCTCTTTGGGCATGGCGACGCAATATGACCCCACACAGCCCATCTATATGAAAGGATCTGAATATGGCAACGGCTACTTCATGTACCTCAACGATAAGGGAAAACCCATTGACATTGCTTTGGCTAACCCTGTATCCATACTCACCGACAAGAGCGACAAATCAAAAGTGTACCGCAGCATCGGTAACGCACAGTTCGACTATAAGTTCCATTTCTTACCCGACCTGCGTGCGAACCTCAACTTGGGATATGACGTTTCTAAGGGAACTGGCGACGTGATAACTGTAGACAACTCTCCCATGTCGTGGACTTGGGGCAATTTCAAGAAAGGATTTGGTGAGAACAGCAGCTACTGGCAGCTCAAGCGTAGCACCTTGTTGGAGTTCTATATGAACTATACCAAGACCTTTGGCGCACACTTCATTGATGCCATGGCTGGTTATTCATGGCAACACTTCTATCGTTCTGAATGGACCAAGTACCCCTATTCAGCTGCCAAGGCAAAGGAATATGGCAAAGAGTTCTACAAAGGCGAGGATGATTTCAGCACCGAGAACTACCTCGTGTCGTTCTTCGGACGTGTGAACTACACCTTATTAGACCGCTACCTCTTGACATTCACATTGCGTAACGATGGTTCCTCACGCTTCAGCAAGGACAATCGCTGGGGTATATTCCCATCGGCAGCATTGGCTTGGCGTATCAACGAAGAGGCTTTCTTGAAAGACGTACGCTGGCTCGATGATTTGAAACTGCGTTTGGGTTACGGTGTGACCGGTCAGCAGAACCTTGGTAGCGGTGATTACCCCTACATGGCACGCTACGCTTATTCACAGGCTGGTGCCAACTATTACTTTGGTGACAAGCGCATACGTCTGATTGCTCCGTTGGCATACGATGAAAACTTGAAGTGGGAAGAAACCACAACCTATAATGTGGGTCTCGACTTTGGCATTTTCAAGGGGATACTCTCGGGAGCATTGGATTTCTATTTCCGTCAGACCAACAACTTGTTGAATACCGTAACGGCACCTGCAGGAACCAACTACAGCAATGAGATATTGACCAATGTGGGTACGTTGGAAAACAAAGGCGTGGAACTCTCGTTGACCGCACACCCCATTACAACCAAGGATTTCCAGTGGACATTGGGTTACAACGTGTCGTACAACAAGAATACCATCACCAAACTTACCTTCAACGACGATCCTAAATACAAGGGCGTGATTCATGGTGGTATCGATGGCGCAACGGGTTATAATGTTCAAATCAACGCTGTTGGCAAGCCATACAACTCGTTCTATGTGTTCGAGCAGATGTATGACGAGAAGGGTACTCCTATTGAAGGGGCTTATGTAGACCAGAACAACGACAATAAGATTGATGAGGGCGACCTAATTCCTTACAAGAAATCGGCTCCTGATGTGTACATGGGTTTGACATCGCAGATGAATTACAAGAACTGGGATTTATCATTCGCCCTTCGCTCAAGCATTGGTAACTATGTGTACAACAACACACAGTCTAATCGTGAGGCATGGGATGGTTCGCAGATGTACGACCAAACTGGCTTCTTGAAGAACCGCTTGAACTCTGCCACCAACAAGAACTTCCATACTGGGCAGTATCGCAGCAGTTATTATGTGCAGAAAGCCGACTTCCTCCGCATGGACAACATCTCGCTCGGCTACACTTTCAACAAGCTGTTCAATGACAAGCAGTCCGCACGTCTGTATTTCACCGTGCAAAACCCGTTTGTCATCACCAACTACAGTGGCATTGACCCTGAAATCAGCGGGGAGGGTATAGACAACAAGATCTATCCAAGACCTATCTCGTTTATGTTCGGTTTCAATTTCAAATTCTAAATAGCAAGTATAAAATGAAAACATATCATATCAAAAAATCGTTGTTCTTGCTCCTCACAGGAGCGTTGTTGGGAACGACATCGTGCGTAAACGACTTGGACACTCAGCCTCTGGACAAGGACGAGTTGGTATCCAACGTGGTATTCAAGGCCGACATCAACGCTTACACCGAGAGCCTTGCCAAGATTTATGCGGGCATGGTGATAGGTGGAAACAAAGGTGGTGACGCCGAACAAGATGTCAAAGGAATCGATGGAGGTTCGCAGGCTTCTTTCATACGCGTATTGTGGAACATGCAGGAACTGGCATCCGACATGGCGCACTGTGCATGGAACGACCCCGGTATCCCTGAGTTTAACCACCTCGCTTGGGATTCGTCGAGCCCATGGATCAAGGGATCGTATTATCGTTTAGCTTATCAAATCAGCTTGGCGAATGCTTTCCTTCGTGAGACCACTGATGACAAGTTGAATAGCCGTGGCTGTAACGAGCAGGTGAAGCAAACAATCAAGGGTTACAGAGCTGAGGCTCGATTCCTGCGTGCGCTCAACTACATGTACGCCCTTGACCTGTATCGTAACTATCCTTTCTTTGATGAGAATAGTACGATAGGTAGTGAGCGTCCACAACAAATTATGAAGGACGACCTTTATAAATATGTGGAGAAAGAATTGCTGGAATGCGAAAAGGATCTTGCAGCTCCTGTTGTAGGCTGGAACAAGAATTATGGCAACGCCAACAAGGCTGCCGCATGGGCTGCCCTATCGCGTTTGTACCTCAATGCTGAAACCTATGTGGGGCAGAAGAAGTACACCGAGTGCATCACTTACAGCAAGAAAATCATTACTGCTGGCTATGAGTTGGAGCCCAACTATGGCGACATGTTCAAGGCTGACAATGATCACTCCAAGGAAATGATTTTCCCACTCCGCTACGAGGGTGCCGAAACCATGACTTGGGGAGGTATGACCGCTCTGTTGTGTTGGGGAGCTGCACAATTCCAAGAAGAAACCAACGCTAAGGGTGGTTGGCAAGGCGTGCGTGCTAAGTCGTCACTGCTCAAGTTGTTTACTAATGAGAAAAAGCATGAGGAAGACACGCGCTTCGCCATGCTGCGCTTGGACGGAACCAAGAATGTGGAAATTGTCAAGGAGGGCGACTTCAAGGACAACGGTATTCCCGTAACCAAGTTCTACAATCTGAACAAGGATGGCAGCAAACCCGAATCCAACGAGGCGTACGTTGACTTCCCATTGTTCCGCTTAGGCGAGATTTACCTGAACTTGGCAGAGGCAGTTCTCCGTGGCGGAACAGGTGCCACCAAGAATGAAGCCATGAACTATTTGAACGAATTGCGCAAGCGTGCCTATAAAGTCAAGACTGTGGCTCCTATCGATGACAACAACTTCACACTGAAGTTCTTGCTCGATGAGCGTGGACGTGAACTCTTCTTCGAGGCACAGCGTCGCACCGATCTCGTGCGCTTTGGCAAGTACACCTCTGCCGATTATGTATGGCCTTGGAAGGGTGGCGTTGCGGAAGGTAAAGCTGTGGACGACAAGTACATGATATTCCCATTGCCTTCTGACGACATTGGCTCGAACCAGAACTTGAAACAGAATGATGGTTATTAATGGATTAAAACAAAACAGATTATGAAACTAAAAAATATATTATTTCTCGCCGCTGGTTTCTTGGCAATGACATCGTGTTCGGATGACATCACCACACCGGTACTCAGCTTGCAACAGGCTGCGAAGCTCAACGCTGTCAATCCAGCCACGATAACTTTCACAAAGGCAAACAGTGCTGAGGCTTTTCCACAAATCAGTTGGGAAAAAGCAAATTACGGCAAGGGTGCAGTGGTTGAATACACTGTTACCATTACCAATAATGAGAATAAAAAGAGCATTGAGGCAGGTAACACCGAGGATAACAAACTCACGTTTACCAATGAGGAGATGAACTCGCTATTGGCAAAGATAGGTGCCTATCCCGGTCATACCTATGACTTCACCGTATCTCTTAAGTCTTCTGCATTCAAGACGCTGATCAACGATGCGCAAAACACTGTCAACTTCAAGGCAACGCCTTACGACCCCAACACCGTGAACATTGATTGGAGCTATGCCTATGTGGCTGTGGGTTATCCCGAGTGGGATTATTCCAAGGCTTATCTCCTTGGCGACCCTGACGGTGACGGCACTTACCAAGGTTGGGTGCAGTTTGACGACGAATGTACATTTGCTGTCGTGGATGGCAAAGACGTTACCAAGGTACTCGCTAAAGACTGGAAGGTTGATGCTGCTCAGAAGGGATTTGTCGAGGTGACACTCACACCTGACGGCAATGTGACCATAGGACAACCCTGCGAGTGGGGCATGATTGGAGATGCTACGTCTGGCGGATGGACCAAAGACACCAAGATGGAGTACGACAAAGACACCCGTATGTGGACCGCAGTAACACCGTTGACTGATAAAAAGTTTAAGTTCCGCGCCAATGAAGGATGGGACATCAACTACGGCAGCGACCCAACGAATCCCGAAGTGCTATCCAAGGGTGGCAACGACCTCAAGGTAGACAAGACGCACGCATACATCGTGAAGCTCAACTTGACCACTGCTGGCAAGTACACCTACACCATGGAAGAGACCGACATCGAACTGTCAAGCTCAGAACTGACAGTGCCTGGCTCTTATCAGGGTTGGAACCCGACCGCTGAAACTGCTTATCGCCTCAAGTCTGAGAGCCGCGACTTCCAATACACGGGTATCTATTACTATGCTGCCAACACCGAGTTCAAACTCTATGACGACGGCAAATGGCTGGGTAGCGTAGGCGAAGTGAAGTGGAACGAGGACAAGACTAAGGCTGAGTTTGCCCTTGGCGAAGGTGACAACATCAAGTTCACCGAAGGCGGCTGGTATCGCATCACCGCTAACACCAAGAAGATGGTAGCCTCCGTTGCCAAGACAGGATGGGAGATTATCGGCGAGGCTACCCCCGGTGGCTGGGACAAGGGACAACTGATGACCTACAATCCCGAGACCAAGAAGTGGTCTATCACCATAAAGATGAAAGATGGTGAGTACAAGTTCCGTTGGGATGGCGCATGGGAAAAGAACCTCGGTGGCGCCTTGACAGGTCTTACCCAAGATGGCGGCAACATCAAGATAGGTGCAGGTACCTACCTCATCGAGCTTGACCCCGAAGCCAAAACTGCTACCGTAACAGAGCAATAATTCGTTACGAGAGTAGAATATTGAATATAAAAGGCGCACTCTCACATGTGGATAGTGCGCCTTTTTTTAACCAAATTACATATTTATCACTACTAACAAATAATGGCAATGAAACATATATACACCTTATTATTAATGATGCTGGCACTCGCTGGCAATGTTCATGCGCAGGGGTGGCCAAAGGATTACAAGGGCGTGATGCTGCAAGGCTTTTATTGGGATAGTTACCAAGACACGCAATGGAGCCATTTAGAGAGCCAGGCCGATGAGCTATCCAAATACTTCTCACTCATTTGGGTACCGCAGTCGGGCTATTGCAAAACGTTGCAAAACCAAATGGGCTACGCGCCTATATGGTGGTTCAGACACGATAGCGCATTTGGCAGCGAAGCTGAACTGCGCAAGATGATCAAGACCTTCAAAGCAAAAGGCACAGGCATCATCGAAGATGTGGTCATCAACCACCGAAATGGCAACACCGACTGGTGCGATTTCCCCCCGGAGACGTGGAATGGCGAAACCTTCACATGGTCGCTTGCCGATATTTGTAAAGGGGATGACCAAGGAGAAACAGAGCGTAATGGCTATGCGTTGGCAGGTAACAACGACACGGGCGATGATTTTAAGGGTGCACGCGACATCGACCATACCTCTGCGAATGCCCAAAAGAACATCAAGGCATATCTTGATTTCTTGTTGAATGATTTGGGTTACACTGGCTTCCGTTACGATATGGTCAAAGGATTCGCAGCCAATTACATTGGCATGTACAACACGTCAGCCAAACCCGCGTACTCGGTTGGCGAGTATTGGGCCAACACAGGCAACATCAAGAACTGGATTAACGGCACCAAGGTAGATGATGTTCCTACCTCTGCCGCCTTCGATTTCGACTTGAAGTATCGTATTCTTGACGCTTTTAGTTCTAATGGCGATTGGTCAAAACTCAATGGCGAGTGTCTGGTTAAGGATTCTTATTACAAACAATATGCTGTAACGTTTGTCGACAATCATGATACAGGTCGCACCGATGGACACGGCAGCAGTCCGCTGTTTGCCAACATCGAGGCTGCCAATGCCTATATCCTCGCCATGCCGGGCACCCCTTGCGTGTTCCTGCCGCATTGGCTTCAATACAAAACCGCCATCAAGCGAATGATTGCCACACGCCGTGCCGTGGGCATAAGCAACACCAGCAACATCGTGCAAGCCGATGCCAAAAACGATGGCTTCGTGCTGAAAGTAAAAGGTAGCCAAGGCGAATTGTTGTTGATATTGGGGAAAACGACAGACGCTAACACACAAGGCATGAAGTTAGCTGCGTCGGGCGACAACTATAAAATGTATGTCAGCAATGCGGTCAACATTGATGAGGTAACAAGCATCAAGGAAGAGAAGTCTACATTCCGGGCACCTTCATTTTGTGTGGTGAACGATGGCGAGACCTGTGCTTTCTTTGAAAAGCCAAAAGATTGGAGTTCCGACATCAAGTGTTGGGCATGGAACGATGCTGGAAACTTTACTGGAGGTGATTGGCCTGGTGTGGCATGCACCAAGGTTGGTGTGACTAACAGTGGTAACGAAGTGTGGAAATGGACATGGGATGGCAGTTTCACGGCAGGATCTGCCGAAGGACAAGTGCCGACCCACATTATCTTCAATGCGTCGGGTGGTAAACAAACCAGCGATTTGAAGTTTCAAAATGGCGCATATTACAATCCCACAGGTGTAAACTTAGGGGTGGTGACAGGCATTGACAAGGTGGCCTCAGCACATACAGGCCAGCGCAAGGTGAACGTATACGCGCTGGATGGACGCCTTGTTCACTCGCAAGTAAGCGAGGACAAGAGTCTGCAAGGATTGCAAAAAGGCGTGTATGTGGTGAACCACCGCAAGCTGTTCGTTCGATAAAACACCACTCATAGCAATGCCCCCTGGAATGTTTTCTCACATTCTAGGGGGCATTGTTCGTTGGTAGGCATCCGAAGCAGGCCGACTATCGCGTTTCATTTTTAGGTGTTGACTTTACTGCGAAAATGGCATGTTACATCAGGACGAGGCCAGCCAGACGGTTACAAAGAAATGCCTCCTATTTAATTTTGCGCTCATTCACCTGAAATATCAAATGCCTTTTTTAATGATATAATCTAAGATTGAGTGGCTTTTGCTGGGTATTTTTGTTTAAATAAATAGCTATTTTTATTTTTTTTTATTAAAAAAATCAGTTATAATTTTTACGGTTTTATGGATTTTCGTTATTTTTGCTGACGGATTATAATCTTAGTTGCATTTTGGAGTCAAGGCAAGATAATAAAGAAATGAACTATGTATTATCAATTCCCACAGTCCTTAGGTGGACAACGTGGCCTGATACTATATGGGAGTGTTCTCTTTCTTGCTGATGAAAATCTCCAACGAAGTAGAAGTGGACTTGAAATTCGAGTTAGTCTCCCTTGAATATCTGAAACGTATCTTCTCTTGATGAGATGAAAGCGTGTGAACATTTGCAGAACATTCTGTACTCTCTTGGTTAGCTGGAAAACTCAAAGATAATCTCTGCAGGCATGAAGGTTAACGATAAGCAAAGCAATGATAATAATTACTAATCTGCATAACAAAAAAGAAACAAGAATACTGTTGCTGTTTTTTTAAGACTTTATTGTTTTTTACCAACAAATTATTTAAATTCAATCTTATTATGAAAAATTTTAAACTGTGCGCACCAAAGACCTGGCTTCCGATGGTAGCCGTCTTGGCTCTTTGTGCTTGTTCGAGTGAGAATCCGTTGGTCGATGATGAGACCACCAACCCAGTTCCTAATGAGTCGTTCTCATTTGCCAATTACTCGCTTGGCGTGGGTATGGCGCGTAGTGGTGCACCAACCCCGAATGTTCCCCCGGCTCCAACTCCAGGCAACGAAACTTCTTCTTATGACTTCGTTAATGGTGTTCCTGGCGTGAAAATCACTCGTACTACTTATCACCAGTCAGGTACGGCTTACAACGAGTTCATGATCTTCAATCCAGCACAGACATCCATCTATCCTGGACATGTGTTTGTTGGTGGAAGTGTTACAAGTGGTGAGTACAAACCGGTTAAAGGACAGAAGCTCAATCCCATAGTCATCTCCAACACGCTTGTGCCAAGAGAGCCAGGCTCTTTGAGTTCCAGACCTCTTAACGATCCAACTTGGAGCTCTTATCAGGATGTGCTCAAAGATTGGCTCACTTTTGGTGCACAGGATGCAGGTGCCATGACCGAATATGAATACCATCAGGTTACACTCGATAGGTCTGGTTCTGTACAGCTTTCTGGCTCCATCGGTACCTCGGCAAAACTTACTTGGGACTTGAGCAACTCATGGCAACGCAACAAGACACATGTGCTGTTGAAGTTCATCCAAAAAGTTTATAGTGTTTCAATGGATACACCTACAGGCTGTATACTTGCCAATGCACCTGAGGTAGCAAAGAATTTTGAGGGCACCATTCCTGTTTATGTTAGTGACGTGTATTATGGTCGTATCGCCTACATGTTAGTTTCCAGTAACTATACCTATGACGAGGTGACGGCCGCCATTGGCTTATTGCTTCCCAACTGGGACAATCTTAGTTTGAACTTGCAGACACAATATAAGAAAGTTCT
>ERZ772969.292-NODE-292-length-50072-cov-14.889777_pt1 | contig 50072 bp, 47 predicted proteins | sample MGYA00511676_ERZ772969 | MGnify/ENA primary metagenome ERZ772969 (study PRJEB29015, sample SAMEA2737651) | human gut metagenome | biome: human gut; feature: human-associated habitat; material: faeces | place: China | collected 2012 ... | reverse complement strand
AGCTTATATTTGTCGTCCGTTCGTCACCAACTAATATTCAATTAAACAACAATATAAGCTGTAATTTTTCTTATTGCGACAGCCCCATATTATTTAGTTATTCTGCATGTATTTTCTTATAAGCCGTAGTCCGTTCAAAGGCGCACAGAACTTCTGGTTATGTTTAGTACATTCTTCTATCACATAATCAAGATTAAACCACTCAGCAGTTTCTACTTCTTCAATCTGGTAAACAAGATTATTAATATCTACAGGTTTAGTATATGCATAAACGAAAGCTATCTCACTGTCTTTAAATAACTTGCCATGAAATTCCTTTTCATAGTTAATAACAAACGTGTCTATGAAGTTAAGGTCACTGGTAGTTACATTTAACCCCAGTTCTTCTTTTAACTCACGTACCGCAGATTCAAGCGGTTTCTCCCCGGCGCGGATATGTCCTGCACTTGAAGTATCGAAACGTCCCGGAAAAGAATCTTTAATCATTGCACGCTTCTGCATAAGAACTTCCGTTCCTGTTGGTGTATGACGGGCTATCCATACATGCTCAGAACGATGTCTTATGCCATCTTTATGAGCAACATTTCTTTCAACGGTTTTTCCTGTAGGTATTCCGTTTTCATCAACAATATCAAATAATTCCATAGTAATCCTTATTTCCTTATTTTTTAAAAATAGTTTTTAAAGTTTTTAAGTTTAATTTTTCTTTCACTTTTTCACCACTTTTTCACTTCGAAAAGTAGAAGAAAAGCTACTCTGTTTTCAGAATATCCATATTTATTTAAAGTGTCAATAGCTATTTAAATTATGAAACATGAAACTGTGAGTTATTTTAAAGCATGAAACATGAAATTATGAACTATTTGAAATCATAAACTATTTTAGAGTATGCAGCTATAAAGTATGAAATATGCTATACTATATGTAAGCTTTATTTGATATGCACGTAGAAAATAGAAAAAATAAAATGGAAAAAATAAAAAAAATAAAAAAATAAAATAGAAAAAGAAGGAAGGAAAGAATTTTATGGGTTTAAAACACAATACAGAATCAGATACAGAATCATATGTAAAAAAGAATATAGTAGTTAATGAATCAGATAATAAGATATGTCCAGACAAGTACATAGATCTTCATCTTCATCTTGATGGAGCCATAACCATGGATATAGCAAAAAAGCTGGCTGCACTTCAGAACATAAAGCTTCCGGCAGAAAATGATGAACAGCTAAAAAAGCTTCTTACTGTACCAGATACATGTACAAGCCTGAATGATTTTCTTAAGTGCTTTACACTTCCGGATGCACTTATGATGACACAGGAGGGAATAAGCGAAGCAGTATATCTTGTTGCAGAGAATATAAGACAACAGGGAGTTATATATGCAGAGATAAGATTTGCCCCTCAGAATCATACAGAAAAGGGAATGTCACAGGAAGAAGCTGTACAGGCTGCATTAGAAGGACTTAAGAGAACGGGGCTTAAGGCTAATATTATATTGTGTTGTATGCGTGGTGAAGGAAATGAAGAAGCTAATTATGAAACGCTTGAACTTACGAAAAAATACCTTGTAGAAGACGGCGGCGTAACTGGCATGGATCTTGCAGGAGCAGAGGCACTTTATCCTACATCGAAGTATGCAGCACTATTTGCTAAGGCAAGAGAATACGGCATACCATTTACTATTCATGCAGGTGAGGCAGCTGGAGCAGAAAGTGTAAGATGTGCCATAGAATATGGAGCTTCAAGGATAGGACATGGAGTAAGAATAAGAGAAGACGATTCAGTGCGTGAGCTTGTAAAGAATAAAGGTATCGTCCTTGAGATGTGTCCGACAAGTAACAGACAGACTCATGCAGTAGAAAATATGAAAGATTATCCTTTTATAAAATATCTGAATGAGGGAATCAGTGTAACGCTTAATACAGATGATATGGCAATAGAAGGAATTACATTAGAAGAAGAATACAGATATATGGAAAATGAATTCGGACTTACAAGCGAGCAGAAAAAAATCATTCTTAATAACGCAGTCGATGCTGCATTTACAAGTGCGGCAGTAAAAGAAGAACTAAAAAAAGAATTAGGACTTGCAAAATAAGAAAACAAATGCTATAGTAGTTAACAACTTAATAAACATTGTTGATAGAGTGAATCATAAGGGTTCACGAAGGGGAGCACCACCAAGGGCGCTTTTCTTCGTGAACCCTTTTTATTTTTATCTATTATTTTAGCTGTGCATAGCTTGTGTAGTTCATACAGTTTTCAGCTCTCTGACAGCTTTATGTGTTTAAGTGTTAAAAGACATTCAGGAAGGAAGGTGAATATCTTAATGGCAGATATAATGTTTAATGGAAAGAAAAGAGACATAAAAGACAATACTAATATTACTGAATTCATAACAATCAACAGCTATAAGCCAGAGCATGTTGTTGTAGAGTTAAATGAAGAGATAATCCCAAAAGAAAGATATCAGGATATTATATTAAAAGATAATGATGTGTTAGAAGTATTAAGCTTTATGGGTGGGGGCTGATGGTTTGACAACATATCATAATAATAAAAATAAAAGAGGATAATACAATGAGTAATAATACAGCAAATATAACAGGTACAGACAATAAAGAGCAGTTAAAAGATACATTTAAGTTAGGAAAATACGAATTCACATCACGTTTTATACTTGGTTCAGGTAAATATTCACTTGAACTTATAGAGGCTGCCGTTAAACAGGCAGAGGCACAGATAGTTACGCTTGCACTAAGAAGAGCTAATGATGGCGGACTTGCTAACATTCTGGATTACATTCCAGAAAATGTACATCTTCTTCCTAATACATCAGGTGCAAGAAATGCAGAAGAGGCAGTAAGAATAGCTAGACTTTCAAGAGAACTTTGCCATAGCGATATGGTTAAGATAGAAGTAATAAGAGATACTAAGTATCTTCTTCCAGATAATTATGAAACAGCAAAAGCAACAGAAATACTTGCAAATGAAGGTTTTGTTGTTATGCCTTACATGTATCCGGATCTTAATGCAGCAAGAGATATGGCAAATGCTGGTGCAGCGTGTATTATGCCGCTTGCAGCTCCTATTGGTTCTAACAGGGGAGTATGTACAAAGGACTTTATCCAGATTCTTATAGATGAAATAGATCTTCCTATTATAGTTGATGCGGGTATTGGACGTCCTTCCCAGGCATGTGAGGTTATGGAGATGGGTGCAGCAGCAGTTATGGCGAATACAGCTATTGCAACCGCAGGTGATATTCCACGTATGGCAGCAGCATTTAAAAATGCTATAAACGCAGGAAGGGAAGCATATCTTGCAGGACTTGGAAGAGTAAAGAAAAACGGAGCAAGTGCTTCTTCTCCACTTACAGGTTATCTTCATGAATAAAAATATGTACGAAGCTTTGTATAAAATATATAACATATGACATAATTTAAGCTTTTATATACGTTATATCAATTCGTTATATGAAATAAAGATGCAGGAATGGAGATTAAAATGAGTAACAATCAAATAAATAATGAAGAAAAAAAAGATTTACATATAAATGAAAGTATATTAAGTGATGAAATAAGAGAAGACCAGAAGAAAAACAGAACTAATCACATGGAATATATGCCAGACATGGAGGTGCTTGACTCTGATATTGATAAACAGGTTATAGCGGCTATGAATAATTATGACTATGACAAGTATACAGCTAAGGATGTTGAAAATGCTATAAATGCAGTTAATCGTACACCTGAGGATTTTGCAGCACTTTTATCACCAGCAGCACTTCCATACTTAGAACAGATGGCACAGGCAGCTAAGATAGAGAAGGAAAAACATTTTGGTAATTCAATATGCTTTTTCACGCCAATATACATAGCCAACTACTGTGAAAATTATTGTATATACTGTGGCTTTAACTGTCATAATAAGATAAAGAGAGCAAAGCTTAACTATGAAGAAATAGAAGAAGAGATGCAGGCTATAGCTAAGACAGGACTACAGGAGATACTTATACTTACTGGTGAAAGTAAGAAAATGTCAAGTGTAGAATATATAGGTGAAGCATGTAAGATTGCAAGAAAGTATTTTAAAGTAATAGGTCTTGAAGTATATCCTATGAATTCAGATGAGTATGCATATCTTCACAAATGTGGTGCAGATTATGTTACAGTATTCCAGGAAACGTATAACTCAGATAAATATGAAACACTGCATCTTTCAGGACATAAGAGAATATATCCATACAGACTTAATGCACAGGAAAGAGCACTTAAGGGTGGCATGAGAGGAGTAGGTTTTGCAGCATTGTTAGGTCTTGATGATTTCAGAAAAGATGCATTTGCAACAGGTATGCATGCATATCTTTTACAGAGAAAATATCCTCATGCAGAGATAGCATTTTCATGTCCAAGATTAAGACCTATTATCAATAATGACAGGATTAATCCAAAGGATGTTCATGAAGCACAGCTTTTACAGGTTGTTACAGCGTATAGATTATTTATGCCATTTGCAAGCATAACAGTATCAACAAGGGAATGTGCAAGAGTAAGGGATAATCTTATGAATATAGCTGCAACAAAGATATCTGCAGGCGTAAGTACTGGTATCGGAAGCCATTCTGATGATATTGAAGAGAGCGATAAGGGCGATGAACAGTTTGAAATATCAGATGGAAGAGATGTCAAAGAGGTATATAACGATCTTGTGAAAATAGGACTTCAGCCAGTTATGAGTGATTATATATATGTAGGATAAAATAAAAAGTCTTATCGTGAGTGGGCGATAGGACTTTTTGTCTTTACGACATCTATGGATTGTTCTGTTATATGCACTCCAACAATGTACCAGCTGGTATCTTTACATTATGAAAGTCAGAATATATCAGAACTGACAGGTAAAAATATATAGAGTATTGAGGTAATGTATATGTTAAACGATGTTATTGCCGTTACAAACAGAAAATTAAGCCAGAGACCTTTTCTGGAACAGATAAAAAGAGTGTGTCAGCTAAGGCCAGAAGCGATAATTTTAAGAGAAAAAGATTTATCAGAAACAGAGTATGCAAAACTTGCAGAAGAGGTGTATAATATAACTACAAGTTATGATGTACGGTTGATTGTTCACACATATATTAATGTTGCAAGAGAACTGGGAATAAATACAGTTCATATGTCACTTCATAATATGAGGGAATATAGGAAAGAATTTATAGATAATGTTAATAAGATAAACAATATAAAGACAGGTTGTTCCATACATTCAGTTGAAGAGGCAGTTGAAGCAAGGAATATGGGGGCATCTTATATAACAGCCGGACATGTATATGCGACAGATTGTAAAAAAGGGTTAGCTCCAAGAGGTCTGGATTTTCTAAAGAATGTGTGTGATTCGGTAGATATTCCTGTGTATGCTATAGGTGGAATAGACATAGATGACGGCAGGAGAAAAGAAGTGAAAAAATATGGTGCAGCAGGAAGCTGCATAATGTCAGGAATGATGAAAGTTTAAATGTATATTGACAAAATATGAGATATTGTATGACTTGACATTTTATGAAAAATGATATATTAATAATAGTAACTGTTATCACTTTGTTAATTTATTGATTTATGTAAGAGGAGATTGATTATATGGCGGTAGTAAAAAGAAGCAGGCAGAGAGAGGCTATTAAAGAGTTTCTTATGTCAAGAAAGGATCATCCAACTGCAGAAGTAGTATATGAGTTTGTCAGTAAGGATTTTCCTAATATAAGTCTTGGAACTGTATATAGGAATCTTTCTTTCCTTGTGGATAATGGAATGGCTATTAAGGTGCCTTGTGAGGATGGTTCAGTACATTTTGATGGCAATGTAGAACCTCACTATCATTTTCAATGCATGGAATGTGGAAGCGTACTTGATCTTGATTTCGATTCAAAAGAAGTTGAAAAAGCTTTCAATATAGCAGCAGCAAAGGGGTTTGGTGGAGAGATTGAAGGAAATGTTACTTTTTTTTATGGTAAATGTCCTAAATGTGTAACAAAGAAAAAATAATAATAGTAATTATTACTATTTTGCTTGACAAGATGAAAAAAGAATGTTATATTAAACTCACAAAACAGTAATAATTACTATTTTATAAATATTAAACAAGAAAAGGAGATTACGAATATGAAGTATGTATGTACAGTATGTGGTTATGTTTATGAAGGAGATTCACTTCCAGCAGATTTCGTCTGTCCAGTATGTAAGGCACCAGCTGATAAGTTTTTAGCTCAGGGCGATGGCAAGGTATGGGCAGCAGAGCATGTCGTAGGAGTAGCAAAAGGAGTAAGCGACGATATTCTTGAAGATTTAAGAGCTAACTTTAATGGTGAATGTTCAGAAGTAGGTATGTATCTTGCTATGGCCAGAGTTGCTCATAGAGAGGGCTATCCAGAAGTAGGTCTTTACTATGAAAAGGCAGCCTGGGAAGAAGCTGAACATGCAGCTAAGTTTGCAGAACTCCTTGGTGAAGTCGTAACAGACAGCACAAAGAAGAATCTTGAGATGAGAGTAGAAGCTGAACATGGTGCTACAGCAGGTAAGACAGACCTTGCTAAGAGAGCTAAGGCTGCTAACCTTGATGCAATCCATGATACAGTACATGAGATGGCTAGAGATGAAGCTAGACACGGAAAAGCTTTTGAAGGTCTTTTAAAGAGATACTTTGGCTAATCAGTTGTGATTATGAGCAGCTTTTAATAGCTTTATAACCGCTTAATATAGGGATTTATGAGAGGGATGAGTATTATATATACTTGTTCCTCTTTTTCTATGAATTCATAAAATTTTGTAATGTAAACTCTTTTTAATTGACTTTTTTAAAATTGACCTTTTTTCAAAAAGCGGTTGAAAATGTGATATATGATTAAAAAAGTGTATAAATAATATTATTAAAGTGACTTTTTTATTATAATATGGTATATTAATAAAAGATATTTTACGGAATTTTACAATATATTATGTATATTGCGGGGATGTGGTGCGGTATGAATAAATGTATGGAGTTAGAGGACAGAATTCTTAGGAATTTGTTGACACAATATGTGGGTATATTTCAGATTAATATATCTGAAGGAGTTGTATTATGTCTTAGTGATGGGGAAAGAGTAGTAGATACAAGTAAGACTATCAGTTTTGAGACATGGCTCAATGGCACTATTGATATATGCCATTGTGATGATAGGATCAGTCTTTTAAAGCTTATATCATATGATGCACTTAAGCAGTTTGACAGCAGTCATGAGGTTAAGCAGTGTACGGATATAAGACTTATGGTTAATGGAGAATACAGATGGATACTTATAACACTTATGCATGATACAGATGATGCTGTATGCAAAGGACAGATAACAGTAACATATAGGGATGTTTCACACAGGTATAAGTATTATGATATTATAGAAAAGAAGAATCTTGAGTTAAAGAAGCTTCTTCAGACAGCTGAACAGTATAAGGATGCACTTATGTCAGAAGCTATAGTATTATATCAGGTTAATTTTTCTAAAGATATTATAGAAAATGATATCATCCAAAGAAAGAAAAATAGTGAACTTAAGGTGTTGAATGCAGTTGGTATCAATACTCCTTGCTCGTATGATGAGTATTGCAGAAGATGGCATAAAAGAGTGTCAGATGATACAATAAACAACTACATGCAGCTTGAGACATCTGCAAAGATGATAGAAGAGTATAATAAAGGAAAAACATTGCTAACCCAGGATTATAGAACACTAGATACCCAGAATGAGGAGATGTGGGTAAGTAAGACCGTATATCTTGCTAAGGACAATATTACAGATGATATCATAGGCATAGTCAGTCTTAGGAATGTAAGTGAGAGATATCATCAGGAGTTCTTGCGGGAATCTCTTGCTAAACAAGCTTCGCTCGATCTGCTTACAGGTTTATATAACCATGTAACAGGAGAGCTTCTTATTAAGAATAAAATAGATGATGGGATATATTCTGATTCGGCATTTATTATATTTGATATAGATAAATTCAAGCTTGTCAACGATACATATGGACATTATTTCGGGGATTGTGTCCTACAGTGTGTTGCAGCACGACTAAAGGAAAGTGTCAGGGAAGATTCTGACATAGCTATAAGATATGGTGGAGATGAATTTGTTGTATATGTTAACTATAAGCAGGAGGATAATATAAAAGATATTGTTAACAGAATATTTAACAATGTTTCATGCATATATGAGGGATATCAGATCAGTATAAGTATGGGAATAAGTCTTCTAAGTGATGGTAATCCACATTATTATGATATGTACAGGAATGCGGATAAAGCTTTATATGAAGCTAAAAGAAGTGGACGAGGACAGTATAGGTTCTATGGGGAATGCAGTGAAGAGAGTAAGGATGCAGGCTGATTTTAATTGAGTTGTCACAACAAAGATGATTTACAATGTATAGTTTTATGATAATTTCAGTAATCTATATATTGTATATATTCTTGTTGTGACAACTTTTTTAGATGCATACATCAATAAGCAGTTGGGCAGTTCTTGCAATATCACTATCTGTTATTCCAGAATAATTAACAATAGCTATATGTTCGTAATCAGCTATGTTATAAGAATTATTAGTTATATAATCAGAAAGAAAAGATATCATAAGTCCGTTATTATAAGCACGTTTCTTTAACTCTTCATCGGTATACTCAGTATCATATTTTAGTAAGAAATGTAGTCCTGAATCTTCTTCATATATATGGATTCTATCTTTTATTAAGCTATCCATAAGTCTGGATATTAGTTCATCACGGATATCCCTGTAGTGATTCCTCATACGGTTTATATGTTTATCAAGATACCCTTCTTTAATAAAATGCGCAAGCGTATACTGTTCAAAGTTAGAGACTGTACAAGCATAGAATCCCAGAGTACTTTTAAAGCGCTCAAGCAGAGGCAGAGGCAGTACCATGTAGCTTATTCTTATTGTGGCTGCTAGGCTTTTAGTAAATGTATTAAAGTATATAACCTTGTCAGTTGCATCTATAGAAAAAAGAGAGGGGATGGGTTTTCCCTGTAACCTGAACTCACTGTCATAGTCATCTTCTATTATATATCTGTCAGGCGACTGATTAGCCCATTGTAAAAGTCCATAACGGCGGCTTATGGATGTTACGATTCCTGTAGGAAAGTGATGTGAAGGTGATATCTGTATAATCTGGGAATCGTTAAGACCCTGGCAGTCAGGTATTACCCCTTCTTCATCCATGTCAAGATAGTTAACCTTTACACCTAAGGACTTGTATATATTGATTATCTTTTTTGAACTTGGATTTTCAAGTCCATACGATATATTTCTTCCAAGAAGCTGCACAATAAGTCCGTATAGATATTCGGTGCCGGCACCGATAATAATCTGTTCGGGATTAACAGTTATCCCACGAAATTCATACAGATGTTTAGCAATAGCCTGTCTTAACTGCATAACACCTCCGGTAGGAGGTACATTTAATGTACTTTCTCCTTCATATGTAAGAACATGGCGCATAAGCTTTGCCCATATTGAAAAGGGAAAGTTATCATGAGGTGTGTGGCTTGAAACAAGATTTATACAGTCAGCATCATGCCTGTTTTCTATAGCTGTATTATATGTATATGCTTTATCATATGGATTATTATTGCGTGTATCTGTTATAGTCTTTTCATTATAAATATAGCTGCTTTTTGGTGCTGACAGGTAAATGTTGTTGTTAATATCATTTTTAATATCCGACACGTAAAAGCCTTTTTTAGGCAGGGAATATATATATCCTTCCGCAAGCAGCTGACCATATGCATTCTCAACAGTTACTACACTTATCCCATGGTTTTTTGCAAAGTCTCTTTTAGATGGAAGTTTGGCATCAGGTGAAAGCTTTCCTGATAAAATATCTTCTTTTATGCATGTGTATAAATATTCATATAAACTGCGGCCATTGCGGTTGTTAAATGAGTAGGTAAGCATGGAAATTATCTCCTGTTTGTTATAAGATGTAAAATATTTTTAGATTATGGTATCACTATATGATGTCGGGGTCAAAAGCCCCCGACTTTGATACCTATGAATTGTTCCGTGCTACGCACTCCCACAATTCTCCCCAATATTCGCATATCGTGGGATTATCATCCCACTTTTATGCTCATATCGGGGCGGGTCCCAAGGTCTTTCACCCACCTATGAGCAAGCTCATGTGGGTTTAGACCTTTTGACCCTGGTATCATTATATTATTCCTGTGTACATCGTCAAGATAAAAAGTATGCTTGGAATGTTGTAAGTGGCAAGTTGCTTTTACTAATATGGCATATGGAATAGACATATAAAATAAAATATTATATTATGATGTAAGGATTAAAAGGTCAAAAAGTTGTTTGCGCCTGCATAATAAGACTTTTGGTTTTGAAATCCGGATTTAAACAAGCTAATAATATTATTTGGAGGTTTATGCAGATATGGGTGATTATATAATTTCATGTTGTTCAACAGCTGATTTATCAGAGAAGCATTTTCTAGAGAGAGATATTCATTATATATGTTTCCACTATGAACTTGATGGAGTTTCGTATCCTGATGATTTGGGAAAAACTATGAATCTTGATGATTTTTATAAGGCTATGTCTGAAGGTGCTGATACTAAGACTTCGCAGATAAATGCAGATGAATATGAAAAGTATTTTGAAGGATTCTTAAAACAGGGTAAAGATCTGCTTCATGTAACTCTTTCATCAGGAATATCGGGAACTATTAATTCAGCACTTATAGCAGCAGATAGTCTTAAAGAAAAGTATCCTGACAGAAAAATATATGTTATAGATTCTCTTGCAGCGTCCTCTGGATATGGACTTCTTATGGATAAGGTGGCAGATTTAAGAGATGCAGGAATGGGAATAGATGAGTTAAAGAACTGGATAGAAGATAATAAGTTAAGAGTTAACCACTGGTTCTTTACAACTGATCTTACATTTTTTATAAAGGGAGGAAGAGTATCTAAGGTATCTGGCTTTGTTGGAAATCTTCTTAATATATGTCCGCTTCTTAATGTTGATTATCAGGGAAAGCTTATACCAAGAGAAAAGATTCGTACAAAGAAGAAGGTTATAGCAGAAACTGTAAACAAGATGATACTTAATGCAGATAACGGAACTGATTATTCAGATAAATGTTATATATCAATGTCAGCATGTATAGAGGATGCACAGGCAGTAGCAAAGCTTGTTGAAGAAAAGTTTCCTAAGCTTAATGGTAAGGTTCTTATTAATAATATAGGAACAACTATCGGAAGCCATACAGGACCAGGAACAGTTGCATTGTTTTTCTGGGGCGAAAAAAGAATGGATTAATATCAGGCATAAAGAGGTGTATAAATATTATGAAAAAATTCGGATTTGGAGCTATGAGACTTCCGCTTATAGATTCACAGGATAAAAGTTCTATAGATATGGAAGAGTTAAAGAAAATGGTAGATGAGTTTATGGCAGCAGGGTTTACATACTTTGATACAGCATTTCCATATCATGAGCAGCTATCAGAGAATGCATTAAAGGAAGCACTTGTAGACAGGTATGACAGAGACAGCTATATTTTTGCTGATAAGATGCCAACTGTGCTTGTCAAATCAGGAGATGAATATCCGATGTATTTTAATAAGCAGCTTGAAAAGACAGGTGTTGGATATTTTGACTATTATCTTATGCATAATATGGGAAGAGACAGATATTTTAACACTGACAAATGGGGTGGCTTTGATTTTGCAAGAAGAATGAAGGAAGAAGGTAAGATTAAGAAGTTTGGATTTTCATTTCATGATGATGCAGAAATGCTTGACCAGATACTTACTGAACATCCTGAGGTTGATTTTGTACAGCTGCAGATTAATTATCTTGATTGGGACAATAAAATCATCCAGTCAAGAGCTTGTTATGAGACAGCAAGGAAGTATAACAAGCCGATAGTTGTTATGGAACCTGTTAAAGGTGGAACACTTGCCAGTCTTCCTAAGGAGGCTGACAGCCTGCTTTTGGAGTATGCTCCGGGTGTTTTACCAGTGTCTTATGCATTAAGATTTGCAGCCAGTCTTCCAGGTGTATTCATGGTGCTAAGTGGTATGAGCAGTTTAGAGCAGGTTAAAGATAATATACGTATTATGGATAATCCGGCCCCACTTAATGAAGGTGAAAAGGAGCTTTTAAGCAAAATAGTAGATATAATTAACAGTAAAACTGTTATTCCATGTACATCATGTGGCTATTGTATGGAGGTATGTCCTAAGAATATTAATATTCCGGGTTTGTTTGGGCTTTATAACAACTATTGTATTAATAACAATTTTTCAAATATGTATCATGGAAGGCTTGTTATGGGAAGAGGACGCGCATCTGATTGCATAAAATGCCACAGATGTGAAAAGAACTGCCCACAGCATATTAAAATACCAGATAACCTGGAATTAGTAGCGGCACATGAAAAATAAGAACGTGAGAAATAAGGAAAAACAATATCTTTGTAAGATTACACAAAGTATGCTATAATCTATTGATTAATGTGTTAAGGTAATGACATGATAAAACGAGTTTATATATCTGATGAGGAGGAATAATAAAATGAGTATGAATATTGTATGTTTAGATCTTGAAGGAGTACTGGTTCCAGAGATATGGATAGCATTTGCAAAGGAGAGTGGTATTCCAGAGCTTAAAAGAACTACCAGAGATGAGCCGGATTATGATAAGCTTATGAACTGGAGACTTGGCATATTAAAAGAACACGGACTTGGTCTTAAAGAGATTCAGGAAACTATTGCAAAGATTGATCCACTTCCAGGTGCTAAGGAGTTCCTTGATAAGTTACGCGAGACAACACAGGTTATTATTATAAGTGATACATTTACACAGTTTGCAGCACCACTTATGAAAAAGCTTGGATGGCCTACAATATTCTGTAATACTCTTGAGGTTGCAGATGACGGAACTATAACAGGCTTTAAGATGCGTTGTGAACAATCTAAGCTTTCAACAGTAAAGGCTCTTCAGTCAGTTGGTTTTGAAACAATAGCAAGTGGTGACAGCCATAATGATCTTGGTATGATACAGGCAAGTAAGGCTGGTTTCCTTTTCAGAAGTACAGAACAGATAAAAAAGGATTATCCACAGCTTGAGGCCTTTGAGGAATATGATGATCTTTTTGAGGCTATAAAGAAAGCATTATAAGAGTATCATAATATACATGATATGTGCTTTCAAACAGGCTTATTATGCGTAAAGATATGTGCGCAGGGGTGAGGATTGGTATGTTTAAATTAAGTAAAAAGGAAAATGGCCTTAATATTATAATAGTTGGATGTGGAAAAGTTGGTGCAACTTTAGTTGAACAGCTTAGTAAGGAAGGCCATGATATAACCGTTATTGATAAGAAACCCGAACGCATCCAGGATATTACTAATATGTTTGATGTTATGGGAATAGTAGGAAATGGTGCAAGTTATTCTACGCAGATGGAAGCAGGTATAGAAGAATCTGATCTTATAATAGCTGTTACAGATTCAGATGAATTAAATCTGTTATGCTGTACAGTGGCTAAAAGAGTAGGTAAATGTGCAGCCATAGCAAGAGTCAGAACACCTGATTACAGTGAAGAAACAGGTTATCTTAGAGAGAAACTTGGTCTTGCGCTTATTATTAATCCGGAGCTTGAGGCTGCTAAGGAGGTAGCACGTATATTGTATCTTCCAACAGCCCTTGAGGTAAACTCTTTTGCACATGGTCAGGCAGAGCTTGTTAAGTTTAAGGTTCCACCAGATAATATTCTTAATGAGCTTAGCATAGCATATCTTGGTAAGAACATAACTAATGATATACTTATATGTGCTATAGAGCGAGGCGGAGAGGTATATATTCCTAACGGTGATTTTATAATAAAAGCCGGTGATGTTATATCGTTTGTATCAGAAAGACATATAGCAAGAGATTTCCTTAAAACTATAGGATTTGCAACAAACCAGGTTAAGGATACCATGATAATAGGAGGCAGCAAGGCAGCGTACTATCTTGCTAAAGAGCTTATTAATATGGGAATCACTGTCAAGATAATAGAAAGAGACAGGGAAAACTGTGAAAGATTCAGCATTAAGCTTCCTAAAGCCATAGTTATAAATGGTGATGGCACAGATCCTGATATATTAAAGGAAGAAGGTATTGAAACAATACAGTCATTTATTCCGCTCACAGGTATTGATGAAGAGAATATAATGCTTACACTTCATGCAAAGCAGGTATCTAATGCTAAGGTAGTTACCAAGATTAACAGGGTTAATTACAAGCAGGTTATTAATAATCTGGATCTTGGAAGTATTGTATATCCTAAGTATATAACTTCTGAAGCTATCATAGCATATGTGCGCGCAAAGAAGAATTCTATGGGAAGTAACATAGAGACACTTTATCATATGTTTGACTCAAGAGTTGAAGCGATAGAGTTCATAGTTGAGGAAAATTCCAAAGTATCAGGTATACCTATAAAGGATCTTAAGCTTAAAAAAGATGTTCTTATATCATTTATCAATCATGATGGACATATTATTATTCCAACAGGTAATGATGAGATAGAAGATGGTGATACAGTTATGATTGTAACTAAGAATACAGGATTTACTGATATTAGTGATATAGTCAGGTGAGGCACGTTATGAACAGGTCAATAGTAATATATGTTTTAGGTTATATATTAAAAACAGAAGGTGTACTTATGTCGCTGCCATGCTTCATAGCGCTTATATATCGTGAAACAGAAGGATGGGCATATTTTACAGTTGCCATAATAAGTATTCTGTTAGGACAGCTTATGACTATGAGGAAGCCAAAGGATTATGTTATCTATCTTAAAGAAGGCTGTGTTGCCACGTCCTTAAGCTGGATTCTTATGGGTGTTATTGGAGCTATTCCTTTTATGATAACAGGTGAGATACCATCATTTATAAATGCTTTGTTTGAGATGGTATCAGGTTTTACAACAACCGGAGCCAGTATACTAAGTGATGTGGAAGCAGTATCACGCTGCAGTACGACATGGAGATGCTTTTCACACTGGATAGGTGGTATGGGTGTACTGGTGTTTATCATAGCCATAGTTCCTTTGAGTGGTGGTTCGAATATTAATCTTATGAGGGCAGAAAGTCCGGGACCATCAGTAGGTAAGCTGGTTCCAAAGATAAAACATACAGCAAGAATTTTATATATTATATATCTTGGACTTTCACTTATAGAGTTTGTCGTACTTATAGCAGCAAAGATGCCTGTGTTTGATGCCATGAATACTACATTTGGTACTGCAGGTACAGGTGGCTTTGGTATAAAGAATTCAAGTCTTGGTGGATATTCCGTGACTATACAGTGGATAGTTACGATATTTATGATGCTTTTTGGAGTTAACTTCAATGCGTATTATATTATGATTTTTGGTAGTATAAAAAAAGCTTTATCCATGGAAGAGGTAAGAGCGTACTTTGGTATTATATTAACAGCAATTGTCATAATAACTATAAATATATACTCAATATGCTCAGGAGTATGGGATGCAGTTACCAAGTCAGCATTTCAGGTTGGTTCAATCATAACAACAACAGGATTCGCAACTACTGACTTTAATATATGGCCGCAGACTTCAAAAACTATACTTGTTCTTCTTATGTTTGTTGGTGCATGTGCCGGAAGTACAGGTGGAGGCATAAAGGTTTCAAGATTCGTAATTCTTATAAAAACTATGATAAAAGAACTGAATTCTTATATTCATCCAAGAAGTGTAAGAAAAATAAAGGTTGAAGGAAAGCCAGTTGAACATGAAGTTATACGTTCGGTTAATGTGTATATTATAACATATATTCTTATATTTGTAGCATCGGTGTTCCTTGTATCATTTGAGGGCAAGGATCTGACAACGAATTTTACGGCAGTTGCGGCTACATTTAACAACATAGGTCCTGGACTTGAACTTGTTGGACCGACACAGAATTTTGAACATTTTAATGTATTTAGTAAGCTTGTTTTGATATTTGATATGTTAGCAGGAAGGCTTGAACTGTTCCCACTTCTTTTACTGTTCCATCCTGTTGTGATTAAGCAAATGTTTGAAGATAAAAGAAGATATAGAAAATCACAGAAAAAAGATTAATATCTGATTTTAAAATGGAGAGAAAAATGAGATTTGTTATACAAAGAGTCAATTCGGCAAGTGTAAGTGTGGATGATAAGGTTATAGGAAGCATAGGAAAAGGTTATCTTATACTTTTTGGTGCAGGTGAGGGTGATACTAAAGAAATGCTTGTACCTTTTGCAGATAAGATAGCAAAAATGAGAATATTTGCAGATGAGAATGAAAAAACTAATCTGTCAATCAACGATGTGAATGGGGAAATACTTGTAGTAAGCCAGTTTACTTTATATGCAGATTGCAGAAAAGGTAACCGTCCAAGCTTTGTGCATGCCTGTGAGCCGGTTCTTGCCAATGAACTGTATGAAGAGTTTGTCAGGTTGTGCAGACAACGGGTATCAAAGGTTGAAACAGGAGAATTCGGTGCACATATGAAGGTATCGCTTGAGAATGATGGACCGTTTACAATAGTTCTTGATAGCAGGGATTTTGAGAAGAACCATTAGAAGCCGTGGATTTTATTGTGAATATTTGTTGATGTTTACAGACATTATGCAGAATTATGCAGATATTACATGAGATATTATAAATAAGTACTTGATTATATGCTTGTATAGGTGTATAGTAGTTTTTGTTAACAGAGGTTAGTCTGTGCTAAGTACTAAGCAGACAGCCGTTTACATTAAAACAGAATATTAACTTCAGGGCAGGGTTAGATTCCCTACCGGCGGTACAGCCCGCGAGCGTAAAGCATGAACTGGTGAGATTCCAGTGCCGACAGTATAGTCTGGATGAAAGAAGTTATCTGATATATAACGTGTTTAGGATTGCGTGGCAGGATTTATTTTCTGTTATCTGCATTATATTGTTATATTGATTATGATTTGTGTCCTGGGAATGATAAGTTCCCAGGATTTTTATTTATCAGATGGATGTAGTAAAAGCTGCACCAGAGTATTCTTTCATCAGGGGGATTCCTGATTGACAGGATATTCTGGTGCATTTTTTTAAAAGAAAGCGGGGGATATGTATGTGTGGATATAGCAGCACAGATGATGAAAAATATATGAGGCATGCAATAGAGCTTGCAAAGAAGGGGTTGGGGTGGACTAATCCTAACCCAATGGTTGGTGCAGTTATAGTAAAGGATGGAAAAATAATAGGTGAAGGGTATCATAAAAAATATGGAGAGCTTCACGCAGAAACATCGGCTTTAAATAACTGTACTAAAAGTCCAGAGGGCGCAACGATATATGTGACACTTGAACCTTGCTGTCATCATGGAAAGCAGCCGCCATGTACAGAAGCGATAATAAAAGCTGGAATAAAGCGTGTTGTTATAGGTTCGCTTGATCCTAATCCACTTGTGAGTGGAAAAGGAATACAGATATTAAGGGAACACAATATACAGGTTGATAATAAACTTGTGTGCAATAGAGAATGTATAGATATGAACTATGTATTCTTTCATTACATTAAAGAAAAACTGCCATATGTCATAGTCAAGTATGCACAGACACTTGATGGAAAGATAGCCACACACAATGGACTGTCAAAGTGGATAACAGGGGAGGCAGCAAGGGAAAATGTCCATATGGACAGACATAGATATTCTGCCATTATGGTAGGTATAAATACAGTACTTAAGGATGATCCGATGCTTAACTGCAGAAGTAAAGCGATAGAAAATCCACATCAGCCAGTAAGAATAGTATGTGATACAAAGCTTAGGATACCGTATGACAGCAATCTTGTTAAGACGGCAGGACAGATACCAGTCTGGATAGTGACATGCTGTCACGATAAAGAACGTATAAACATGTATGAGAAAGCTGGATGTGAAATCATAGCTATGGAAGGTGAAAAGATAGATATAGCACAGCTTATGATTATACTTGGCAGGAGAGGAATAGACAGCTGCATATGTGAAGGTGGTGCAGAGCTTAACTGGAGCGTTATAAACAGCGGCATGGTAAAAAGAATACAGGCATACATAGCACCTAAGATATTTGGAGGTGTGGATGCACCAGTATCAGTTGCTGGTGTGGGATTTGATGCACCAGACGATGCGGTGAAGCTTAAGGATTATACAGTAACCAGGCTTGGGGATGATATTCTGATAGAAGGTGAAGTTTAAAATGTTTACAGGAATTATTGAAGAAATCGGACATGTAAAAGCAGTTAAAAAACAGACATTTTCACAGGTGATTGTTATAGAAGCCTCTAAGGTATTAGAAGGAACTAAAATAGGTGACAGTATAGCAGTGAATGGAATATGTCTTACTGTTACAGCCATAGAAAAAGGACAGTTTAGTGCAGATGTCATGCATGAAACAGTAAAAAGAACTTCTTTAAAAAACATACATGCAGGTTCGCATGTAAATCTGGAGCGTGCTATGGGTGCGGATGGAAGATTTGGCGGACATATAGTATCAGGGCATATAGATGGCACAGGAACAGTGACAGATATTAGAAAAGATGATAATGCAGTGTGGTACAGGATAAGTGCGGATGACGGTATATTAAAATATGTTGTTGAAAAGGGTTCAATAACAATAGATGGAATAAGTCTTACAGTTGCATCTGTGACTGATAAGTACTTTGAGGTATCAGTGATACCTCATACAAGAGAGGTAACAATACTTCGGGATAAAAGACTATCAGATGTGGTTAATCTGGAAACAGATATAATAGCAAAGTATGTAGAAAAACTGTCATGCCCATATGATGTCAGCAGGACATTGGCTCATAATACAGGTCATAACCAGCCAGCTGATAATAATGGCAGTGGCATAACTAAGGAATTTCTTTTAAAAAATGGCTTTTAAAGACATGGTAACATATACATTTATCATATAAGGAAGGGAGCAGTTTATGTTTGAATTTAATACGGTTGAAGAAGCGGTTAAAGACTTAAAAGAAGGAAAGATTATCATAGTTACAGATGATGATGACAGAGAAAATGAAGGTGACTTTATATGTGCAGCAGAATACGCTACAACAGAAAATGTCAACTTTATGGCAACCTATGGAAAAGGTCTTATATGTATGCCTATGAGTGAGGAGTTAAGCAGAAAGTTATGTTTTCCGCAGATGGTATCAGAAAATACAGATAATCATGAAACAGCATTTACAGTGTCTATAGACCATATAAACACAACTACAGGAATATCTGCACAGGAGAGAGGATATACAACAAGATGTGTTGTGAGTGACACAGCAGTTCCACAGGACTTTAGAAGACCAGGACATAACTTTCCACTGGTTGCAAAGAAAAACGGAGTTCTTGAAAGAAACGGACATACCGAAGCGACAGTAGATCTTATGCGTATAGCTGGCTTAAAGGAGTGCGGCTTGTGCTGCGAGATTATGAAGGATGATGGAACTATGATGAGGAGGGATGACCTTATAGCACTTTCAGAAAAATGGGATCTGAAATTTATAACTATAAAAGCCATCCAGGAGTATAGAAAAAGAAATGAAAAGCTGGTTGAGTGTGTGGCTGTGACAAAGATGCCAACTAAATACGGTGAGTTTACAGCACATTGTTATATCAATAAGCTGAATGGTGAGCATCATGTTGCGCTTGTTAAGGGTGACATAGGTGATGGCAATAATCTTTTGTGCCGTGTTCATTCAGAATGTCTTACTGGAGATGCATTTGGTTCACTGAAATGTGATTGTGGACAGCAGCTTGCTTCTGCCATGACACAGATTAATGAAGAAGGAAGAGGTATTCTGCTATATATGAGGCAGGAAGGAAGAGGCATAGGTCTTGTGAATAAGTTAAGGGCATATGCACTTCAGGATGAAGGTATGGATACGCTTGATGCTAATATAGCACTTGGCTTTCCAGGTGATATGAGAGAGTATTACATAGGTGCACAGATACTAAAAGATCTTGGAGCTAAAACATTAAGACTTCTTACGAATAATCCTGATAAGGTATATCAGTTGTCAGATTTTGGCATGCAGATAAATGAAAGAGTTCCGATTAAAATGGAAACAACACCATATGACGGCTTCTATCTTAAGACAAAGAAAATTAGAATGGGTCATATGTTGTAAATTATAAAAAATATACTAGTATCATATAAAATTAAAAGGAGATTAAAATCATGAGAGTATTAGAAGGAAAATTAGTAGACAATGGAACAAGAGTAGGAATAGTGGCAGCAAGATTTAACGAATTCATCGTATCAAAGCTTATAGGTGGTGCACATGATGGTCTTGTAAGACATGGTGTAAGTGAAGAAAATATTGATCTTGCATGGGTTCCAGGAGCATTTGAGATTCCACTTATAGCATCAAAGATGGCAAAAAGCGGGAAGTATGATGCAGTAATATGTCTTGGTGCTGTCATAAGAGGAGCAACGAGCCATTATGATTATGTGTGTGCAGAGGTTTCAAAGGGGATAGCCAGTGTATCACTTAATTCAGATATACCAGTTATGTTTGGTGTTCTTACAACAGATACTATAGAGCAGGCTATAGAACGTGCTGGTACAAAGGCTGGCAATAAGGGCTTTGAGTGTGCAGAGGGAGCTATTGAGATGGTTAATCTTTCACGTGAGCTTGAAAAATAAAGTGTGCGCCGAAAGGCGCACACTTTTATTTTGTCATCATATTATTTTGACGAGTTAACTGTTGAATTAATACATCGCTTATTGTACATAAGGTGCATATACATGGCATCCTGGGCACGGACAGCATTATGTTCTGCGATAGCCTCTGCTATTTCACGATGAGTTTCGATGGTTTCAGTTTTAAGGATGTTGCCGGTTGTTTCAACAAAAAGAGGGATAGAGCTGTTTATTATTGGGATTAATCTTGGGATGACAAGATTCTTGCTTCCCATAGCAATAGCAGTGTGGAATTCTATATCTTTTTGAGTATGGTCTTTTTTTTGTTCCATAAGCTCTTCGACCTCATCACATAATCTGATGATTTTGCTGATGTCATTCTTATCTGCATAGGTTGCTGACATAGCAGCAATAGAAGGTTCAAGTAAAAAACGTATTTCAAGCAGGTCCTGCACGAGCTTCTTCTTATCTGATATAAATGTAAAACCAAAAGGATCATCTACTATACCAGGCGATGAGGCTACATATGTTCCAGACCCCTGTTTGATAGTTACAATATTGCGTGAGGCAAGAAGCTTCATAGCCTCCCTAAGAGAGCTTCTTCCGATATCAAGCTGTTTTGATAGAATCGCTTCGTTAGGAAGCCTGTCTCCTGGCTGTAGATGCTGGTTTAATATAAAGTCTATTATATCTTCGGATATCTTCTGTGGAAGATTCTTTTCGTCTGATTCTGAATTCATCATATGATTTCTCCATTTCCTGATAAAAAGTTATTTATTATATCATTATAATTATTATTATAGCGTTTTTTTAATACTATAATGAATTAAAAAAAATGTCAAAATGTCAAAATGCACAAAAAACAACAAAAATAATTGAACATTTTTACGATATTGCACATTCGAATAAAATGCTTTATATTAAATACATCAGATGAATTCCGGAATAAAATGATAACTTAATCAAATTTTCATCAAAAAACAGCAAAAAGGTCTGATGTTTATTGAATAATACATCAGATGATTAGGAGGTAATTAATTATGGAGCAGACAGTATTTGTTGCTGAACCGACAAGACTTCTTATAGCGGCAGCAGTCGGTATTATAGTTTTATTGTTATTGATAATTAAATTCAAACTTCATCCAGTTATATCAATGATGATAGCAGCGATTATTATAGGTGTTGGTGCTGGAATGCCATTAACAATGATATCAAGTACCGTTGAAAAAGGTGTTGGAAAAACATTACAGGGAATAGCATTGTTAGTAGGACTTGGCTCTATGTTTGGAGGAATCTTAGAGGTAAGTGGTGGTGCACAAAGAATAGCACAGACACTTATAGATAAATTGGGACAGAAAAAGGCCGGAGTAGCATTGGGAATTACAGGTCTTGTTATAGGTACTACAGTATTTTTTGAAGCTGGTGTTGTAGTTCTTATACCACTCGCATTCAGCGTTGCAAAACAGACTAAGAAGTCAACCTTGTATTATGCAATCCCACTTCTTGCGGGTCTTGCGAGTGGATATGCTTTCGTTCCACCATCAGCAGGTTCAGTTCTTGTTGCAGATTCACTTGGAGTTAATCTTGGTGTGATGATTATGGTAGGAGTACCAACAGCATTGATATGCATGGTTGTTGCTGGTGTTATATGGGGAAGATTTATAGGTGATAAGGTGTTTACTAAGCTTCCGGTGAATGTGCAGGAGATAAAGGAAGATTCTAAGGAACTGCCACCATTCGGACTTGTACTTGGCGTAATACTTATTCCATTGGTGCTTATACTTATAAGTACAATATCTAAGTATCTTCCTATCACAGCAAATGTTCAGAATGTACTTTCATTCATAGGTAAACCATTTCTTGCTTTGACTATTGCAACACTTGCAGCTATGTATTTTCTTGGAATCAGACGTGGCTATACAGGGGAACAGCTAAAGAAGATACTTGACCATTCATTAAGACCTGTTGGAATGATACTTCTTGTAATAGCAAGTGGCGGCGTAATAAGATGGATGCTTCAGGATTCGGGACTTGGTGAAATTATAGGGCCAGCACTTGAAAAGAGTGGTATGCCTCTTATTATTGTAGCATTTCTTATAGCACTTCTGGTAAGAGCATCGGTTGGAAGTTCTATGGTTGCCATGACTATGGCATCTGGAATAATGGCAACTATGCCAGCAGTTATGGCAACAAGTATGCTTTACAGGGCAGCAATGTGCTGTGCAATATGTGGTGGTGCTACAGCATTAAGTCATGTTAATGATGCTGGCTTCTGGCTTGTTGGAACGTTTCTTGAGATAGATGAGAAGACTACATTGAAATCGTGGACGGTTATGGAAACTTTAATTGGTGTGACATCATTAATAGTAAGTCTGATTATTTCAATATTTGCATAAATGTTAACTAAGTAACAGGCATCTAAGACAGGAGGATCAGGAATGGTAAAAATACCAGTATATTTGAATAATATGACAGATGCTAAACATCTTGTTCAGATAGCGGAAAAATGTGAGAACGATGTAGATCTTGTAAGTGGACGATATGTGGTAGATGGCAAGTCAATGTTAGGAGTATTCAGTCTTCCCAAGTTCGATAATGTAGAGCTTTGCGTGGATGAAAAAGAAAAGGATAAGGTTTATAAGGAATTAGAAGAAATGAAGCTTCTAAGATAAATGTGCTTATGTTTAATAGGCAGCAGTGTAATGAAAATGTTAATTAAATGTTTTAAGAAAGGCAGGTAAATATTATGTGTTTAGTTAGTCAGGAAATGAGAAAGTCAGCTCCAGAGATAGATCCTTTAAGAATAGGAACAGGCTGGAAAAAAGAGGATCTTGGTAAGGTACAGGTTATGGTAGAGAGTACATATGGTGACAGCCATCCAGGAAGTGGACATCTTAATATTTTAGTTGAAGAGGTCCGTAAGGGGATAGCAGAAGAAGGCGGTTTTGGAGCAAGATATTTCTGTACAGATATCTGTGATGGAGAAAGTCAGGGAACAGATGGTATTAATTACAGTCTTGCCAGCCGTGAGATGATTGCCAATATGATAGAGATACACGCCAATGCAACACCTTTTGATGCTGGTGTATATCTTTCAAGCTGTGATAAGGGTGTTCCAGGTAATCTGATGGGACTTGCAAGAGTCAATATTCCTTCAGTATTCGTTCCTGGTGGAACTATGAATGCAGGACCAGAAATGCTTACACTTGAACAGTTAGGAATGTATAGTGCACAGTATGAAAGAGGCGAGATTGACGAAGAGAAGCTTGATTGGGCTAAATGTAATGCATGTCCTAGCTGTGGAGCATGTTCATTTATAGGAACAGCCTCTACTCTGCAGATTATGGCAGAAGCACTTGGACTTGCATTGCCAGGAAGTGCACTTATGCCAGCAACTAGTCCTGACCTGTTAGAATATGCTAAAGAAGCAGGAAGGCAGTCAGTAAGACTTGCAAAAATGAAAAATATGAAACCATCTGATATTGTTACAATGGAAAGCTTTGAGAATGCAATACTTGTCCATGCAGCTATATCAGGAAGTACTAACTGTCTTCTTCATCTTCCAGCGATTGCACACGAATTCGGAATAGAGATTACCGGTGATACATTTGACAGATTACATAGAAATGCCAGATATCTTCTTGATGTAAGACCAGCAGGACGCTGGCCAGCAGAATGCTTCTATTATGCTGGTGGTGTTCCAGCTATTATGGAAGAGATAAAGCAGCATCTGCACCTTGATGTTATGACAGTAACAGGTAAGACACTTGGTGAGAATCTTGAAGAACTTAAGAACAACGGTTTCTATGAAAAGTGTGATAAGTGGCTTCAGGAATTCAACAAGAGATACAACATTAATCTTACTAAGAACGATATTATCCGTTCTTATGATAATGCCATAGGTACAGATGGAAGTATTGCAATTCTTAAGGGAAATCTTGCACCAGAAGGTGCTGTAATCAAGCATACAGCCTGCCCTAAGGAAATGTTTAAGTCAGTATTGCACGCAAGACCATTTGATAGCGAGGAGGAGTGCCTTGATGCAGTACTCAAACATAAGGTACAAAAGGGTGATGCGGTATTTATAAGATATGAAGGTCCTAAGGGAAGCGGTATGCCGGAAATGTTCTATACATCAGAGGCTATAAGCAGTGATAAGGAGCTTGGAAAGAGTATTGCACTTATTACAGATGGACGCTTTTCAGGTGCTTCAACAGGTCCTGTTATCGGACATTGCAGTCCTGAGGCAGTAGATGGTGGTCCAATAGCATTAGTTGAAGAGGACGATCTTATTGAGATAGATGTAATGGAGAGAAAGCTTAACATCGTAGGTGTCAAGGGCGAACGTAAGTCAATGGAAGAGATTGATAGAATACTTCAGGAAAGAAGAGCAAAGTGGACACCAAGAAAGCCTAAGTATGAAAAAGGTGTGTTAAGATTATTCAGCCAGCATGCAGCAAGTCCTATGAAGGGTGCATATCTTGAATATTAATCTGATTAATCAGAACGGCTTAATTGATGCTGGTTAAATTGAAACTGCTTGATTGAAGCGGTTTAATAAAAATTGTTAAATTAAAATGCATAATGAGTAACTGATATAAAGAGGCGGGATTGTGTGCTATGCTCACAATTCCGCTTTTCTGTCTGTTTGGTGTCTGTCTACAGCTTATTTAGTGACTGTCCACAGCGTGTTTAGTATCTTTACATACTTTATTTAGTATTTGTGCATATAACAGAATTGTGTATAATAATTTAGAATACATCAATGGATATATATATGTAATAATATCAGTTAATCAGGAGGTTTTATATGGCAGAATTAAAGTGTCCTCATTGTGGACAGGCATTTACAGTAGACGATACAGAGTTAAGTTCAATTATACAGCAGATAAGGGATAAGGAATTTGAAAAAGATATTGAAAAGCGTATATCCGAACTAAAAGAGCATATGATGATGACACATAGGCTTGAGATGGAAGCTAAGGAAAATGAGATTAAGCTTATGAGTCAGAAAGAATACGATAAAGAAATCCAGAAACTAAAAAGCCAGATTGAAAAGGCAACAGACAGGGCAGTACAGCTTCAGGCACAGCTAGATAGTAGTGAGGATAAAAAAACAATTGCTGTAATGGAGGCTGTTAAGAAGGTTGAAGAAGAAAAGAAAGAACTGGAGAGCCAGCTGACACACGAAAAGGATAAAGGAAAGCTCCTTTTAGAGCAGAAGGATGAGCAGATTGCTTATTACAGGGATCTTAAAACAAAGATGTCTACAAAGATGGTTGGTGAAACCTTAGAGCAGCATTGTGAGATACAGTTTAACCAGTTAAGGGCTACGGCTTTCAGGAATGCATATTTTGAAAAGGATAATGATTCAAGAAGCGGAAGCAAGGGCGATTATATATATCGTGAGACTGATGAAAATGGTGTTGAACTTATATCCATTATGTTTGAAATGAAAAATGAAATGGATGAGACTGCAACTAAGCATAAGAATGAGGATTTCTATAAGGAGCTGGATAAGGACCGTAAGCAGAAGAACTGCGAATATGCGGTGCTTGTTTCAATGCTTGAAAGTGACAATGAGTTGTTTAATGCAGGAATCGTTGATGTTTCTTATAAATATGAAAAGATGTATGTCGTAAGACCACAGTGCTTTATACCGATTATAACTTTACTCAGGAATGCTGCCATGAATGCAATGGAGTATAAACAGGAGCTTGCAGTTGTCAGAAACCAGAATATTGACATTTCTGATTTTGAAGAAAAGCTTATGAATTTTAAGAGTGATTTCAGCAGGAATTATGATATTGCACATTCGCATTTTGATAAAGCTGTTGATGAGATTGATAAGACAATCCAGCATCTTGAAAAGGTAAAAAAAGAGCTGTTAGGCTCTGACAACCAGTTAAGAATAGCTAATAATAAGGTGGATGAGGTCAGCATTAAGAAGCTTACCAGAGGAAATAAAACAATGCAGGAAAAGTTTGAGGAATTAAAGAAAAACCAATAATGAATCAACAATAATCAGTCAGGAAAACATTGTATAAGAAGCTGATGAAGTAAAAGATACAAAATAAATATAAAGTGGATACTTTTTCTGTACTAAGCACAATAAATCGCTAGAAAGAGCTGCCTGATTACAGTATTATTATAAATAACAAAAATAGATGGGTTGTTATATAATAAGGAGTAAGTTATGGCAGGTTCACGTAAAGGAAAGATTGATATGACGACAGGTCATATCATGAAAAATATCATACTGTTTGCTATACCTATTATTATAGGAAATGTTTTGCAGCAGTTATATACAACGGTCGATGCACTTGTAATAGGTAAATATTGTGGTGATACATCCTTAGCAGCGGTTGGAACAAGTTCACAGCCGGTTGAGGTATTGTTGTGTGTTTTCTTAGGAATAGGAACTGGTGTGTCCATTCTTATATCACAATATGTCGGTGCAAAGGAATCGGATAAAGTTGTTTCAATATGTGGAACTTCAATAACATTTATATATATTATAGGAATTCCGATTGGAATTCTTGGATGGTTTGCAGCACCGTATATTCTTGAATTTATGAATGTTCCGCAGGATGTATGGGATGCTGCACTAATCTATACGCGATTAGTATTCTTAGGTACGCTTGGTAATCTTGGCTATAACATGAATGCCGGAATATTAAGAGGACTTGGGGATAGCAAGGCTTCATTGTGGTTTCTTGTTGTATCCTGTATTTCCAATATAGTGTTTGATTTAGTGTTTGTTGCAGGCTTTGGCATGGATGTGGCAGGTGCAGCACTGGCTACAAGTATTGCTATGTTTATTTCATGGCTTGTAAGCATTACTTATATAAGAAAGATGTTTCCAGAGATTCAGTTTACATTTCTGCCTAGAAGATTCTCAGGGAAAATGATGAAGAATATTCTGGCTATAGGCCTTCCTGTTGGACTTAATAATTCGCTATATTCATTAGGACATGTTGCGTTACAGACATTTAACAACTCTCAGGGCGCTATATTTATGGCAGGAGGTGCAGTAGCAGGAAGAATCACAGGCTGCGCTAATATAGCAATTACAGGATTATCTTCGGCTGCCACCACATTCTCAGGACAGAATTATGGTGCAAAGAAGTACGATAGAATCAAGGAAGGACACTGGAGAATACCATTATGTTCAGGAGTGATTACTCTAAGCTTTGGATTATTCTTCATTATGATACATAGACCTCTGATACGTTTCTTTTCATCAGATGAAATAGTACTGATGTATGCAAGCAGACATATTGTTGTTATGCTGCTGTCACAGTGGTTTTTCGCTATCTTCAACTGTATAATATCTATTGTAAATGGAACTGGAAAGGTACGTTATACTACTATTGTCAATATTCTTATGCTTTGGGCAGTCAGAATTCCAAGTGCATATATTATCAGCAAATATTTTGATGGAACCTGGGTAATGCTGTGTTTCCCAATTTCCTTCAGCTTTGGAATGTTTGCAATGATAGGTTATTATCTGTTCTCTCCAGCATGGAAGGAAGTTATGGAACTGGCAGAACATGGGAAAGCAGCAGATTGATAAAAATAGAATAATTCTTGTATTCTCGTGGGACTGTCGCACTAAGCGATAGTCCCACGAGATTTTATTTTTTATTGCTATCTGCTGCAATTACTGATTGAATCTGCTTCATAAGATCATCATTCTGATAAAATCGAAGAGGTGCAGTTAAATAATCTGTCCGATTCGCAGATAGAAGAAAATCAGGTTAAAGAATTAAACAGACTTAGTGCTTCGTATAACAAGATGCTTGAACGTCTATAAAAATAGTAATTATTACTATTTGTTGACTTATTTATATGATTATTATATTATAATAAAAAAGAATTATATGATGTGTAAATAAGACTGGAAATAATATCCAGTAAATTGAATATTATTGGAGTGTTATTATGGAGAAAGAAGAACAATCATATAAGAAAAGCAAGAATATAATAGGGATTATACAAAGCTGCTTAATATTGATGCTGATAGTTCTTATTATATTTATTATGGTGAATATCAGCAGGCTGCAGGGGACAGCCCGTGTAATAAATTATGCAGGTCTGGTACGTGGAGCTACACAACGTGAAGTGAAGTTGGAAATTACGGGAAACCCAGATGATGAATTAATTAAATATCTTGATGATATTCTCGATGATTTGAAGTATAAGGATGGACAATACAATCTTGTAAATCTACGTGACAATGAATATAATGACAAATTATATATTCTAAGCGACTACTGGGAAGAATTAAAAAAAGAAATCAAAGCAGTAAGAGAAGTGGGCTATCAAAATACAGATATTGTTAAGATGAGTGAAATATATTTTAAGATGGCAGATGAAACAGTATCCGCTGCTGAAAACTATTCGGAAAAGATAGCTATTAAAATCCGTACCTTAGAGCTGCTATCAGTATTTGATATGCTAGGTCTTGTAATATTGATTATTATACAGACCATAGCAGCCATGAAAATGTCTGTATTAAACAAGCTGTTAGAACAAAGAGCATATACAGATGCCCATACGGGGTTGCCAAACAAAGGTGCCTGTGAGGTGCTTCTTAACAATAAGGAAATGGCTGCTGAGCATACAGCGTGCATAATGTTTGATTTAAATAATCTTAAGATTATTAATGATACAAAGGGACATTCAAAGGGGGATCAGCTTATATTGAATTTTGCCCGGCTTTTACGCAATGTAATTCCTAAGGAAGCTTTCGTTGGAAGATATGGTGGAGATGAATTCATGGTAGTTATCTACAATACAAGCAAAATGGAGATTGAGGATATATTAAAGCAGCTAAGCATGGAAAAAGACAGATTAAACAGAAGCGACAACCAAATGCCAATTGACTATGCATGTGGATGGGCAATATCAGATGCTGATAGTGAGTGTACAATACAGATGTTATTGGATAAGGCAGATTATTATATGTATGAAAATAAACAGTCACGTAAGAAATCGGAGCAATCCCTGAAATAAAGCTTAGTAAAGCTTAATAAAACTTAGAAAATGATATTTTGTATATATCAGACGATTAGTATAAAAGTAAAAATAGAAAGCTGTATGGCAATAGCCAACGCAGCTTTCTATTTTTTATAGACTGATATAAAACAGCTTTACCTAACAATAATTAAGAATTCTTAACAAGTACTGCATATAATGTTCTTGCAAGTATGCTGGCAACAACAAAGCATACAACGGCCTCAATAGCACCCTGTGTTCCAACGAAGGCAACTACGAATGAGAATGGGTTGCCAACACCAAACTTGGCAACATAAGTCTGGATGAAGTCTGTTCTGTAGAAAAGCGCCACAAGTGTGCTCATAAAGAGTAATGTGTTAAGAAGAGGGCAGCAAAGGCTTGCTATATAATAAGAAATCTTCTGGACACTCTTTATGTTGTGAAGAACTTTGAAGATAAGACCTGTAAGCAGACCTTCAAGTGCTCTTGGTACAATTGTAAGTATTATAGTAAACACAGGATTAAGATTAAATAAAGCAAATGTAAATACTGAGCCACCGGTTACAGCCTGATAAAGACTTGTTAAACCGAATGTAAGACCACATATAAGACCACCAACTGGTCCAAGTATTATGGCACCTACAGCGACTGGAATTGTCAGGAATGTAATAGTAAGACCAGGAAGCTTGATGTAGCCAAGTGGTGTGAAGGCCATGATGATAATGATGGCTATCATAGCGGCAAGCTCTACCATATACTTAGTGGTAAATGTTTTCTTTGCCATTGATGTGTTGTTTGTTTCAATGTTACTCATAATATTCTCCTTTTCGCCTGATAAAATGGTGGAGTTAGTGTAATATCCAGCCTGTCTTTCAGACATTATTATTATTAGCGTTCTATAAATGGAAATGCAAAGAAAATGTTTAGAACTAACAGAATAAGTTATGAATTATACAATAAAATGAAATCATAACTGATTATACAGATACCTGAATTCAATATATGTAATGCTTACACGCCTTTACAGGTCGCACACCATTATGCTTTGTAGTGAATATAAAGTATCAGTAAGATGATAATAAACTTGGTTCTGATGCATTTTCATATGAATAACGCTCGTTTTGTATGATAACATATATAAATGTTGTATACAAGATATATTTTGCTTTAAATTGTATACAATTTTACAAAGTCTTAATAAATGCTTTTTATTTCCTTAATTTACATATTTTCTCAATAATGCTATCATTTTAAAATATCAGTTATAAGGTTATATAAGAAAGCCTAAAAGAAATCTTGAGGAAGAAAGGAACGGTTATGAGCAGAATATTAAAAAGTATTGCTCCATACTGGAAGTCAGTAATTATAATACTTGTATTGCTTATATTACAGGCAAATGGGGATCTTGCATTGCCACAGTATACATCTGATATTATTGATGTTGGTATTCAGAATGGCGGCATAGGGCATAGTATTCCAGAAAAGATAACTAAGGATGAATATGATATTGCTAAAATGTTTATGACAGATGAAGAAATAAACATATGGGAAAGCTGTTATGAACAGGATGGAGATATGTATATTCTTTCTGAGAAGAGTGAAAAGAAGCTGGATGAATATGATGATACATTAGCAATGTCACTTATTATTAATAATCAGATGTCTTCAGTAACAGCAGCACAGTTTAAGGAACAGATGGCAGCACAGATGGGGGTTGATGTAAAAACACTTGCTGATGTGCCTGTATCAGATATTGGAAAGAAAATGGGCATTGAATTAGAATCCTTTTACAAGGATGTAGAGGATGCCAATGGCAATATGGTTTCAACTGAGTGTGTAGATATGAGAATGGTATTCAAAGCTATGTATGATACTGGCAGAATGACAAAGGATACACTTGTGTCTATGCGTGATAATTTTAAATCAACATTTGACACTATGGGTTCATCACTTGTAGCATCTATGGGTAGAGCATATGCTAAGTCTATGGATTCAAAGGCTGGTATGGATATGAAGGCTATACAGACACACTATCTGCTGCTTTCTGGCATAAAGATGATAGGTATGGCATTTATGATTGCAATATGTACAGTCTTAGTTGCATTTTTTGCATCGCGTGTCGGTGCAGGTGTAGGACGTGACTTAAGGGGACAGGTATATAAGAATGTTATGGGCTTCTCTAATGCGGAGCTTGATAAGTTCTCAACAGCCTCACTTATTACACGTACAACGAATGATGTACAGCAGATACAGATGGTTTGTGTGCTTACATTAAGAATGGTGCTCTATGCGCCAATACTTGGTGTAGGTGGTGTATTAAAGGTTATGTCAACAGGAGCTGGCATGGAGTGGGTTATTGCTCTTGCAGTACTTGTTATAGTTGGCTTTGTGCTTCTTCTTATGTCAATTGCCATGCCTAAGTTTAAACAGATGCAGAAGCTTGTTGATAATGTTAACTTAGTATCAAGAGAAATACTTACAGGTTTATCAGTTATAAGGGCATTTGGAAGAGAGAAGAAGGAAGAAGAAAGATTCGATAATGCGAATAAAGAGCTTACAAGGACAATGCTTTTTACTAACAGAGTTATGACATTTATGATGCCGGTAATGATGCTTATTATGAATTGTCTTTCAGTAGGAATAGTATGGGTTGCTGCACATAGAATTGACAGCGGTGTTATGCAGGTTGGTTCAATGACTGCATTTATCACATATGCTATGCAGATAGTTATGTCATTCCTTATGCTTACTATGATGTCGATTATGCTTCCAAGAGCGATTGTGGCGGCAGACCGTATAGATGAGGTAATCAACACTCAGTCATCAATAAGGGATTGCAGGAATCCTAAGATACTTAAGGAACATAAGGGCTTACTTACCTTCAGTCATGTAAGCTTTAAGTATCCAGGAGCTGCTGAAAATGCTCTTTCAGACATAGATTTCGTGGCAGAGCCAGGAAAGACAACGGCTATTATAGGAAGTACCGGCTGTGGCAAGTCAACACTTGTTAACCTTATTCCAAGATTATATGATGTGACAGAAGGTTCTATCACGCTTGATGGTGAAGATATACGAAATATATCTATGCAGGATTTAAGAGATGAGCTTGGATATGTTCCACAGAAGGGAGTTCTTTTCTCAGGCACAATTGAATCTAATATTAAGTATGGTGCAGCTAATGCTTCGATTGAAGAAGTTAAACAGGCAGCAGATATTGCACAGGCTTCTGAGTTCATAGAGGAAAAGGCAGGAAAGTATGAAGCACCTATTTCACAGGGTGGTACGAATGTTTCAGGTGGACAGAAGCAGAGATTATCTATAGCAAGAGCTATAGCAAGGAATCCAAGGATATTTATATTTGATGATAGCTTTTCAGCACTTGATTTAAAGACGGATGCAGCATTAAGAAAAGCGCTTGCCTCGAAGGTTACAGATAGTACAGTAATCATTGTTGCACAGAGAATAAGTACTATTCTTCATGCAGAGCAGATACTTGTTATGGATGAGGGCAGGATTGTAGGTAAGGGCACACATGAAGAGCTTATGAAGAATTGTGAGGTATACCAGCAGATTGCCAGGTCGCAGCTATCAGCCAGCGAGCTTGAGAATTCAGTAGCTGTGGGCGAAAAGCTCAATAAGTCAGATGAAGAAGCTTCATATAATGCCGAGCATAATATATCAGATGTAAACGCTATATCAGATGTAAACACTATATCAGATGGAAAGGAGGAAGCATAATTATGGCAGACAATAATTCATATAAGCAGACTCCCAGACATAGAAGACCAGGTGGACCGGGCAGGGGTATGATGCCAGCTGAGAAGGCTAAGGATTTCAAGGGCTCAATAGGTAAGCTCATAAAGTATGTAGGAAGCTATAAGATAGCTATATTTATAGTTATGATTATGGCAGCAGCCTCAACGATATTCAATGTAGCAGGACCAAAGGTACTTGGAAAGGCAACAACAGGTCTTTCAGAAGGTCTTATGAGGAAAATAGCAGGTACAGGTGGTATTGACTTTGGCTATATAGGAAAGATTCTTTTGATTGTACTCGGCTTATATGTCTGCAGCGCAATATTTAATTTTGTCCAGGGCTGGATTATGACAGGCATTTCACAGAAGATATGTTACAGGCTTCGTAAGGAAATATCAGAGAAAATAAACCGTATGCCAATGAAGTACTTCGAGAGCAGGACATATGGAGAGGTTCTTTCGAGAATAACTAATGATGTTGATACTCTTGGTATGGGACTTAATCAGAGCATAACAACGATTATAACATCAACAGCAACTATGATTGGTGTACTTATCATGATGTTAAGTATTTCACCACTTATGACTATTATTGCTATTGTCATACTTCCAATATCAGTTGGGCTTATATCATTTGTTATAAAGAAGTCACAGAATTACTTTAAGACACAGCAGGAATATCTGGGACATATAAATGGTCAGATAGAGGAAACATATGGTGGACATATGGTTGTAAAGTCCTTCAATAAAGAGAAGGATATGGTAGATGAATTCAACAGGACTAATAATGTTTTATATTCATCAGCCTGGAAGTCACAGTTCTTCTCAGGAATGATGCAGCCTATTATGGCATTTGTTGGCAATCTTGGTTATGCAGGTGTTGCACTTTCAGGTGGACTTCTTGCTATAAATGGTGTTATAACGATTGGTGATATTCAGGCATTTATACAGTATGTAAGGAATTTTACACAGCCAATAACACAGATTGCACAGGTTATTAATCAGGTACAGTCAATGGCAGCAGCATCTGAAAGAGTATTTGAATTCCTTAACGAAGAGGAAGAGGAACAGATAGTAAAGAATCCTGTTTCAACAGATAATATCAGGGGAGAAGTAGAATTCGACCATGTAAGATTCGGTTATAAGGAGGATCAGGTTATTATCAAAGATTTCTGTGCTAAGGTTAAACCAGGCCAGAAGGTTGCAATAGTAGGTCCGACAGGTGCTGGTAAGACAACTATGGTTAAGCTTCTTATGAGATTCTATGATGTTAATGCAGGTGAAATAAAAATAGATGGACATAACATAAAGGATTTCAACAGACGAGAGCTAAGAGATGCTTTCGGTATGGTATTACAGGATACATGGCTGTATAAGGATACCATTATGGAAAATATAAGATATGGTAAGCTGGAGGCTTCTGATGAAGAGGTTATTGCCGCTGCTAAGGCTGCGCATGCACATCATTTCATAGAAACACTTCCAGGTGGTTATAATATGGAACTTAATGAGGATGCAAGCAATGTATCACAGGGACAGAAACAGTTACTTACTATCGCAAGAGCGATACTGGCTGATAATCCTATTCTTATTCTTGATGAAGCAACATCTTCAGTTGATACAAGAACAGAGATACAGATACAGAATGCTATGGATAACCTTATGAAGGGAAGAACAAGCTTTGTTATAGCACACAGGCTTTCTACTATTAAGGATGCAGATATTATTCTTGTTATGAAGGATGGAGATATCGTAGAACAGGGAAATCACGAAGAGCTGCTTGCAAAGGGTGGCTTCTATGCCGGACTTTATAATTCGCAGTTTGAAGACGTTGAATAAAGGATGTAATATATAATAGAATTTTAATCAGGATTAACCCTGCTGTTTTCGTTTTGACGAAGATAGCAGGGTTAAAAAATGAAGATAGTTGATTTGATTAATAAGCTCGGAATAAGCAGCAGTATGATTGCTAAGATGACAAAGAAAGAGAAGGTCAGATATGGATTTATTAAAGGTAATTGAGGCATGGCTTGTATTTATTAATATATTTACATTTGCAGCCTATGCACTGGACAAATATAAGGCAGTACATCATGCCTGGAGGATTCCAGAAAGAACACTTATACTGCTGGCGGCTATAGGTGGTTCTGTGGGGGCACTGTCTGCTATGTACATAGTGAGACATAAAACTAAACATAATAAGTTCAGAATAGGAGTGCCAGCTATACTTGTTATACAGCTGATTCTGGCATATATTGTATATAGTTATGTGGCTGTAAGAATGTAATTTCGGTAGTTTGCAGATGTGTTTAACAGGTGGTGCTACATAAAATAGTGCTAAGTTAGCCGAAATAGGAGATGTAACAAGATCTATAGAAGCTGGCAAATGTGATGATATGTGCTGATATGATATAGACGAGTGATAATCTGTTAGAAGATCTCAGGACATAAAGATAAATAACAGCGGCAGTAACCAGTAGCACGATAATCTGGTTGCTGCCGCTGTGTGAATATATATGCTTTAAAGCTGTTTCTAATCCTCAGTATTATCAACTGCTGAGGTCTTTCTTAACCTTTCAAGTGACTCTGATGTAGTGTTAATAGCATCAGAAAAGCTGGTAATACGGTTATTAAGGTCATGCATTTCCTGTCTTGTAGTTTCGGTTGTAGATGACATTTCCTGTGAGATGCCAGATAATGTTTCAATTCCATCTACAATAGAAGAGTTAGCATCAAGTACAGCATTTACTTCAGAACTTACTGATGTCATATTAGCCACAAGTGAATTAATATCCTGTTCAACAGCTACAAAGCTTTCATGTACTGTTTTAACTTTTCCGCGCTGGATATTAATACTGTCAACAGTATGCTTAAGCTCATTCTGAGTGTTCTTGGTAAGCGTAATAAGAGCATTCATAATCTGGGTTATTTCTTCAGTAGATGATTTTGTCATCTCAGCGAGAGAGCGGATTTCATCGGCAACTACTGCAAAGCCTTTTCCTGCTTCACCTGCTCTTGCTGCCTCAATAGAAGCATTAAGTGCAAGAAGATTAGTCTGTGAGGATATATTCATAATAACATTAGTTATATCGGATACTTTACTTACGTGTTCAACAAGATTGCCGATTGTTTCGGATATCTGTAGGGCAGAGGTATCTACTATGGCAGACTGGCTGGCAAGCTCATCGGATTCATTCTTTCCTTTCTCTACAATCTGTTGAAGCTGTCTTGCTGTATTTACCGCTATATCGGTAGATTGATTAGTCTTATTAAGTCTTGTCTGGATTTCTGTTGTTTTTTCAGACTGAAGAATACTTTGTTCTGCACTACTGGTAGTTCCGTCAGAAATAATGTCAATAGTTTTGTTAGTATTGCTAATTATTTCTGCTATTTTATCAAGGTCTTTTCGTACCTGTTCAAACTGGGTATTTACATTGTTGGATATTTCATTAACATGTTTTGCTATTTCAAGTTGTTTTTCAGCCTTTTCTTTAACTGCGTTAGTTTCTTCTTCAGAGAATTCTACAAGTCTTTTAATAGCCTTGCATCCTCCTAGAACGTATACAATAAGACATATAATAACAAGAAAAATAACCTTTACCTGTTCTGCTTTATCAGCAGGGTTAGTAGTATTTATGTATATGATTTTGGTGATTACAAAGAAGGAGGTTGCGCCTGTTCCCCATAATATCAGGTATTCATTCATATAAACAGATAGTGATAATAAAGCAGGGAATATAATCATCATAGTTCTCGCAGGCTGTATATAGGTTATTATACCAAAAACAGCAAGAAAACCATATGCAATTGACAGCTCAGCCTTTTTTTCATAAATATGTTTTTTGACATATATGGCATTGCCTATGTAAAAAAGAAGATAGACACATGTAAAAACAATCTTTTCAATAACGGTTTTGTCAGATGTTAAAGTAATAAAAAGACATATAAGGTATGTTAGTGTCACAGTAGTGCTCGCTGTTATATTGGCACGTTTCATCTGATCAGGTGTTAGACTTTTTCTTGTTAAATTAAGCATGAATAGATACTCCTTATTAAGTAGATTTAGTTTACCCCATGCATAAACAGTGTGTAGAAATACAATCTGATACACACTTAGCATTAAAAATATATGGTTGTCCGTAAGTAGTTTAATAACTATAACATAATTATGTAAAAATAACAATATGTTATTAATTGTAAAATAAATGTGAGATTAGTAATTTTGATTTAAATATTGACAAAATGATATCATAATGATATCATCAAAATATCAATAAGGATAAGGCTGTCAGCGGTACAATTATCCGTTACATTTTAAAACGTGCGCAGAAATGAGGATAGTGTGAAAAATAAGATTTTTCACACGCAGGATTTGTGCTTCGCAAAAACTTAAGATGCGCGAAGAAGCAGCGCAAGAATGGAGGATTATTATGGAAGAAAAAGTGTTGAAAAAGAATAAGAATGGTATGGCAATGCTGATGTTGTTCATCGCTTTATATGTAGTGGCAATTGCAGCTATCGTGTCAGGTGCAATAATGACAGAAACAGCAGAATCCGCCAAATCGGTTATTTCAATTATACTTATAGTTATCGGTGTTGTTTATGTGGGCTTAGGATGGATATTCTTTCTTGGACTTAAGGTATTAAAGCCTCAGGAGGCACTTCTGTTAACGCTTTTTGGTAAGTATGTCGGAACTATTAAGGAGGCCGGCTTTTATTATGTTAATCCATTCTGTACAGCAGTTAATCCGGCAGCGGAAACAAAGCTTAACCAGAGTGGTGATGTAGCAGCCAACAATAAAAAGATTGATTTGTCAGGTATGTCTGGAGTAACACTTTCAGCAGGTGGTAATACACAGATGACGAATAAGAAGATATCACTTAAGGTTATGACTCTTAATAACAGCAGACAGAAGATTAATGACTGCCTTGGTAATCCTGTTGAGATAGGAATTGCGGTTATGTGGGAGGTGACAGATACTGCCAAAGCTGTATTTAATGTAGATAACTATAAGGAATATCTTTCACTTCAATGTGATAGTGCAGTCAGAAATATAGTCCGTATGTATCCATATGATGTAGCTGAGAATGTAGATACAACGGGAGATGGAATGGCAGATGAGGGAAGCCTTCGTGGTTCAAGTGAAGTTGTAGCAGAAAGAATAAGGAAAGAGATTCAGAGTAAGGTAACGGATGCCGGATTAAATATAATAGAAGCAAGAATAACATATCTTGCTTATGCACCTGAGATAGCAGCAGTTATGCTTCAGCGCCAGCAGGCATCAGCTATTATTGATGCAAGAAAGATGATAGTTGATGGTGCCGTAGGTATGGTAGAGATGGCACTTGACAGGTTATCTGAAAAGCAGGTTGTTGAATTGGATGAAGAACGAAAAGCAGCTATGGTTTCTAATCTGTTAGTTGTTTTATGTGGAAATAAGGATGCCCAGCCAATAGTTAATTCAGGAAGCTTGTATTAATGGCAGATTCAGGCAAAAAGCAGATTCCCCTCCGTTTATCAGGTAAGCTCTATGATGCCATTGCAGCATGGGCAGAGGATGATTTTAGGTCTGTCAATGGTCAAATAGAATATCTTTTGACGGAGTGTGTACGACAGAGAAAGAAAAATGGAGCACCAGTACCACATGAACTAGATGTTCCGCCAGAATTGGATATCAAATAAAATGGTGTGAACATGCCATTTTATGGGAGCTTTAAAGTGGTATTTAAGAAGTATTACTACAGATGCAAGAACCAGTATAATGTGTATAAGAGCCGGGCGAAGGATAAAAATAGTATAAATTGCCATTTCCCCAGAGATAGGAGTGTATACATGCATTTTGTCAAAGCAAAAGGAATACTTTCAAATAATAACGGAATAAATATTTATCGTGGATGTACCCATGGATGTATTTATTGTGACAGTAGAAGTAAATGTTATGGATTTACACACGATTTTGAAGATATAGAAGTAAAGACAAATGCACCTGAACTTTTAGAAAAATCATTAAGAAGTAAACGAAAAAAATGTATGATAGGTACAGGTGCCATGTGTGATCCTTATCTTCATGTAGAAGAACAATTGCAGATTACACGTCGTTGTTTAGAATTAATTGATAAATATGAATATGGAGTTGCTATTCAGACAAAATCAACAAGAATACTCCGGGATTTAGACGTATTAAAAAATATAAATGATAAGACAAAAGCGATTGTTCAAATGACACTGACTACATATGATGAATCTTTATGTAAAATTTTAGAGCCAAATGTTTCGTCAACCTATGAACGTTTTGAAGCACTTATGCAGTTTAAAAAAGCTGGAATCCCTACAATTGTATGGCTGACCCCTATATTACCATTTATCAATGATACTGAGGAAAATATCAAGGGTATTCTCGACTATTGTGTCCAAGCAGGCGTAAAAGGCATCATCTGCTTTAGCATGGGTGTTACCATGCGTGAGGGCGACAGAGAATATTTTTATCATGCTTTGGACAAATACTTTCCAGGAATGAAGAATAAGTATATTCGTACCTATGGTAATGCATATGACTGTCCCAGTCCTAATAATGACAGACTGTTAGATTTTTTTAGAAAATATTCTACCCGATATGGCATTATGCATAAAACAGAGGAATGTTTTAGGTATATGTATACTTTCCCTCAAAAATATGAGCAAATGTCGTTTGCGGATTTTTTAATCAATAATTGAGTATGCAACAGAAAGAATGCTTTATGTTCACTTGCCGACTTTGGTAACTACTATAAATCACTTATTGAACAGAATTAAGTACGTTAGTATTTGAAAAGCTCGAACAATCGGGATTTGTGGAGAGATTTCCTGAGTTTTCCTTATTTTACAGGCTTTTTAGCCCCTTAGATAGTGAAATGATATGTATTTTCCCTTATTTTTACCCTTGTGAGGAATCCGCAAGGGAAATAAGGGAAATTTTTATTTAAGCGTTGCTCGCTACTTTATCAAGAAGTCTTGCGGAATCCCGCTTTGCTTTTCTTGTTGAGTGAGCGTAAATGTTCATTGTGGTACTGACATCGGAATGTCCTAACAGTTCCTGTACATCTTTCGGAGCAGCTCCATTCGAGAGCAGGTTGCTGGTGTAGGTATGTCGTAACTGGTGAAAGTGAAAATCTTCAAATCCTTCCAGCTTTTTTGATACTGACCTGCAAGCAATGCCGAGTGTACTCGGCAGTTCCAGACTGCCATCCGGTCTGAGGCAGACAAAGGATATTTCTTTATAATCTGCTGGGACTTCCTGCGTTCCGTCAAGGTGATAGTATTCATAATACACCCTGTTTTTTACATGAACTTCTTTGTAGTAGTTGCGGTGGTAAAGTTCTCCGTACTGCATCCGGCTTTTCAGTTGTTCCCGTCTGGCTGTTTTCAATATTTCAGTCAGCGTATCTCCAAAATCAACAATCCTTACTTTTTTCGCTTGGTTGTTCCAATCACATTTTTATGCTTTGCACCGTCGTAACGGATACTGCGTTTTATGGTCAGACATTGTTCTTCAAGGTTGATGTCCTGCCATGTAAGACCACAGGTTTCCCCGATACGAAGTCCTGCATAGTATGCAATCTGGATTGGAAGGATCGCAGGTGGATTTTTCTTTTCCAGGTACTTGATAAGCCGTTCATAATCTTCATGTGAGATCGGCTGTGTGCCTTCTTCGACTTCATCATCGGAAAAGAGATCAACTTCCTCTGCCTGCCTTTTCAGCTTAATATACTGCATCGGATTGAAACTGATTAACTGTTTTGGAAGGCCTCCTATGATTTATATTTTACCATAGAAGACCTTGCTGTTATTAGCTATTTACAGAAAAAGTTCTACTCAAATAACAAATTATTCTATTTTTCTCATTTAGCAAATCTGTTTTAATAGCGTTGACAAATGTGTAAAATGGAACTCTACATTGAATGCTGTGCAAAAGTCACCTCGAAAATCGTTCCCCCAGTCTTGCCTGATTTGATACAAATACTGCCATCATGTACTCTAACGATTTCACGGACAAAAGCAAGACCTAGCCCTACGCCACCCAACTCCCGGCTTCTGGATTTATCCACACGGAAGAATGGCTCGAACACTCTCTCCCTAAGCTCCTTTGGTATTCCGCTTCCCGTATCTTCTACAGACAGATAAACATGCTTGTTTCTCTGATATGCGGTTACTGTAACCTGTCCGAGCGGATGATTATATTTGATGGCATTCTCAACCAGATTGTATACAAGCCTGTAAATAAGGATATCACTGCCTATCATAGTGGCATCCTCACATTTTCCAATCAGCTTTATATTCTTTTCCACGGCAAGAGGCTCAAGGTCTGCCAAAACCTCTTCAACAATAGCATCCAATATAATTTTATCATCCCTCCCCACCGTCTGAAGCTCACTCATGTCAAGAAGAGTCTTTACCATCCTGTTTAATTTATCATTTTGTTCTGTAACCATTTTTATGGTCTGCAAAGTGTCTGCATCATTTCCCGGGTGAGAGGCAGAATTATATAAATCAAGCTGTACCTGCATTAACGCTAATGGAGTACGCAGCTCATGTGCTGCATTTGCAGTAAACTGTCTCTGTATCTCAAATGCTTCCGACAGACGCTCAAGCATCTTATTATAAGAAATACCCAGCTGGTTCAGTTCCTTAACATTGTTTTCCTCTATTCTTGAATCAGACAGATTCTGAGCCTGTACCTCTTCAATTTTATCTGAAAACTCCCTGATTGGTCTGAGTGCATGCCCGCTTATAAAATAAGTGACGACACCTCCCAAAAGCGCCAGCAAAACCGTGATTATCAGACTGTTTCTTTTATAGTCGGCCTTATTATTGTACACCTGAACCGAAAATTTATCCGCAAACTCATCCCACTTATCGTCCGGTATGCTGATATATATTTCATCTGATTTGTTTCCTTTTTCATCCCCCTGTGACTCTACCGCATCCTGCAGAGAATCGATATAATGCACACCATTTTTATAGACAAACATAGTCAGGCAGCCACATATAATAGCAATACACAATGTAGTAATGCACGTAAGTCTCCACTGTAGCGACATTCTTTTCATCTGTCAGACTCCTCCCGTATTTTATAGCCTTCACCTACCTTGTTCTGAATGGGATCATATCCCAGCTTCGCCTTAAGCTTTTTTCTAAGTGAAGACATATGTACCCTGATTGCTCCGCTAAAGCTGTCTGCCGCGGCATCCCACACATGCTCTATCAGCTCCTCCTGACTCACCGGTCTGCCTATATTGATAAGTAAATATTCCAAAATACCATTCTCTTTTCTTGTCAGTGGAACCGGCTCTTCCTTTGCATATGCCTCGCGTTTAATCGTATCAAACTTTATTTCTCCGCATTTAAGACATATATCATTCTGTACAAATTTCCTTCTTGTCAGGCTTCTGATACGTGCCTCAAGCTCCTGCAGATGAAATGGTTTTTCCATGTAATCATTTGCTCCTGCATCCAGTCCCTCTACCTTATCAGCAATTTGACCTCTTGCAGATAATATCAAAACCTTAGTTTCATCATTGTATTTTCTAAGCTCCTTAAGAAGCTCCATGCCATCCATCCCCGGCAGATTCAAATCCAAAACTATCAGATCATAATTCTCCGACAGTATACATTCAAGAGCCTCTTTCCCATCATAACAGGTATCCACCTCATAACCGGCAGCATACAGACTCTTTGCAACCATATCACATATTTGTTTCTCATCCTCAACAATTAATAATCTCAAAATGTTCTCCTGCTTCTTAACAATAATTTTACAACCTATATTGTATAATACCAAAGTCAGCTGGTCAACAATACAACAAAAAGGAGCAACATTATGTTGAAATACCAAAAAACATGTCAAATCATTCTGCTTATCCTTGGTGTATCCATGATAAGCTATGGTGCAGTCAGAGGTGAGGCGGCTACAGTGCTTGGTAAAGCAATAAAACTATGTCTGGAGTGTGTCGGAATTGGATAAGGAAAAGAAATTACTATCAAGAAAACTGGCAAAAATACGTGGCTGGATACAGGCCGCAGCAACGCTGCTGACAAATATTCATATTCCAAATTTATTTAAGGGTAAAATATATCAGGGCAATGCAAAAACAGTATGCGTACCCGGATTAAACTGCTACTCCTGCCCTGCCGCGACAGGAGCCTGTCCAATAGGGGCATTTCAGGCAGTTGTCGGATCATCAAAATTTAAGTTTTCATACTACATAACCGGATTTTTTATTTTACTCGGTGTAACTCTCGGCAGATTTATATGTGGTTTTTTGTGCCCATTTGGATGGTTTCAGGATTTACTTCATAAAATCCCCGGAAAGAAATTATCCACAGCCAAACTAAAGCCTCTTAGGTACCTAAAATATGTCATTCTTATTGTTTTCGTTATACTTCTTCCGATGCTTGTAACGAACTCTATAGGAATGGGAGACCCGTTCTTCTGCAAATATATCTGTCCTCAGGGTGTTTTAGAGGGTGCTATACCGTTATCTATTGGAAATGCTGCTATCCGTTCTGCGCTGGGAAAGCTTTTTTCTTTCAAGTGTATGATTTTAATTGCAGTGATTGTACTAAGTATCTTATTTTACAGGCCCTTCTGTAAATGGATTTGTCCGCTTGGAGCAATCTACTCATTATTTAATAAGGTCAGCCTGCTCAAAATCACCGTTGATAGCAGCAAATGTGTCGGATGCGGTCAATGCTCAAAGGCATGTAAGATGGATGTGGATGTGTGTAAGACACCGGATCACCCCGAGTGCATACGCTGCGGTGCCTGCATAAAGGCCTGTCCGAAGGACGCCATCTGCTACCGGTTTATGGGAAAATCATGTCAAAAAAATGACAACAGATAGCTATTAAACATTTTACTATTATTTTAAAGGAGAAATTACTCATGAAAAACAAATTATCATTTATTTCTATTTTTACACTCTGCATAGCATTATCACTTACAGCATGTGGCGTAAAGCAAGCTTCCACAACAGATTCTAAGAACACTCAGACTAAAGCCGGCTCAGAAGCATCCGGCAAATCAGATTCCAGGCTTGATGATTTATATCAGCAGGAAAATCAACTTTTTGCAGATCACGCTGATGTGTGGAACAAGGCATTTGGCATGATGAACAAAAGTGACGCCGATCCAAACGGAAATTATGCTGATTATCTTGTCGGTACCGTAGAATCAAACAAGAATTCATTCACAGACGATGAGCTTAAAACACTTAATGAGGATATTGAAACCATACGAAAAATCGAGAAACAGATAGCAGAGCTTGAAAACAAAAATACATCATCAGACGATAACAAGAAGGACAGCTCTAAAGCCTCATCTGTATTCAGTGATTTTTCCGGTGAGGATTTTGATGGCAATAAGGTTGATGACAGCCTGTTTTCCGGTAATGCAGTAACAGTCGTCAATTTCTGGTTTACCGGCTGCAAACCATGTGTCGCTGAATTATCCAAGCTTAACGAATTAAATGATGCTATCAAATCAATGGGCGGAGAAGTTGTTGGCATCAACACTGAGACCTTCGATGGCAATAAAACAGCTATCAAAGAGGCTGCCTCTGTTCTTGAAAGCCAGGGTGTCAAATATCGTAATCTGTCAATTGGCTCCTCTAGTGCTGCCGGTAAATATGCCTCAGAAATCATGGCCTTTCCAACAACTATACTTGTTGACAGAAATGGCAATATTGTAGGCGAACCAATGCTCGGCGGAATTGATAACAAGGACAACTATGATGCCCTTATGAAGCAGATTCAGTCTGTAATTGATGCAGACAGCACAAATAAATAGAGGTCTACATATAAAAAGCTCCTGTGCATTGGACGGATGCTCGTAAGACAGTAATTCTAAAAAATTACTATTTTACGGCATCTGTCTGACAGGGTTGGAAACATCAACGAAAAGAACGATGTCGAGTCGAAAGACTTAGCATCGTTCTTTTTTATCTCAAAATCATTGAAATTACGGAGGTTTGCTATGAAGCGTCTTTTATCTTGCGAATTTAACATGGATACCGCCTGTGTGGAGCTGAAGTTCTCGGATGGCAGCATAATTGCCATTGATACCATTGCCGTTGAAAACGAGGTCGCAGACAATATGTATCAGCGTTCAGAACTGGACTATCTCATTTACAATGACCCGATTGCATACGCCGATTTGATACTCAACGGCGATCCCGTAGCCTATCTAAAGGCAGTAACAGAATACAGACCGCTTGATTGATGTTCACACGCTCCAAGGTCAACTTGGGGCGTGTTTTCAAAATGTTTACACTTTAATGCGATAAATCTTTGCGTATCATATTGAAGATATAGCAGAAATCCTGTATAATATGTGTGGACACACATATAGGGTTTTGATTTTTCTGATATGTTGAAAAGTGACAACAGATAAGCTCATTCTATCGCTAAGGAACTTGCAAGAAGAATTTCTTGGCATTTATATTAAAGTTGTGAGGAGGTATGTTCATGAAATTAGTTAGTCCCAAAACATTGCTGGCATCTCTGTTGGGATGTGCATTTGTTGTGATAAAAGTGATGCGCTTTGATGGTTTTCCAGATTTGTTTTGGATCATCTTCATTGGATATATGTCCATCAAAGGACTGGTCACAGCGTTTTCGCAGGAGGCCTATGACGAGGATGTTAAACAGGCGCAATACGGGAAAGTGTTCTACAGTGATTTGTTTGGTAGATTTGCGTATATCGCATCGGATATTCCGATCATCCTGATACTTTTAGCCGGTCTACTGGCTGCAATCTGCCCGGTTACTACGCTGCTCAGAGCCTTCCTGATTGTTCTTTTGCTGACAGCGCTGGGATATGCGGTTTGGTTTACATGGTATGTTTGCAAGCAGAAACGACTGCGCACGGAGAATGGCGCATGGGAGACGGGGACTTTGAGCGAAGTGGAAGCGGCGGCGTGGAAACGCTCTGAGCGCTGGCACGGCGTTGGCCTCGGAATTATCGTCGTACTGGCTGTTCTGTATATGATTTTTGGAGATCCCATGATTTATATGAACAACGCAAAATTAGAGGAGGCCCTGACGGGGATCACCAGTGACAATGTGACCTTGGAAGAAGTGGTGCCTTTTGAATGGACATCGGTTTATACCTTTGATCCCTATACATCCATTGACCGAATCAAAAGAGTCACAGGATCAAAAAGCCCCGCTTTGAAGGAGAGTGTCAGCGAGGGCATGACCAATATTGTGTTTACAAACAGAGGACGGACTGTGGCAAGTGTCTGTGCCTATCCTTCAAGCATCGGTTATTCCCTTTCTTTTGCCGGAGGCAAAAACACCTATTACGATTATCCGGATGGTGGCTATTCCCATATTGAATACGGCGATGAGACTGTTTTTGAGGTGACAAAAGAGAATGACCTTATTAGGCTGTATGCCTATATTGATGAATGACGATACAAATAGGTTTATATTATCTCATAGAAAGAGGATAAGAGAATATGCCAGAAAACAGAAACAGGCTTCGTCCGAAGCAGATAAAGTTCTTTGTAAACGACAAGGAATACGAATTGATAAGAAAGAAAATGGAACAGATGGGAACGGACAACATGAGTGCCTATATTCGCAAAATGGTAATTGACGGGTATGTTGTAAAATTGGAATTGCCCGAACTGCGTGAGCTGACTTCCAAGATGAAACGCATTTCCAACAGCGAGAATCAGATTGCAAAAAGGTTGAATGAAACCGACAACATCTATGAAGCCGACATTGAAGAAATCAAAAAGAACCAAGAGGAAATTTATGAAGGAATCCGAAAAATCCTTACATCGCTTTCTAAAATAAAGTGATGTTCAGCTCCGTAGGAGCGTAGCCGATTTTGAAAAAATCGTTGAAGGGTTTGGGATGTTTCCCAACAAGTTTTTGCAAAGAGCAGCACCGCTGAAATTTGCAAAAAGCACGAGTGTGTCCACACGTGCACTGCTTGCTAAGTTTGTTTTGAACTTAGCAAGCAAATCGAAGATTTTCATTTTTCGCAAAATCAGCAGCACTGTGTTTTGTGAAAAATCGCAGAGTGTACATACACCTACTGTGCTTGCTATTCTCTATTTTTCAAAATGGCAAGTGCCATTTCCTAAATGGAAATCGGCGGCAACCGCCGCCTTGTCTGCCCATAAGCAAAACGGACGAACGCTGTCAATGGCGGCGAAGCCGTTCATCTTGACCATTGACGGCGTTCGGCGGTTTTGCTATCTTGCAAAATTTGAATGAAAAGAATCGAAGCGAATGAAAGAAAAGGAGGTTCGACACAATGGATGAAAAACGTAAAGAGGAAGAAGCTCGTGAGCTTACTCCCGAAGAAATAGATGAAACGATTTTTCAAGAGCAGATTGCGAGTGGAGAGTATGACGAGGAAGTCCCCGAATACTATTTCTCCAATCCCGACCCATACGCCAAGGTCGAGCCTCGTCCCGATGATGCACCTAAACGTAATTTCTCTTTTGACGAGAACGGCAACATTATTGTAAAAAATCTTTCTGCGTTCTGGCTGCCCGATGTGAAAATCGTGGAGAACATTGGCGGCACAGAATACACAGTAACAGGCAGCTACGAGGGCACGGAAACTCTCGACAAAAAGCTCAAACGCATTATGGAGCAGAACGCTGCCGATGATGAATCTGATATCACGGAGGATGGCGAATGAACAGCGACACCTCTTTTGATATAAATACAAATTCCAATCCTGTACAGACAGTTGCCCAACCGAAGGAGGATAACGAAATGTTAAGGGCAACCGACAAAATCACAGCGCTCTATTGCAGATTGTCCGTAGAGGACACCAAAGAGGATAAGAAGAACGGCAAAGAAGATTTGTCCAATTCCATCCAGAATCAAAAGGCTATGTTACTCCAATACGCACGAGATCACCGCTTCCCCCAGCCGACATTTTTTATTGATGACGGATACAGTGGTGTGACCTATGACCGCCCAGGCTTTCAGAAAATGCTCGATGAAATCGAAGCCGGTCATGTGGGCACGGTCATTACGAAAGATCTATCCAGACTTGGTCGTAACTCCGCCTTGACTGGACTGTACATCAACTACACATTCCCTCAAAACAATGTTCGCTACATTGCCATCAACGACCACTATGACAGCATCAATCCGAACAGCACCGACAGCGACATCGCCGGTATCAAAAACTGGTTCAATGAGTTTTTTGCAAAGGACACGAGTCGCAAGATTCGTGCGGTGCAGAAAGCAAAAGGTGAGCGTGGCGAGAGATTGACTGTTCATGTGCCGTATGGCTACATGAAGAATCCCGACAATCCCAAAGAATGGATCATCGACGAAGAAGCCGCACAGGTGGTCAAAAAGATTTTCACACTTTGCATGAATGGGCGTGGACCGAGCCAAATCGCAGAACAGCTTGAAAAGGACAAGGTACTCACGCCTACTGCATATAAAAATAAGCAAGGCGTGAAAACACCGCACACCGAGCCGGAGAATCCTTACCGCTGGCACGAAAGCACCGTAGTCAATATTCTTGAACGAAAAGAATATATCGGCGCAACGGTCAACTTCAAGACCTACACCAATTCCATTTGGGATAAGAAGCAGAGGGAAAATCCCGAAGAAAATCAAAAGATTTTCTACAACACCCATCCTGCCATCATTGAGCAGGAAGTCTTTGATAAGGTGCAGGAGATTCGCAAGCAGCGACACAGGAGAACGGCAACAGGCAAGAACAGTCCGTTTTCGGGTCTGGTGTTCTGTGCCGACTGCAAGCAGAAGCTCTACTATTCCACCACCAACTACTTTGAAAAGCGGCAGGACTTTTTCATCTGTTCCACCCATCGAGCCAACAAGGATAAGTGCAGCAGTCACTACATTCGTGCCGTGGTTTTGGAGGATGTGATCTGGAAGCACATGAAAGAGGTTATCTCGTATGTGACCCGATATGAAGCTCATTTTAGGGTGGAAATGGAGCAAAAACTCCGTCTGCAAAGCGAGGAAACCATAAGGGTATATAAGAAGCGTCTGTCACAGGCAGAAAAGCGTATAGGGGAGCTTGATCGCCTGTTTATTAAAATCTACGAGGACAACGCCAAGGGCAAGCTGAACGATGAACGCTTTGCCATGATGAGCAAGACCTACGAGGACGAGCAGGCGCAGCTTAAAGCTGAAATCGTCAATCTGCAAAACGAAGTCGAAGTACAGGAACGACAGATAGAAAACCTTGAGCAGTTTATTCAGCGGGTACACAGATACACCAACCTCACAGAACTCACGCCATACGCTCTCAGAGAGCTTGTGAAGGCGGTTTATGTAGAGGCACCGGACAAGTCCAGCGGCAAGCGCAAGCAGAAGGTACATATCGAATATGACCTTGTTGGCTACATTCCCGTGGATGAACTGATAAAAGCGGAACAGGCATGACCGAAATCATGCCTGTTCCAAGAAACTCAAATATTACTGTTTTACGACCACCGAGCATTACACAGAGAGCTTTTTTTGAACATTACTATAATGTCAAGGAATCTTCTGCATCTACCCACATCTG
>ERZ772969.288-NODE-288-length-50148-cov-5.302517_pt1 | contig 50148 bp, 43 predicted proteins | sample MGYA00511676_ERZ772969 | MGnify/ENA primary metagenome ERZ772969 (study PRJEB29015, sample SAMEA2737651) | human gut metagenome | biome: human gut; feature: human-associated habitat; material: faeces | place: China | collected 2012 ... | reverse complement strand
TCCGGTTTCGCTGGTCTACTCCGCCCGTAACCGTTCCGCCGCCATCCGTATCCCGCTGGCCGGAACCTCCCCCGCTTCCAAGCGCATCGAGTTCCGTGCACCGGATCCGTCCTGCAACCCGTTCCTCGCCTTCTCCGCCCAGATGATGGCAGGCCTCGACGGTATCCTGAACCACATCGAGCCCCCGGAGCCGGTCGACAAGGATCTCTACGAGCTGCCGCCCGAAGAGCACGCCAACATCAAGCAGGTGCCGGGCTCCCTCGACGCGGCCCTGAACGCCCTGGAAGAGGACCACGACTTCCTGACCGCCGGCGACGTGTTCACCGACGATCTGATCGAGACCTGGCTTGACCTCAAGCGCGGCGAAATCGACCAGGCTCGTCTGGCCCCGACCCCGCTGGAGTACGAGCTGTACTTCCACATCTGATAGGCGAAGCCCCTGAGCCCTACTGCCGGTTGGGTTTTTACTCTGCCAGTATAGCTCGTCTAGTTATGGTCTAGTTGTGTTTCAAAGAACGGCCCCCGCGTGATTCGTTTTGAACCACGCGGGGGCCGTTTCGTCATCGCGGCCGTTCCGGCAACGCGGACAGCCAATCGTCCAGATCACGCCGTCGGATGCGCTTGGTCGACGAATGGACGTAGCAGGCGATGAGCTTGCCTTGGCGTATGGCCAGTCGGATGACCTTCTCGTCCAGCCCGGTCAGGGCGACCGCCTCCGGCACTCCCAGTAGCGGGCGGTGCTCGATGGGCACGTAGAGCTTCCTTGGGGTCGGCGACGTCATTTTCGGATGCGGATGTTCTCTTCGGTTTCGTCATAGCAGCGGCTATGCATCGCGAGGATCCAACGGCGTTGCGGCGCCGTCGCACCCGGCTGGCCTGCCGCGACGTTCGGATGCCCGGCGCTAGGTGATGGCCGTTCACCACGATGTTCTGGCCGGCCAGGGTGCGGGTTCGGCGTGCGTGTACGCCGACCTGACCCGCCTGTACGCGTATCTGACCGGACTGTACGGCGCGAAGGCGGCCGTCATGGGCAAAGGGCTGGGCCGCGCCCTGGCCGCCGTCACCGACGGACTTGAAGACATGCTGTGAGGAGACTACGATGCTTCACGCCACACTCGACGAAACGGAGGGGCGCGGTGAAGAATCTGAATTGGCTTAGGGAGCGTCTTATCGACAAGCTTGGCTCGGCCGAAAGCGTATCGGGCTCCAGTGAAGGCTCTGGTTATTGGCGTGGTCGCGCCGACGTGCTTCGGGAGTCTCTGCTCATCGTGGACAGTATGCGCGACGGACAGGTCGACCGTCGCGCCGTCTGGTGCAAGAGTGTCGAACGGTTCGGACGGGACAAGCAGTCCATCGTGTGCATGGAGGAATGCGCCGAACTCATTCAGGCCGTCAGCAAACGATTGCGCGGCAGGCCCGACTCGGAACATAATCTGGCCGAGGAGATGGCCGACGTGACCATCTGCCTGAAACTGCTGCAAATCATGTACGACATCACCGACGATGAGCTGGACGAATGGGTGGAACGAAAAACCATGAGACAGAAACAACGAATGGAGCAATGATGTTCGAAAAACCGGTTGAGGGCATCGTGAAGGTTGTGGGGGGAACGCATGGTGATGGATGACGATTCGGATTTGGGTCCCGTTCTGGAGTCGTCCCGTGGAATGGACGGTTCGGACGAGGATGGTTCGGCCGGTGGGTGCCGGCGCGGGAGGAGGCGTGATTCCGACGAGCCCAATGAGCTCGGCGTGTTCTCGATGTTCGCCACGACCGTTCCCGAACGCGGGGATGGGGAGCGTCCGGCGACGGTGCGTGGCATGGCGTGGCGGACGGTTCTGCTGTTCGCTTGGTATGTCGGCGTGTATGTGGCGAACATATGGTATTACCTGACCGGCCATGGCGAGTACGAGCGTGCGAGTCTGGCCATACTGTCGTGGTTCGGGGTTCGTTGGCACGACACTTGGTTGGGGGATTGGGGAGGTCCCATCGTCTGGATCGTGGTCCTCATGTTCAGCTCCTGCACCCCTCTGCATGTATCCACTCTTCTGATTGTCAATGGGTTCACGGGCCGTAGGTGCCGTCCGTTCTGTCTGCTGGCGGCGTTGCTCATGCCGGTGGGTGTGGCGGGCATGCTCACCGAACCGGTGTTGAAGCACGCCGATTGGGGAGAGGACTTCCCTGACATGTACCCGAATATCATTCCAGGTCTGCTCACGTCGATGGTATGTGCCGCTTTGGTCGCGGGTCTTGCGTTTTGGAGCATCCTGCGCAAACGTGCGGGCGACGAGGCGAAGGGCCGTCTGGCACGTCGTCTGGCGGTGTTCTCTCCGGGTGTGCCATTGTTGGGTATGCTTGCCTTTGAGGGTTTATCGGGGATTGGGAAGGCCGCCGCAGCATTCGGCATGATGCTGCTGCTCGCCGCGGTCGTCATCCCGAACGAACTGGATGGCGCACGATGGGCGATTGAGCATGATCGCGGCGCGTATTGGCTGTGGCCCGCGGCAATTGCCGTGGTTGGTGAGTTTGGTTTGTGTGTATTCGGCATGGTCGCGATTATCTACAACCTGCAATGACGCAATTGGTGCGTGGGCGAAACGATACGAGCCTACGACACGGCAGTCACGACGACATGCGCTCGGGGACGCATAGCCCCTTATGGAACCCACGCGGGGTTTTTAGACATACGCCCCGGAGCCGGCAACGCGAAGAATGGCGAGGGCGAGCGTCTGGGTGCGGCCATACGCGGAGACGACGTGCGTTTTGCCCGTCAGCATGATCGGTTGCAGTTCGCCGGCGGAGTCGACGAATGTGAGTGTGTAGCGCATATCGGTTTTTCCATGATCCAGTGCTATGCGCCCCTGCCGCAGGTCTAGTTATCCTAACCGGAAATAGCCGCACATGGCTGGCGATAGCAGTTTTTACAGGTCATGTAAAAAACCCTTGGAAACGGCGAAATGAAGCCGTTTATGGCGGTATTCCAACGTTTTGCGCCGACATCGCGCTAAGGGCTGCTCCTACTTCCACATCTGATAGATGCTTTTTCATTATCTCTTCCTCTCTCTTCCCCTCCTCATCTTTTTCTCCCTCCTTCTCTCTCCCCCCCCCGATGTATCAGCGAATGATTCTCATTAAGAAAGGTGCGAGGATTGCGCACAGATACGCACAATCGCACATTTCTCATATCGGCGGAATAACGCCGTTTCCATCAATTTCATGTTCGTTTGCCCGCAGAACCGACTCGCACCTTTCTTAATGAGAACCGTTCGCTGATACATGGAATGTGGATAACACGCCGAAGACATGCCAAAAATGCCTAGCCTTCGACCACATACCCCGAAATCGCTTGCCATCGGCACGTTCCATTCCATACCGTTGCCCCATGGGATTCATGAACACGGATATAGTCAACGGGCGGCGGAACGAACGCAAACGCTGCAATGAAGCCGCCATGCGCACCAAGAGACCGCTCAGGGTCGGATATATCAACGCCATACGATACTGGGGAGCTCCCGTGCCGAAGACCGATCTGGCGTCGAATCGCGTCCATGTCAGCGTGCCTCGCGCACAGGATCGCAATCACATCGCCGGAGTCACATTCCACGTGTTCTCCGGAAAGGAGGAATACTGCAAATACGAATATGAACGGTTCTGGATGGCCTCCCCCGCCATGGCATGGGCGCAGATGGCAACCTACTGCGACACGGAAGCCCTGGCGACGATAGCCTCGGCGTTTGCCAGCCGCGAGGAACGCAGGAAGAAGGCCAGGAAAGACGACTTCGCCGCATACCTCGACGCGAGCCCCCGTTTCGCGGGGAAGAGAAAATGCGAGGAGGCGCTCCCGTACATCGTCGAGGACACGGATTCACCACCCGAAACACCTCTGTTCGGCATTCTCTTGGATTCGGGGCTCGGCAGGCCATATGCGAATTACCGAGTGAGGCTTAGGCACGGAACCAGACTGATCGATATGGCCTACCCCGACTGCAAGGTGGGATTCGAATATCAGGGCGCATATCATGCGAGCCCCGAGCAGATGCGCAAGGACGCCGCGCGGTTCAACGAGCTGCAGCACAATGGCTGGACCATCATCATGGTCACCGCGGATGACCTGCGGACGGAGGAATCAAGGCGGGCCTTCATCGAGATGGTGCGGGACATCGTCAACCGGCAGCGTTATTTGCACTACTGGCTCGCAGCGAACGGTTCTCAATAAGAAAGGTGCGAGTCCGACTGCCGGCCAAACGCACACGAAATATGCAGAAACGGCTCTATTCCGCCACTCCCAAGAATGTGCGACTGTGCGTATTTGTGCGCAATCCTCGCACCTTTCTTATTGAGAATCATTCGCTGCGAAGAAGACCCTCGGCAAGCTCCCGGAACGTGCGCCCCAGGGCATCCGAGCGCAGTGCGCCGTCCTCGTTCAGAACCGCCGGACGGCCGGACTCGCCCACCTCACGCAAATCGGGGTCGAGCGGCAGCTGGGCGAGTAGAGGCACGTCATAGCCAAGCGTCTCGGTCAGTTGATCGGACACACGCCGACCGCCGCCCGCGCCGAAGATCTCCAGTCGCTCGCCCTTATGCTCATACCAGCTCATGTTCTCGACCACGCCGCGTACTTTCATCGGCACCTGCAATGCGACCAGACCGGAGCGCACCGCCACATCCGAAGCCGACGGCTGCGGAGTGGTGACGACGACGAGTTCCGCGTTCGGCAACGCCTGAGCCACCGAAATCGCCATGTCGCCGGTGCCCGGGGCAAGGTCGAGCAGCAGCACGTCCGGATCCCCCCACCACACGTCCGACAGGAACTGTTCCAGCGAACGCTGCAGACGAGGCCCGCGCCACAGAATCGCACGGTCGGCACCGGCGAACATGCCAATCGAAATCAGCTTGACACCCCATGCAGTCACCGGCATCAGCATGCCGTTGAGGTTCGTCGGCTGCGTGTGCACGCCGAACAGCTTCGGCAGCGAAAAACCGTAGATGTCCGCGTCGATGGCCGCGGTGTCGTACCCGAGCGCCGCGAAGGTCGCCGCCAGATTGGCGCTCACCGATGATTTGCCGACGCCGCCCTTGCCGGAGGCGATCGCGAAGATGCGCGTCTTGACGCCCGGTTTGTTGAACGGATTCTGCTTGCGCTCCGCCTTGAGACCCGCCACCAGGTCGGCGAGCTTGTCATGGCTCATGGATGAGACCTCGATGTGCGGGGTGAGCTTCGCGTCGGGATATGAGACGATTGCGCCGTTGATCTGATTGGTGATGGTCTGTGACAGCGGACAGCCCTCGACCGTAAGTTCCACATGCACGGTCACGTCATATGACGGCACGTCGCCGTCGCCCTGGGAGGTGACGCCCACCGCGTTGATTGCGGCGATCATCCCCAGATCGGTGATGGAGCGTCCGAGCTCCGGGTCGATGACTTTGCTGAGCCGTTCGTAGATCTGCGCCTCGATGTGGCGTGCGTCTGTCATGTATCCTATCCTCCTTATTGCCGCGTACCAGACTAGCGTGTGAATCAACGGCGTGCCAGAGGCGGCGTGAAATCCACCCTGTGAAATGGGCCGCAAAGCGCGGGGCGGGTACTTGCTCCCGCCGGCGGGAGCTGACTCGCGAAGCGAGACTGAGGGGCGGGTTTATAGGCATGGACCACCCCAGTCGCTCCGCGACAGCCCTCCGTCAGCGGGGGGGGCGGCAGTCTATTGCACGGCGCCGGTTTCCAAGAGGGTGCGGAATTGGGCTTCGTCAAGCATGGGGATGCCGAGTTCTTCGGCCTTGGTGGCCTTGGAGCCGGCGTTTTCGCCGACGACGACCCAATCGGTTTTCTTGCTGACCGAGCCGGCAGCCTTGCCGCCGCGCTCGATGATGGCCTCCTTGGCGGAATCACGCGAGAATCCCTCCAGAGAACCAGTCACGACGACGGTCTTTCCGGCAAGCGTCTGCGGCAGCGTGCTGGTCTCGGCGGCGGCGACCCCGACACCGGCCGCCTGCCAGGCGCGCAGCGTCTCGCCCCGCCAATCCCTCGGCTCACGGGCGGCGGCGAACCAATTGACCACCGATTCGGCGATTTCCGGGCCGATGCCGTCAATGGCCGACAGCTCGTCCACGCCCGCCTGCTCGATGGCGTCCAGCGAGCCGAAGGCGGAGGCGATCAGACGGGCCGTGGGCGGGCCGAGACGACGTATCGACAAGGCGACCAGCACCCGCCACAGGTCAGCGTGCCGGGCCTTGTCCATCTCGTCGAACATCTTGCGCGTGTTCTCGCCGGGGCGGACGTACACGGGGACGTCGGCCGTGCCGTTGCGCGTGGTCTTCCGATCGACGCGCACGACCACCGCATCGGCCGGCACGTCATATCCCGGATACGGCTCAGTCGCAGCGTCGGCCGGCGCACCGGCCGCAGCCTGCCGTCGCGCGGAAAGCTTCTTCGCCGGCGTGGGCGCGGTCCAGAACGCCGGGACCTGATGCCATAGGCCCGAGCCACCGATGCGTTTGCGAGTGCGCTTGGTCTTGCCGTCGGCCGTGACCGTCTCATGGATCTCGATGATCGCGGCCTCGCGCCACACGCGCACATCCCTGAGCGCCGCGGCGTCCAGTGTGAACAACCCCGCTTCGCTCGACAGCACTGGCTTCTGCCGTTCCGGCAGCCGCAGTCCCTCCACGGGCTCGTACGGCTCCGGCTCCTCGCCGGGCTTGACGAGAATCTCGGTGATGTTCGGAGCGAACGTATCCGGCGAATCCGGCCGGTTCTCCTCCGGGTTGGTCAGCGCGATGGCCGACTGGTCGCCCAGATGCTCGATGTCGAACGCCTTGCGCGAAGCCAGGTTGATGATGCGCTCGGTCAGCTGGGCGGGGCAGGATTCCACGTTCGGGCAGCGAATGTCCTTGTCTCCCTCCTTGGCCGGTGCGAGCTTCGATCCGCAGGACGGGCAACGATCCGGCATGACGAATTCGCGCAGGTCGTCTTCACGCCCCTTGCGGCGTTCCACGACCGGCCCGACCAGTTCGGGAATCACGTCGCCGGCCTTGCGCACCACCACCGTATCGCCGATCAGCACCCCCTTGCGCTTGACCTCGAACGGATTGTGCAATGTCGTGCGAGACACCGTGGACCCCGCTACATACACGGGCTTGAGCACGGCGACGGGCGTGACGCGCCCGGTACGCCCGACCTGCACGGTGATGTCCAGCAGTTCGGTGTTGACCTCCTCGGGCGGGTACTTGTAGGCGATGGCCCAACGCGGCGCCCGCGAGGTCGCGCCCAGCGACCTCTGCAGGCCGAGATCGTCGACCTTGACGACGATGCCGTCGAGCGCGTGCTCGATGTCGCCGCGGTGCTCGCCGTAATAGTCGATCATGTCGAGGATCTGCGCGAACGACGTGACCTCACGGTTGTGCGGCGACACCGGCACTCCCCACTTGGAGTACAGCGTGTACGCCTCGGACTGGTCGGCGACGACGTCATGCGAGCCGGCGGGCCGCCCCGAGCCCCAGCGCAGCGTACCGATGCCATGCGCGTAAAAGCTCAGCCGCCTTGTGGCGGTGATGCGCGGATCCTTCTGCCTGAGCGATCCGGCCGCCGCATTGCGCGGGTTGGCGAACGGAGGGCGCCCGGCATCCTCCTGTTCACCGTTGAGCGCCTTGAAATCGTCCCAACGCATGAACACCTCGCCGCGGATCTCCACGAACTCGGGGATATCCGCGGCCGGCCCGCCGAGATTGGCGGGAATGGAGCCGATCGTGCGCACATTGAGCGTGATGTCCTCACCGGTGACGCCGTCGCCACGCGTCAGCCCCTGTTCCAGCACGCCGTTGCGGTATATCAGATTCAATGCCAGGCCGTCTATCTTCACCTCGCAGGTCATCGGCAACGGCTTGCCCTCAGGCCAGTCCAAATCGCGCAGCACCGAATCGTACCAATCGCGCAGCTCCTCGATCGAGAACACGTCGTCAAGGCTCATCATGCGCGACGGATGCCGCACCGAAGCGAAATCATTGGAGAACGTGCCGCCGACCCGGTGCGTGGGAGATTGCGGTGAATCCAACGACGGGAACTCCGCCTCCAGCCGTTGCAGGCAACGCAAGCGTGCATCGTAGGCCGCGTCGGACGAGACCGGCGCGTCATCGATGTAATAGGCGATCTGGTCGGCCTCGACCCATGCCGCGACGCGTGCCCACAGGCGGGCTGCAACCTCGTTCGACAGCGAGGACACATCCAGCCGATCCAGCCGGGCCGCATCAGCGTCCGTGGACTGCAGCGCGGCGACCCACTGGGATGAGCCGGGCGCGAACCGGGCGGCGCCTTCGTTCTCGACCGGCGCCGGAGCCTCCCCGGCGTCCGGATCGTCGAAATCCCAAGCCAACTGGTCGCCGGATGATTGCGAAACCGCTGCGCGAGCCATCACTTCCCCTTCGTATGTGCGAATTCATCTGGATTCGATTGTAATCGAAAACATGAACCCGCCTCGGCGACGCCCGCGCCACGGCATCAGGAGTTGAGCGATCTCAGGAACTGGGACTGCACCATGTCGACACCGCCGTTGTCGCCGTCGTTCATACGGGCGGCCGCCATCGACAGCGTCCGTGCGGGAACGAACATGCCCTCGTCCACGCACACGCGGGCGGCGTCGCGCACGATCGCGGCGACCTGGGTGTGGGGCCACACCGGCAGATCGTGCATGCGCAGCACGCCGGCTGCCGACTCCACGTCGGTAGGCACCGCTATGCATTGGGATTCGGCGCGTGCGAGCAGTTCCCTCAGCTCGCCGTCAAGCGCCCCGATCTGCCCCGGTGCGATGTGCTCGCTCATGATGTAGGCCGCGGCGGCGATATCGAAACGGTCGCGCATCCATTCCGCGTATGCCAGCCGGTAGTAGGCGAATGCGGCGTCATCACGGTCGAGCGCCACGCGCAGCGCGTTCAGGCATGCCGCGCGCGCGGAATCCCAATCCTCGTTGCGGGCGAGCTGCACTGCGAGCTTCATGTGCGAGAACGGGTAAGCGGGAGCATACGCCACCATCGCGTTAAGGTGCGGCAGCGCGGCCTTCGCGCCCTTGAGCTGAGACAGCAGGTCCGCCAGCTCGGTGTGCGCGTAGAACAGGTTGTCGGGGATCAGCACCGTGCGTTCGCCATCCGTGGCGAACAGGCGGTTGTAGACGACGCGCTCGGCATACGAGTTGAAATACCGTGGCACGCCCGGATTGTCGGCATAAGCCGATTCCACACGTTCGATGGCCGCTTCGGCGACGGTCACGGCCTGATCGTCCTGACCGGAGAACAGCAGGTCGCGGGCCCGCGTGCGTTCCCGGTCGAGTTCGTCCGCCAGCTGGAAGGTGAAGTCCGGTGTGTCGGTACCGTCGATGAGCGCACTGGTGACGCGTGACGACAATTCGGACAGCTCCGGATCGGCGACGCGGTCGATGACATGCATCGCATGCTGCGCCTTGGAGACCGACGCCAGAGTCCCGTCGGCGGCGAGCCGGTGGAATTCGTCGACGCAGCGCTGCAGCAGGTCCGCCCGCTGGATGGACAGGCCCTCGGCGTTGTCCGTGCCGAGGATGCCGGCGACAGTCGCCGGGAAGACCTTGTCCGACAGTTCCGGCTCCTCCTGGGAGCCCGTCGGGGAGAACCTCGCGTCACGCAGGTCGAATTCGGCGCTGATGGGGGCGAGTCCGCCCCGCTCGTCGATGTCCATCACCGCGCCGAACAGGCGATAGGTGTCGGCGGGGTGCCGCAACGCGTCTTCGCGCAGCCGCTGCAGCAACTCCTGCCTGGTGAACGTTACGGTGACGAGGTTTCGCACGGTGGGGCTGCGGCGCAGCGCATCCATGGGGTCGGTGTCGCCTTCTTCGTTGCCTTCGCCGCCGGGGGCCGCTCCGGCGTCATCCGCCTGACCCGTATCGCCGGAGTCGGAGTCCTGGACTTCCTGCGGGGAGTCCCGTACGAAGTCTTCGAAATTGATGTCCTTCATCATGTCGGCGAAGCTCTCCAACGACTGCAGATCATCATCCCCGACGGTCGCAGAAACGGACTCACCGGCGGAATCCGTCTTCGCGTCCTGGGCGCCTCTGGCATCCGCCTGCGGGGTGCGGGCATCAGGCGCCGGCTCCGCGGAAGGCGTATGCGAAGGATCGCCGTGATGGTCGCCGTCCTTCGGATCGGCCTTGGACGCGCCGGCATCGCCCGTGTGCAGGCGCTCGAACGATCGCAGCGCTGCGCTCATCAGATCGGAGATCGCGCTGTCCTGCTCGGCGACCGCCTCTTCCAGACCGATGGAATCGATGCGCACGCACACCTGATCGACCCGTTCGCTCGCGCCGAAGCACAGTGCCGCGATGATGAGCCCGACGCGGAGATTGTACGCGGCGCTCATGGCGGCCCGTTCCCCCTGCGAGAACGAGACCCAATCGTGGGCGCGCTCGTCATAGCGGCTTTCCGGCATCATGGAGGGGCCCGCCGTGGTGAACGCCACCGCGGTCGTCCCCTGTTCGAGATTGCTGCGGAATTCCATGTCGAAGCGATACGGGAGCCTCAGCTGGCGCAGCAGCCGGGACACCGCCTGACGGTACACCCATTCTGACGCCCCCGGGTCGGAACCGAGCCGCCCGCCCGCGGGATTCGGATTGTCTTGAAGCATCCGGTCAGCGGTCTCGCCCGCGTACCGCCACACGTGTCGTATCGCCGCCACGCCGTCGTCGTGCGGGAAATCGATTCCGGATATTGCGGGGTTCCCTTCCCAAGGCAGCGCCATCAGCGCCGGATCGTCCAGCAGCGCAAGATCGATCTGCGCGGCCTGCGCGCGCGTGACCGTGTCCTCGGTCACGCCGCCGTTGCGGGCGGATCGTTCGATCCACGCGCTCACTGCGGCGAAACGGTTGAGATTACCCTCGATTCTCAGCGAGCGCAGCGCGGCGCGGAACTCCAGTCCGGAGTCCCACGCGAAGAAATACCCGCCGGAGTAACTGGACGTATACAGGTGCAGCGGTTCGGCCCCGTGCACCGCCTCCAGGCCGGACGCATGGTCGAGGGCGCCGGCCTCTTGCATCAGGTCGGCGAAATGATCCTCCAGACCGGACGCCCGCATGCCGTGCGCGCGAGCCTCCATCGTGTCGCGTATGCTGCGGCGTATGGCACCCATCGGCGCCTCACGGTTGAGGCGACGGAAGATGTTGCCCGATCCGAACCCGATGAGCAGCCCCCGCATTTCGGGCAGCATGTATGCGGCGAGGAAGGCGATGGAGATGGCGTCACGGTACTCCAGACGCTGCCGCAGCGAGGCAGGCAGCGGGGAGCGCATCTGCTCCAGGGTGTACCGGTTTCCCGTCTTCAGCCACGAGGCAAGCCATGTCATGCGCCCTGTGGCGTCCCGTCCCACGATGCCGCCCTGAAACGCGCGGACCGTGCCCGCCGACTCGCCGGTCGAGGCCCCCGTCACCGCAGACGGCGGCCGCGCCTTCGCGCCGAATCTCGCGCCGTCGACGGCGTCCAGCTCCTCCTCCTTGACGAGCATGAACCGCGGCTTCATATCATGCGTATCGGCATGCGGGTCGGAGGTCACGAACACGCGCCCGTTCCCGTCGGCGAGCGCGATCTGCGAGAAACGGTCATGCCCGATGAACAGCCCTATTGAGACGGTGGCGCCCTCCCCCGAGGTCAGCTGCGCCCATCCCAGCGCCACACCGCGCGGGACACCGGGCAGGTCGGGAAACACGCGACGCTTGATCAGCGGCGTCAATCTCACCGAATGCTTCGAGAGCGCGGCCATCATCGCATCCGTGTCGTTGCCGGACCCGGCCGCGGCCTGCACCGCCGCCTCGAACGGTCCCTGCCCGTCCTCGTCCATACGAACGCCACGCCCGCCCAGTACGGACGCGGCGGCGTCCCCCACCTGTCGCAACGCGCCGGACAGGCCTGAGATCAGCCCTCCAAGAGAGCCTTCTGACGGGAAGTGTGAAGCGTTTCGGAACATGGCACACATTCTTTCAATCCAACCCGACATGAAGCCGATAGAATAATGGGGTGCGTTCTTCCGTCATTTCCCGAGACCACATGCGACGGTCACTGCCAGCCATGCTTGTGGCGCTGCTGGCGATCCTGGTGATCGAATGCGTGGCGTTCAACATGCCGTTCTGGACCACGCTCGGTGCCAGCACCGATTCCGCCGCGGCGACGAACGTCATGGGAGACGGTCTCAAACGCGGCGAGGACGGCATCCTCACCGTCACCGACCCGACGTCGGCGTACATGGAAGTGAGTGCGGACGGCACGTCGTCATACGTGCGCATCGAGGCGGCGAACACGCCCGAAGGAGGCGACGTCAAAGCGGCGAACAACGTGTTCGTGCGCGCCGACACCGATTCGCGCACCGGCGAGATCACCTCCGTCTCCACGTCGGCGCCGCGCTCGCTGTACCTTAAGGTGAAGCCGGGCAGCTCGGTTCGCCTGTGGATCGAGGAGCCCGTGGGCTCTCGTATCCCGTTCTCCGCGGTCAGAGCTAACGTTCGGGTTCCCTTCGAGTTCAGTTGGCTGCGCGTGTCGATCATGGCCGCGGTGGCGCTACTGGTCGCGCTGTGGCGACCCGGCTCCGCGTTGTGGCGCATACGGCTCAATCCCGCGAGTGTACGGCAGCGGTGGGCGCTCGTGGCATTCCTCGCCCCGCTGGCCATCTATACCACGGTGCGCATCGTCGGCGAATTCCTCGTCTCCGGGCCGCTGGTGTTCCCCAACCCGCATGGCTACACCTACGACTTCGACCAGTACGACCATGTCGCGCAGTCGCTGCTGAACGGCCGCGTGTGGCTGGATCTGCCGGTCTCCCCCGAGCTGGCGCAGGCTGCGAACCCGCATGACATCCTGGTGCGCAGTCAGCTGTTCGAATCCGGCAAGACGCAGATATTCTGGGATTATGCCTTCTATGGCGGCCACTGGTATTCGTATTTCGGCGTGGTGCCCGTGGTGCTGTTCTTCCTGCCGTTCCGTGCGATAACGTCCCTATGGACGCCCGGCGGCATGATGCTGCCCACGTCCGTGTGCATACTGCTGATGATGTTCCTGTTCGCCGTCTTCGCATGCCTGCTGGTGATACGGCTGACGCACCGTCTGTGCCCGAACGCATCGGTGGCGGCCACGTCCATCGTCATCGTGATGTTCCTGCTCGGCTCGAACGCCAGCTATCTGCATTTCCGCCTGAATTTTTACTCCGTGCCCTTCGCCGCATCCCTGATGTTCACGACGCTCGGCCTGTGGCTGTGGCTCAAAGCGACACCCGAACGGCATCCCGGGCGCGGGGAGCACGTCCATGTGGGCAGCTGGTCGGTCGCGGGCGCCCAACCACTATCGCTGCGCCATCTCGCCGCCGGCGCGGCATGCATCGCGGCGAATTTCGGATGCCGGCCCACGTTCGCGCTGTCCGCTCTGCTGTGCTTCCCGATCTTCTGGCCGCAGATCACCTCGCTGTTGCAGGGGTTGAAAAGCCGCTCCCTGCCCCCGCGAAAGGCCCTGCGAGCGCCGGCCGCCGTCATCATCCCCGCCCTGATCGTGGTGCTGCCGCTGATGGCCTACAACGTCGCCCGGTTCGGGTCGCCGCTGGATTTCGGCAATGACTACCAGATGACCGTCACCGACATGACCAGGTTCGTGCAGCCGACGGCCAATTTCCTGCCGTCGGTGGGCGCCTACCTGTTCCTGCCGTTGCGGTTCACGTCGGAGTTCCCCTTCATTGGCATGATGCCCATAGCGTTCCGCGAATGGGGCTATTACGAGCCGATGGCCGGCGGCCTGTTCACGGCATGCCCGCTGCTGCTGCTCGCGCTGGCGGCCCCGTTCCTGCGGCGCAGGATGCACAGGTCGGGTTATTGGGGGCTCGCCACGTGCTCCCTGGCCCTGGCGGTGCTGCTGACGGTGTTCGACAGCCACACCGCGGGCCTGGGATGGCGCTACATCTGCGATTTCGGGTGGATGATGGCAATCGCCGCGCTGGTGCCGATGCTGTATCTCATGCATCCCGGTGGCGACGCGATCGTGGCCGGTGCGCCCGATCCGTCGGAACGCAACGAGCCTCGGCGAGACGTCACGAAGCGTCACCCGATGATGCTCGCATGCGTCCGCGGACTGGTTGTGGCGGCGCTGATGGCATCCATCATCCTGGCTGTGCTGGCCTGCTTCATCCCGGGCCGCGACGACTCGCTGATCAACAACAATCCGGTCCTCTACGACACGGTCGTCGCCTGGTTCAGGCTGTAGACGCCCGCGGGCGTGTCGCGGACGGCACCGGACCGCGACACGTATAAGCCGCCCGCCATAATCGACATTCATGCGATTCAGGAAATCGCCAGACAACACATAGCGTTTCCTCTGCGCATTATTACCGTGCTACCGCTCGCACCGGCTGCTGTTCGACGACAACGGGCTCATGTGGTTCTCCGCGTCGACCAAGCATTTCGTCGGCATGAACCGGTTCGGAAAGCTGGAGAAGATCATCGACCTGGGTGACCGGTTCATCCTCCACCACGACTACGCGCTCGACGATGACGGCAACATCGTCTCCCTCGCCACCGACCTGACACGATCCGACCATGCCGTGCAGGACCAGGCCATCAAGGTCAACACGAGCACCGGCAAGGTGACGAAGCTCGTCGACTTCGGCGAGATGTTCCCCGATTACAAGGCTTCCACCGGCCACTCCGGCATCGATGAATCCGATCCGACCGCATCCGGGCGCTGGGACTGGATCCACTTCAACACCATCCAGCTGCTGCCCGACGGCCAGTACTACATCTACATGTTCGACAACGACTTCGCCTGACGCGAAGACGATCGCCCGCAGGCCATGACGAGAAGGCCCGACGACCGCGTACCGGCGGCCGCCGGGCCTCTTCGCGATGCGGGCCGATGCGAATGCGCCGATGCCGCTACTATAGGAGTCATGGGACTTTTTGACTCGCTCTTCGGCAAGGACGAAGCCTTGCCATCGCAGGTGACCTTCACGCTGGACCAAGCCGGACACACCTATGAGGACGGTTCCGTCGGGCTTCTTCCCACATCGCTGACGATCACACCCGACGACAGGCGCGTGGCGGTCATCGGGCTGAACGGCGCCGGCAAGACCACACTGCTCAAGCTGCTCGACGGAGCATTTGCCGCCACGAGCGGATCCGTCTCCATCACCGCGGGCGAGACCGCGCTCAGCCCCGCCGTCAAGCGTGATCTCAAACGCATCGAGGACATCGTCGGGCGTGTCCGCCGCGAGGAGATCCCCGACAGTTACTACCGTGCGGCGACCATCCGCGAGGCGATCGAACAGCCGTTGAAAAAGCACAAGGTGCCCGAATCAGAGCGGCTGGCCATCGTCGGCAACCTGTTCGCGCATTTCGGGCTCAGCACCGTGGCTCGGCAGTCGGCCAGCTCGCTCAACAGCGAGCAGCGGCACCTGCTCGCCATCGCCAGCGCGTTGAGCTTCTCCCCCGCGGCGATCGTGGCGGACGAGCCCACCAAGGGCCTGGACGAGATCGGCTCGGCCCACGTGGCGAAGGCGCTGTTCGGCTACAACAAGCAGGTCATTTTCGCCACGCATGACGTGGACATGATCACACGGCCGCAGTACGCGATCGACCGGGCGCTGGTGGTCGACGACCACGCGGTGGTATTCGACGGGGAACCTGCCGCCGCGGCCGCGTTCTATGAGGACCTGATTCGGTCCAAAGTGGCACGATAGCGGAAAGCACGCTCTCAAAACTCGCAGATACGTTTTCCGCTTTTACGCGAAAACGGCGGAAAATGGCCAAAACGCAGAAAACGTGGAATCTGTATCTGCGAGTTTTGAGAGCGTCCTTCGACAATCACCCCAGCAATTCGGCCACCGAGTCCAGCACGACGCGCACGTTATGCGCGAATTCGTCCGGTTCGGGCAGCAGCGATATGGCCAGATAGCCGTTCGAGGCCATGTCGAAGAAATAGCCGGGCTGGCCGGAGACGCCATGCGCGTCAATCATGTGCAGCACCAGCTCGTTCTCATCGATGACGCCCGGCACGCGCAGCAGCACGTTCCAGCCGCCCTCGGCCCGCAGCACGGAGACGACGCCGAGCGGGTCGGACTCCAGCATGCGGTGCAGTGCCCTGAGATTGCCCTGCACCCGGCCGCGCACGAGGTCGGTCTGGACCTTCGCCGCCTCCAACAGGTCCGGGATGCGGGAGGCGATGATGTCGCTCATCGGCAGGTAGTCGTCGGCGATGACATCCAGCCGACGCATGGCCTCGCGAACGTCCGTCTCAGGGCCCGACACCTGAATCCAGCCGACCTTGGCATGGGGCGCGGCGAGCATCTTCGAGAACCCATCCAACGCGAACGTCAGCGCCCCCGCCTCGCCGGCGAGCCGTGCATTGCCGGGGAACGGCTCCAGTGCGTAATCGTAGAACACCTCGTCGGCGATGATGACGACACCGCGCTCGCGGCACAGGCCGACGAGCTGCTCGCGCTCCCCCGCCTTGACGTAGGACCCGGTCGGATTGTTGGGGTTGATGAGCACCAAAGCGCGTATACGCGCCCCCTGCGGCCCGTCCAGCAGCGCGCGCAACTCGGCGACGTCGATGTACCATGACCCGTCGAAACGCAGCTGGTATTCGATAGTGTCGACGCATTCCAGGCGGGCGATGGATTCGATCAGCGGATACCCCGGCTTGGGGGCGAGCACCGCATCGCCCGCGTCACACAGCAGCTTCATGAGCCACGAGTACGCCTGTGACGTGGAACTCAGCAGATAGAGGCGATTCGGATCCGCCGCCGGCGCGGTGCCGGCACCTTCGGCGCCCCGGTGAAGCTCGGTCAGGAAGGAGGCCAGCGCCTCCCGTGCGGGCCGCGGGCCTCTCGGGTCGGCGGTGTACGTGCCCGGCACCAGTGCCGGTGCAAGTCCGTGACGTGTGGGATTGGAATCGTTGAGCTTGCCCAGGGGCATGCCTTCGCACCGGCAATGTGTCTCGGCTGCGGCTATGGGATTGGGCTCGCTCAGATCTACTCGGGAAGAAAAACGCACGCCACTACCCTACCGCGACCATGCGTCCTGCATTGCCGGGACGATGGTCGGCCAAGGTGTGGCGTGCGAATGTATGTGCCTGTGCCCTCTGCGCTACTTGGTGCTGGCGTAGTAGGCGGCACCGATGATGCCGGCCTCGTTGCGCAGCTTCGCGGGGACGATCGGCGTATCGATGTCGATGAACGGCACGAAGTTGTCGCTCTTGCGGCTCACGCCACCACCGATGACGATCAGCGAGGGGCTGAAGTACTTTTCGATCAGGCTGTAGTACTTGGTCAGACGCTTGGCCCACTTCTTGTAGCTGAGCTCCTTGCGCTCGCGCACCGCGGAGGATGCGTAGCGCTCGGCGTCGCCCTTGCCGCCCTCCAACTCGATGTGGCCGAGCTCGGTGTTCGGGATGAGCACGCCGTCATAGATCAGCGCCGTGCCGATGCCGGTACCGAGCGTGGTCACGACGACCAGACCCTCCTGACCCTTGGCCGCGCCGAACTGCTGTTCCGCCAAGCCGGCGGCATCGGCGTCATTGACGACCGTGACCGGACGGCCGCACTCCTCGGACAGCGCCTCGGTGATGTCGACGCCTACCCACGACTGGTCGAGGTTGGCGATCCAATTCAGCTTCTGGCCGGGCTTGACCGGAGCGGGGAAAGAGATGCCGACCGGAGCCGTCTCCGGAATCTCGAAATGTTCGAGCTGCTTGCGCAGCACCGATCCGATCGCCTGCGGGGTGGACTCGGACGGGGTGAGGATCTTCAGCCTGGGCTCGGCGAACTCCCCCTTGTTCAGGTCGACCGGAGCGGCCTTGATACCGGATCCGCCGATATCCACGCCAAACGCTTGAGCGGTATCAATCATCATGACCTCCTGTTGGATGGTGTGCGACACGCACGTCATAGTGGCTGTACGCGAAATTGTATAACGAAATCGTGTCGAAATGGGCAATTGCGCCGGTATGCAGCGCGAAAACCGGCACAACGTAGTGGATGGGGCCACCTACGCGCATGGATGCCTCATGTTCGCTATGTGGGCAACGTTACGTCAATCATCCACACCCCGGCGTATACATGGTCAAGCAAGTTTCAGGGAAGGTGCAATTCCTTACTGGCGGTGACCTGCGGAGCCGGGATTCATAACGGCGGCCGCGGCAGCCCGCGACCCGCGCAAGCGGCTGATCCGGTGGGAATCCGGAGCCAACGGTCAAAGTCCGGATGGAAGAAACGGAGCTCACCATGAGTGTATCTTCGCAACCCAATTCAGCCGATTCGTCGAACGCGGCCAAGCCGACGCGCCCGGATTTGGCGCATTCGACCGGCGTCGCCGATTCCGGCCGCTGGTCGACCCGCCGCATCGCCATGTACGCGCTGTTCGTGGCGCTGGCGATGGCGACCAGCTTCATCTCGTTCCCGATCCTGCCGAACCCGGCGTTCTCGTTCCTCAAATACGACCCGTCCGGCATCGTGTGCCTGATCGCCGGCTTCGCGTACGGCCCGGCCGCAGCCGCGATCGTCAGTGTGCTCGGCTTCGTACCGCACGTGTTCATGGACCCGTGGGGCACGCTGATGGCCGTGCTGGTGGCCTTGACGCTGTCGGTGCCGGCGGCGCTCATCTATCGCCACGTGCACACGCGCAAGGGCGCTGTCATCGGTTTGGTCGTCGGTGCCCTGCTGGCCTTGGTCGCGGCCATCGCCGGCAATCTGGTCATCACGCCGATCTACACCGGCTGGCCGGTCTCCGAGGTGGCGGCCATCATCGTTCCCGCACTGCTGCCGTTCAACCTGATCAAGTTCGTGATTCACGGCGTGGTCACGTTCCTGGTGTACAAGCCGATTTCGAACCTGCTGAATCGCTGACATGACGCGGCGCGAAGTCGCCGCCTAGGGCAGCCCGCCAAAAGGGTCATCGCACGAGGCTTATTTCCGACAGTCCGGGTGATGACCTCTCTGGCGGGCTGCATCCGTCAGCGGTGACAATGGCCTCTATGATATGGATTGACCACGATGTTTTGTGAATGGATGATATGAACAGCATGGTTCCCGCCGCACGACTTGAGCATGTGCGATTCAGCTATGACAACGGCGTCACATGGGTGCTTGACGGCATCGACCTGACCATCCGCAGCGGGGAGCGGCTGTGTCTGGTGGGCCCCAACGGCTCCGGCAAATCCACTCTGGCGCGTCTGATCGCCGGTCTCGCAGCCCCGGACGGCGGCGATATGACGCTGCTGGGCCATCATGTCTTCGACGGCGAGACCGCTTCAGCGAATCCGAGCGAATACCGCGATGCCCGGCATGGCATCGGCACGGTGTTCCAGAATCCGGAGGATCAGATCGTCACCACCATCGTCGAGGATGATGTGGCATTCGGCCCGGAAAACCTCGGCGTGGCTCGGGACGACATCGGCGGGCGCATCGACGAATCCCTGCAATCGGTGGATATGGCGGGGTTCCGCCACGCGGATCCGACGCGCATGAGCGGCGGCCAGCAGCAGCGTATCGCCATCGCCGGAATGCTGGCGATGAACCCGCGCATGCTGGTGCTCGACGAACCGACCGCGATGCTGGATCCCGACGCGCGGATCGAGGTGATGCGCATCCTCGACATGCTGCAACGGCGTGGCACGACGATCGTGCTGGTCACGCATCATCATGACGAGACCATGCACGCCGACCGCGTACTTCGCATAGACGGCGGGCTGCTCACGCAGGTCGAAGCCGACAGGGACGCGATTGCGGCGAAGCAAGTGATTGCGCGGAGCCACGCTGACGCGACTGACGCTGCGGGCTCCACGGAGTCGGCAGCTGAGGAGCCCGGAGGTTCCACCGCGGCCGCGTCGCCCGCGCAACCAGCGAAATCCGGACAACCCGTAAAACCGGCGTCTACCAAGTCGGACGCATCACCCATTCCACCTACAGGCTCAACATCCGACGCCATCGCAGTATCCGGCCTGTCATATCGTTATGACGATGGCGACGCCCCGGTTTTCGAGAATCTTTCTCTGCGCGTCGCCGAAGGCGAAATCGTGGCGCTGATGGGTGCCAACGGCGCCGGCAAGACCACACTCGCACGTCTGCTGTGCGCCTTGGACCGCCCGTCCGCCGGATCGATCACCGTGGCCGGATTGCCGGTCGCGTCGTCGAAACACGGGAAACGGCCTCGCGCACTCACCCGAAAAGAACGCGCGGCCCTGCGGCGCAACGTCGGCTATGTCATGCAGCATCCGGAGCGTCAGCTGTTCGCTGACACCGTCGCCGAGGATGTGGCGTACGGCCCACGCAACCAGCATCTGAGCGAGTTGGAGGTGGCCACCCGCGTAGAGGAGGCGCTGCGGATGCTGCATATCGAGCATCTCGCCGACCGTTCTCCGTTCAACCTGTCGGGCGGGCAGCAGCGGCTCGTCGCCATCGCGGGCGTCATCGCATGCCGCCCTCGTGTGCTCATCATGGACGAGCCGACCGCCAGTCTGGACGAATCGGCGGTCTCCCGCATCCACGCGCTGCTGGGTTCCCTGAAAAGTCAGGGCGTGGCGGTGCTCATCATCACGCATTCCATCGACGAGGCCGAGCACTGCGCGGACCGCATCATCACCATGGGATCGCATAAAGGCGACGGCGAAGGCGATGGTTGCGGTACCGGAGACGACGGAGACACCAGCGTCGGCGACGCCACCGAGTCTTCCGCGAACGCCGGAAAAGCCGGCATCGAGTCCACTGAAGACGGATCCAGGAACCGTCCGTCATTCGTAGCGTCCCTGGATCCGCGCGCGAAGATGGTAACGTTCCTGACGTTGATGTTCACCGCATTCGTCATCACCAGGCCGGCGCAGCTGGCGATGGGCGCCGTCCTGACCGCATGCGTCGTGGCGGCCGCCCGGCTGCATCCGCTGCGTTTGCTGTCTTCCGTGCGCGTGTTCCTGATCGTATTCGCGGTGATGGGCCTGGTGAACATGTTCTTCGCCCGCTCCGGCGAGACGCTTGCGCATATCGGCCCGCTGCCGATCACCACCGGCGGGCTCATGGTCGCGGTGCTGTATTCGTGCCGTCTCGCGCTGGTGATCATCCTGGGTGCCGTGTTCCTTGCGACGACGACCCCCACCGCGATGACGGATGCGTTCGGCTCCCTGCTGTTGCCGTTCAGAAAGCTCGGCTGGCACACGCAGGAAATGGCTCTGGTGATGAGTCTTGCGCTGCGGTTCCTGCCGACGCTCAGCGACGAGACCAAGGCGATCATCGACGCGCAATCGGCCCGCGGCGGCACGATCGAGACCGGTTCGCCGGCCACTCGTGTCAAAGCGCTGTTCGCCATCATCGTGCCGATCCTTGTGGCGGCGCTGCGTCACGCGGATAATCTCAGTCTGGCGCTTGACGCGCGCTGCTACGAGGAAGGCATCCACCGCACCCATTGGAGAGTGATGCGCGCGCGCCGACGCGATCTAATGGTCGCAGCCGCGTGCGTCGCCTACGTCGTCGCGCTGCTGGCGGTGGGATGGCTCTGACCTGAACCATCCCCGGAGCGGGAGTCAGCGCTCGGCAGCCGTTCTCGACGCACGGATACGGAACGCGCAGGCAAGCGAGCAGATCGCGATCAGGCAGATCACCGTCATCGTCGCGAACATCCACGTGCCGCCCACGGCCATGGCGTGACGGAACGCGGCACTCCCCTTTTCGGCCGAGCCGGCGCCCGCCTGAGCCACGCCGAGAATCATCGAGAACAGTGCGGTGCCGACGGCACCGCCGAACTGCAATGCGGTATTGAACACGGCATTGCCATCCGGCATGAACGCGTGGTCGATGCCGCTCAGCGCACTGGTCATGATGTTGGAGAATCCCAGCGCATAGCACAGCCCGAAAATGAAGTAGAAGCCGGCGAGCAGCGCAGGCGTCAACCGCATGGAAAATGCCAGCAGCAGGATCGGTCCGAACGTGGCCACCGAAATCGCCGAAAGAATCGGCTTCGTCGGGCCGAATTTGTCGTACAGCATGCCTCCGACGGGCGCGAAGAACGCACCGACCAGAGCGCCCGGCAGCACGAGGACGCCGGCGTGGAACGCGCTGGTGCCAAGCGACATCTGGGCCAGATTGGTGATGACGTATCCGAATCCGATGCCGACGATCGGCAGAATCAGGTACGCGAGTAGATGAAGCTGGACGACACGGTCTCGTAGCCACCCCAGACGAATCAGCGGCGAGAACGAGCGGCTGGATGACCAGCCGAAGAACACCAGGGAGCCCACACCGACGACCAGGCTCACGACGGTGATGATGACGGGACGTGTCGCCGAAGAGCCGTTGACCGCAGCGCTGACCGCGACGCCCATCTGGTTGAGCGCCAAGATCATGCCGCTCAGGGCGAGCACTATCGCCACGAACTGCACTGGGTTGAGCCGCGCGTCCTCGGTGGGGCGTTTCTGCTCGATGCAGTGCAGTCCGAGCGGCAGGGAGACCAACAGCACGATCGGAATGGCGATGACGAAGATGGCACGCCACGGCAAAACACTCGACACTGCGCCGCCAACGGTGGGGCCGATGGCCGGGGCGACCGTGATCACCAGCGAACCTACGCCCATGAGGCGACCGACCTTGCTGCGGGGCGACTGTTCGAGGATGATGTTCATCATCAGCGGCGTCGCCACGCCCGAGCCGATGCCTTGGATCACGCGGGCGAGCAGGATGACCGGGAAGGTGTGGCCGACGATCATGATCGCCGAACCGGTCAAGGCAAGGACCACAGCCGCGATGAACAGGGACTTCAGCCGGAAACGGCGGTTCAGGAACGACGACAGCGGCATCGTGGCCGCGACCACCAGCAGATACACGGTGGTGATCCATTGCACGGTGGCGGTGTTCACGCCGAATTCGGTCATGAGTTCCGGGAACAGCACGGTCATCACCGTTTCGGTGAGGATGCCGATGAATGCCAGCGAGCCCACGGCAACGATGGCGCCGATCAGACGCTTGGGGATGCGCTCCTGCGAGGTTGAGGTCATGTGATGAAATCCATTCAGACCGACGCCAGTTGTTTCCGGACTGCCCTTACGATACCCACACTGCGTCAGGCCACATTACAGTGTAACGGATTGCCGGACGAGGGCGGAGTGGCGGTTGCGATGAACCACTCCCAGCCTCGCTACCGCTCGGCAACCCCGCCGGGCGGGGCGATTTATCCGTTCTGCTCTTTGGACTCGGTATAGCCGTCCGGCGCGGTTTCACTGTGCAGGATGGAGCGGACTTTGTCCAAGCGCTGGCTGACCTCGTGCTCGTATCCGCGGTCGTTGGGATGATAGTACTCGCGGCCGCGCAGCTCCTCGGGCAGGTATTCCTGCGGCGCGACGGCACCCGGCCAGTCGTGCGCGTACCGATAGCCGTCATGGTTGCCCCAGCTTTTCATCAACGCGGTCGGCGCGTTGCGCAGGTATAGCGGCACCTGACCGATGAGCCCGGCGTCCACGTCGGCGAGCGCCTGGTTGATGGCGTTGTAGCTGGCGTTCGATTTGGGTGCGGTGGCGACGGCGATGGTCGCCTCGGCGAGGATGATGCGCGCTTCGGGCATGCCGATCATCGCGACGGCCTGTGCGGCGGCGACGGTGACCTGCAGTATCTGCGGCGCGGCCATGCCGACCTCCTCGCTGGCGGCGATCATGATGCGACGGGCGATGAACCGCGGATCCTCGCCCGCTCGCAGCATGCGTGCGAGGTAGTGTATCGCGGCATCCGGGTCGGAGCCGCGCATCGATTTGATGAATGCGGAGATGACGTCGTAATGGTCGTCGCCGTCCTTGTCGTAGCGCACGGTGGCGGCGTCCATGACCTGCGAGACCACATCCGGCGTGATGGTCGGGCGCCGCGCGCCTTTTTTGCGGGCCTTGTCTCCGGTGACGGCACCTGCAGCGGCTTCGAGGATCGTCAGCGTCTTGCGGGCGTCACCGCCGGCCATGCGGATGATCTCGTTGACCGCCGCATCGTCGATTTTGACTTCGCCGTTCAAGCCGCGCTTGTCTTCCACCGCGCGTGCGATGAGCGTGGCGAGATCGGACGGTTCCAACGATTCGAGTTTGACGACGACGGAACGTGACAGCAATGGTTTGATGACGGAGAAGCTCGGATTCTCGGTGGTCGCGCCGATGAAGGTGACGTCACGGTTCTCGACGGCGGGCAGCAGCGCGTCCTGCTGCGATTTGGAGAAACGATGCACCTCGTCGATGAACAGGACTGTCTCCGTGCCGTCGCCGACGAGTCTGCGCCGCGCGCGGGCGAGCACGTCGCGCACGTCCTTCACCCCCGATGTCACCGCCGACAGCTCCTCGAACGCGCGCCCCGACTGACGGGCGACGATGGTCGCCAGCGTGGTCTTGCCCACGCCGGGAGGTCCGAACATGATGATGGAGCTCGGCGCGGTCAGCGACCCCTTGGACGAGGGATTCGCCAGACGCCGCAATGGGGAGCCCTCACCCAGCACATGGGACTGCCCCAACACCTCGTCGACCGTCCGAGGCCGCATGCGCACGGCCAACGGTCGCGTCATATCGTCGGGCACATCCGCCGCCCCGAACAGATCATTCTCAGTCATGCCTACACTCTACAACACAGCATCGAACATAGGTTCGATACCGGACAGACCACCCCCAGTCGCTTCGCGCCAGCCCCCGCTGGCGGGGGCCGGCGGCGTCAGTCGTTGGTGACGGCGTAGTCGAAGAAGACGACTTCGCCGCTGGATTGCGTCGCGTCCAGGTCGATGGTGCCGGTGATGGCCCAGTCGTGGTCGCCGTCGGAGTCGTCGATGATCTGGCGCACGTGCCAGCTGTGCTCATCGTTCTCGTGCTTCTCGTCGAGCATGAACAGCTCGGCCGAACGCGCCTCGGCGTCGGTGTTCACGTACTCGTGTTCGTCGTAGAAGTCGTCGAGCGCGTCCTCCCACTCATGCACGCCGTAGCCCCACTCCTTGTCGAGAGCGCCGAGCGTCTCGGGCTTGTCAAGGTCCATGAGCTGCACGCGGTGGAACAGCGCGTTGCGGATCAGCACGGTGAGCCCGCGCCGGTCCTCCACCACCGCGGCCTTCGCGCCCGGCGCGGCCAGACTGGCGGCCGCCTGCGAGGCATCATCGGACGCGCCGGCGTTCTCCCATTCGTCCACCAGACTGGAGTCGATCGAACGCACGACCACGCGCAGCCATGAGATCACGTCGCGCAGCTGATCGTCGAGCTTGTCGTCCGGTACGGTGCGGGCGAGCGCCCGGTAGGCGTCGGACAGGTAGCGCAACAGCGTGCCCTCCGAGCGGGCGATGTTGTACCGCGAGATGTATCCGGTGAAGTCGGAGGCGGTCTCGACCATGTCGCGTACCACGGATTTGGGGCTCAGCCAGTAGTCGTTCGCCCACGGCACGTCGTGCCGGTACTGATCGAACGCCGCGTCAAGCATGTCCTCCAGCGGCTTGGGATAGGTGATCTCCTGCAGCCTGTCCATGCGCTCGTCGTATTCGAGCCCGTCTTCCTTCATCCGGATCATCGCGGCGTCGCGCGCCTGCCGCTCCTGCGCGCGCAGCACCTGCTTGGGGTCTTCGAGTGTGGCCTCGACCATGGAAATCACGTCAAGCGCGTACATGTCGGATTCAGGGTCGAGCAGTTCCAGCGCGGCGAGCAGGAACGGGCTGAGCGGCTGGTCGAGCGCGAAATCGTCGGGCATGTCCACGTCGAGGAAGTAGTCGAGCCCACCGTCGTCGCGCTCTTCGGTCTCGATCACCTTCGTGTCGAACAGGGTCTGGAATATCTCGTCGGCACGTTCATGCAGATGCTCCTTCTGGTCCGGCGTCTGCGCGGAGTCGTCGATCAGCTCGTCGACGCGCCGGCGCGCGTCACCGCCCTGCGTGACCTCGTTGAGCACCATCGAATGAGTGATCTTCATGTGCGGGACGAGTGTTTCCGGCGCGGCGTCAATCAACTTGTCAAACGTGCTCTGGTTCCACGTGACGAACCCTTCCGGCGCCTTCTTGCGCTTGACTTTCTTGAGTTTCTTCGGATCGTTCCCGGCCTTGGCGACGGCCTTGGCGTTTTCGATCTCGTATTCGGGCGCCTCGGCGACGACCAGTCCCTCCGTGTCGAAGCCCATGCGGCCGGCGCGGCCGGCGATCTGATGGAACTCGCGGGCGCGCAGGCGACGCATCTTGGTGCCGTCGAACTTCGTCAGCGCGGTCAGCACGACCGAATGGATCGGCACGTTGATGCCGACTCCCAGCGTATCGGTGCCGCAGATGACCGGCAACAGCCCCTGCTGCGCAAGCTGCTCGACGAGACGACGATATCGCGGCAGCATGCCGGCATGGTGGATGCCGACGCCGGTACGCAACAGCCGTTGCAGTATCTTGCCGAACGCGGTCGTGAACTTCACACCCTTGATGGCCTCGGCGATGGCCTGCCGCTGCTCCTTGCTGGACACGCCGGTCGAGGCGAGCGACTGCGCGGTGTCGAGCGCCGCAACCTGCGAGAAATGCACGACGTAGATCGGCGTCTCGCCCTTGCGGAACGCCAGTTCGACGGTCTTCTCCAGCGGATCGAGCGTGTACTCGTAAGTGAGCGGCACCGGGCGCGGCGCGTCGGCGATCACGTCCACGTCAGTGTCGGTCATGTCCTCCAGCTTGTCGGCGATCGCGTCGACGTTGCCGAGTGTGGCGCTCATCAGCAGGAACTGCGTGTCCGGCAGCGTCAGCAGCGGCACCTGCCACGCCCAGCCGCGCTCCGAGTCGCCGTAATAGTGGAACTCGTCCATGGCCACGCAGCCGACGTCCGCGCGACGCCCCTCGCGCAGCGCCTGGTTGGCGAGGATCTCGGCCGTGCAGCAGATGATCGGCGCATCGGCGTTGATATGCGTGTCTCCGGTGAGCATGCCGACGTTGTCGCGGCCGAACACCTCGACCAGATCGAAGAACTTCTCCGAGACCAGCGCCTTGATCGGCGCGGTGTAATAGGAGCGCCGCCCGGTGCACAGCGCGGCGAAGTGCATGCCAAGCGCCACCAGCGACTTGCCGGAGCCGGTCGGCGTGTTGAGGATCACATGGTCGCCTGCCAGCAGGTCCATGATGGCCTCTTCCTGATGAGGCCACGGCTCGACACCCTTGACGTCGGCCACCCAGCCGAAGAACCGCTCGTAGATCTCGTCCGTGTCGATGTTGCGCTCGCCCTCGTCCCACGCGGGCGCCAGCGCCCCCAGCGAACCATAATGTTCTGTATCTGCCATAGTGGTTCCCAGTCTACACGCCGGCGCAGCTCGCGGAATCGACCGGCGGGCGCAAGTTCACCCCAGCAGCCGCCGAACCTCGTCCGGATCGACGTCCGGGTCGAGTCCCGGCCATGTCATGTTCATGTTCTTCAATGTGGTGCGCAGCAGCTCGGAGACCACGGCCCTCGAGTACCAGCGGTTGTCGGCGGGCACCAGATACCACGGCGCAGTCTGCGTGCTGGTCTTCTCGAACACCTCCTGCCACGCGCCCATATAGTCGTCCCAGCGTTCGCGCGCGTCCAGGTCGGACATGTCGAACTTCCAGTATTTGGTCGGGTCGTTGAGACGCCCGAGAAAATGCCTCTTCTGCTCCTCCTGGCTCACGACGAGGAAGATCTTGAGAATCGCGCAGCCGTCGGCCGCCAGCGAACGCTCGAACTCATTGACCAGATCGTACCGGCCGCGCCATTCGGCCTCGGGATACGTGCCGTACACATGCGGCATGACGATGTCCTCGTAATGCGAGCGGTCGAACACCGCGATCCACCCGTTCTTTGGCAGCTCGCGTTCCACCCGCCACAGGAAGCCGTGCCGCGTCTCCTCGTCGGTCGGCTTGCCGAAACCGTGATAGTGGATGCCCATCGGGTCGCCCTGCCGGAACACGTGGCGCACGATGCCGCCCTTGCCGGAGGCGTCCATGCCCTGCAGCACGATGAGCAGCCGGCGGCGCGAGCCCTTGACGCCGTTCGCATACAGCAGCCGTTGATATCGGGCGATCTCCGATGAGCTGAGCGTGATGAACCGTTCAGCGTCATCCCTGCCACCTGGGAAGCCGGGTGTGGAGTCTCCGGCGACATCGTCGATATGCACGCCGTGATGGAACATGAGACGCTGCGCGGGTGGCAGCGACCATACAGCGCTGAGCAGCTCACTGGATTTGGCGGCGTTCGCGAGTCGTTCAGCCACCGTCGTGCTCGATTCGATGGTTTCGATGCGGTTCGTGGCGAGCCGCAGTGCCTTGTCGATGCGTTTGTCCGTCTTCTCGGACTTCGCTCCTTTGCCCGACTTGTCCGGCTTATCTGTCTTGTCCGATTTTCCGTCGCCTTTGGCCATGCCCCGATTGTACGTCCCATGCGCCGCCTTGTGAAGCATTTCCGCGGCGGAATATCGAACGGCCGGACCGGCGCATCCCCTGTCGGGGAGTGCCGGCCCGGCCGTTATCGGGTCAGGCTGTGGGACGCTGTCCGCGTATTCCTGCGCGGACCGTAATCTACCGGGTCATTACGCGTCGTCTTCAGCGTTCTTCTGCTCGGCATCGCCCTCATCTCCGCCCTGCGGATCGGGATGGGCCTCGTCGAAGCCCTGCTCGTAGCGCGTGCGCTGCCAGTTGTGGATCGAGGCGTTGCTGCCGCGATGGTGCGCGTGGTATGTGAGCGGCGTGCCGCGCAGGGGGCGCTCCTCGACCTCCTTGGCGACGGCGATCTGGTTGACGTTGGACGGATCCATGATCGCGATCGGCGGAACTGGTTCCGGTTCGGCCGGCGCCGCGGTGCGCTGCTGCATGCGCGACGGCAGCCATTCGGCCAGACGCGACAGCAGCCAGCAGACGATGAAGTACACGACCGCGGCCACGACCAGCGTCTGCAGGATGTTGAAGTACATCGAGCCGAGACGGCGCGACTCCTGCAGCAGATCGGTGTACATGATGATCGATCCAAGCGCGGTATCCTTGAGCACCACGACCAGCTGCGTGACGGCGGCCGGCAACATCGCGTAGACGGCCTGCGGCACCTCGATCTGCATCAGCGACTGCGTCTCGGTCAGTCCCAGTGCGAGCGACGCCTCACGCTGCCCGTTCGGTAGGTTGCCGACGCCGGAACGCACCAGCTCGGCGACCACGGAGCCGTTATACAGCACCAGGGCCAGCACCACTGCCCAGTAGGACGGGCTGGACAGTCCCGCGAACGCGAACCAGCGCCAGAAGAAGATCATCAGCAGCAGTACCGGCACCGCGCGGCAGAACTCCACGACGACCGACGAGATCGCCCGCAGCACCACGTTCGGCAGCAGTCGGCCGACGCCGAACACCAGGCCGAACACCACGGAGCCGACAACGGCGACGATGGACGCCTTGACCGTCATCCACAGGCCGGGAAGATAGAAATCAGTCCACGCCTCACGCTCCAGCGCGGGCTTCCACAGCTCCCAGCTCAGCTGGTTCTCGCCGTCCGGCGGGTTGTGCAGGCGCATCAGGATCAGCACCAGCACGCCGACAAAGATCAGCGCGGCGACCCAGTTGACGATGCGGATGGTGCGACGTCCCTTGGGACCGGGCTGGTCGAACAATACGGAATTGGAAGTATCAGCCATGTCGTCACCTCCGCACGGCGAGCTTGTTGGACAGGTACGTGGTCAGCATGCCGATCGGGATGATGAGAATCACATAGCCGAACGCGAAGATCAGGAAGATCTGCACGATCACGTCCGGGTGGAATTCGATCATCGTGCTCATCAGCGACGACGTCTCCGTGGCCACCGACGCGGCCGCGGCCACCGTGGAGTTCTTCAGCAACGCGATCAGCGTATTGCCGAGAGGCGCGACCGAGCCGCGGAACGCCTGCGGCAGGATGATCTGCGTGGCCGACTGCATGAAGCCCAATCCGAGCGCACGAGCCGCCTCGGCCTGGCCGATCGGCACGGTGTTGATGCCTGAACGCAGCGACTCGCACACGAACGCCGCGGTGTACAGGCTCAGGCCCGTCACCGCCAGCCAGAAGAAGTTCGTGACGAACGTGTCGGAGAACGTGAGCTTGAGCTGCGCGTAGGCGCCCAGCACCATGAACACCATGATGATGGTCAGCGGCAGGTTCTTGAACAGTTCCACGTAGGCTCCGGCGACGGTGCGCAGCGAGGATATCGGCGAGATGCGCATCATGACCAGCACCACGCCGAGAATCAGCGAGAACAGCGCCGACCACAGCGTCAGTTCGATGTTGACCAGGAACGCGGCGGGAACGTCGTACTCGCTGAACAGTTGGATGAATCCGTCCATGCTACTTCTCCCCCTCGGTCGGTTTCGGCGGGTTGTACTCCGCGTTCGGCGTGTACGACGTGCCCTCGGTGTTGTCGGCGATGGCGCGCTCCCAGGAACCGTCCTTGATCATCTCGGCGATGGCGGCGTTGATCTTCTTGGCGAGCGCCGTGTCGCCCTTCTTGATGCCCACGCCGTAGTATTCCTGCGTGAACGGCTTGCCGACGACGCGCAGCTTTCCGCGCGAGGCGGAGGCGAGGCCGGCGAGGATGATGTCGTCGGTGGTGACCGCGTCCACGATGCCGGAGAACAGCGCCGTGGCGCATTCCGCATAGCCGGGCTGCTCCATGAGCTGCACTTCGGAGGCGAACTTCTCCTTGACTGTGGCGGCCGAAGTGGAACCGGTGACCGAGCACAGGCGCTTGCCGTTGAGGTCTTCGGGGCCGTTGATGGAATGGTCGTCCTTGCGCACGAGCAGGTCCTGCCCGGCCACGAAGTACGGGCCGGCGAAGGATACCGCGTTCTTGCGCTCGTCGGTGATCGAGTAGGTGGCGAGGATCATGTCGACGTCGCCGTTCTGCAGCATGGCCTCACGCTGCTTGGAGGGGGCTTCCTTCCAGACGATCTCGTCTTCGGAATAGCCGAGCTTCTTGGCGACGTACTTGGCCACGTCCACGTCGAAGCCGACGTATGTTCCGGATTTCTTGAAGCCGAGGCCGGGCTGGTCGAACTTGATGCCGATGCGTATCTTGCCGCTTTCGTCGGCGCCGCACGCGGCCAGCGACATCGTGCATGCCACGGCGGCGAGCGCCGCGAGCGCGCGGCGGGCGATGCGCCTGATGCGAGTGTTGAATACCGTCATATGCGTCACGACCAATCAGTGCGTGAGGATCTTCGACAGGAAGTCCTTGGCGCGTTCGGTCTTCGGATGGCCGAAGAACTCGTCGGGCGTGTTCTCCTCAAGGATCTGCCCGTCGGCCATGAACACGATGCGGTCGGCCGCCTTGCGCGCGAAGCCCATCTCGTGGGTGACGCAGATCATCGTCATGCCTTCTCGCGCGAGCTCGACCATCACGTCCAGCACCTCGTTGACCATTTCGGGGTCGAGCGCGGAGGTCGGCTCGTCGAACAGCATGACCTTCGGGCGCATGGCGAGCGCGCGGGCGATGGCCACGCGCTGCTGCTGGCCGCCGGACAGCTGGGAGGGCATCTTGGACGCCTGCGAGTCGACGCCGACACGGGTCAGCAGATCCATGGCGAGATGCTCGGCTTCCTTCTTGTCCATGTGGCGCACCTTGATGGGCGCGAGGGTAACGTTTTCAAGGATCGTCTTGTTGGCGAACAGGTTGAACGACTGGAACACCATGCCGACTTCGGCGCGCAGCTGCGCGAGCTGTCTGCCCTCCTGGGGCAGCGCCTTGCCGTCGATGCGGATGTCGCCCGACTCGATGGTCTCCAGGCGGTTGATGGTGCGGCACATCGTCGACTTGCCGGAGCCGGACGGCCCCACGACGACGAGCACTTCGCCTTTGTTGACGGTCAGGTTGATGTCTTTCAATACGTGGAGGTCGCCGAAGTACTTTTCCACGTGAGTCAGTTCGACGAGAGGTCGTCCTGTGGGTTCATTGCCCGGTACCAGCGGCACCACGGGGAGTATTGCTTCTTGTTTTTCTGACATATTGAGCAGTATAAACTATTGAAGGCACAAGAAGTTCACGTTCTCGTCCAACATGCGACTCGCCTGTGCGACTCGCCCGCGGCCGCACGGCGTCTTACTGCCGGGGCTTGCCCAGACCGGGGACGAATCGGACACCGGGAATATCGGCGAAGATCGAGCCGTCGACCACCAGTTTGGACGGGCGGATGCCGGAGCCGAGATACAGCTTGGGAATCGACAGCACATGCTGGTCGACGAGCAGCGGCCAGTCATCGGGCAGTCCGATCGGCGACATGCCGCCCGACTCCATGCCGGTCGCCTCGACGGCCGCGTCAATCGGCACGAAACTGACCTTGGACACCTCCAGCGTGTGCTTGACCACGCCGTTGAGGTCGGCGTGCGTGTCCGCGGTGACGAAAGCCGCGGCGAATTCGGGCGGTGCCTTGCGGGTCTTGTGCGTGTGCACGACCGAATCTCCAACGATCTCGCCTACGCGGTCATGCGTATCGATCATGACCTCGACGCAGGGCTGCTGGAGGAAGCGGAAGCACAATCGCTGCGCTCCATCGTCATGCGGGCGCTGCATGACACGCATGACGTCATCAACATGCCGGATCGACATGGCAGCGGCTTCGATCGGTACCGGCGGCTGGGGGTGGTCACCGTAAACAGACGCACGATGTTCAAGCCGTATTCGACTCAGTACAATGCACGAAACACGCGCACGGCCTTCGACCGAGTGGCGACGTCGAGCTTGACCTTCGCGTGCCGCACCACCACGGACACCGTCGAATCCGCTATTCCCAGGCGCTCCGCAATCTCCGCCGTCGAATAGTTGTCGGCATACAGACCCAACACCTCACGCTCCCGCTTCGACAGTGTCCGGGACCGTCGCGCCGATGCCGACACTATCGACCCATGTGCCTGTTCCGTGGTCGGGAAACCCGGGAACGGCCGTACCAGGACATTCCGCATGGCTTCGGCGAGTTCCTTCTTCGGCGTCACGCTTTTGGCAATCAACCCTTGGGCGCCCGCATCGATCGCCAGCTGACGGTAATGATCCAACGAATACGATGTGATGCCAAGTACCACGATGTCGGCTGATGCAGCACGAACACGCCGGCAGATCTCGGGACCGGGAATGTCGGTCAGCGGCATATCCAGCATGGGCAATGCGAACCGGTCGTTATCCACGATTCCAATGGTGATCACGATCCCATTGCTGATGTGCTTTGGCCGTCAGCGTTCCTAAGTGCGCGCCGAAACGACGACCGCGCGCACTTAAGAACGCAAACCGGGCCATTTGCGTCGCTATGTGCGCGCACTTGTCGTTTCGGCGCGCACTTAGGAACGCAAAACAGCAGTTCGGCAATCATCACGGGTAGCAGGGTGCGGACAACTGCGAAAAAACGGCCTGTGCACTGCGCAGACGGATATGCAAAGAGGGCCCCGACCTGCATGGTCAGGGCCCTCCCGTCAAAGAAGACAGCGAGATGTTACTCAGTCTTCGGCATCCGGGTCGTAGTCGACGCCGGTCTCGGCACGCTGCTCGTCACTGATCGGAGCCGGGGCGCCGGTCAGCGGGTCACGACCGCCACCGGCCTTCGGGAAGGCGATGACGTCGCGAATGGTGTCGGCACCGGCGAGGATGGACACGGTGCGGTCCCAGCCCAGGGCGATGCCCGCGTGAGGCGGGGCGCCGAACTTGAAGGCGTCGAGGAGGAAGCCGAACTTCTCCTTGGCCTCTTCGGGAGCGATGCCGAGGACGTTGAGGACGCGGTCCTGAATGTCGTCGCGGTGGATACGCACGGAACCGCCGCCCATCTCCTCGCCGTTGCAGACGATGTCGTAGGAGTCAGACATGGCGTGCTCGGGATCCTGATCGAACTTGTCGATCCAGTCCTTGCTCGGCATGGTGAACGGGTGGTGCATGGAGGTCCACTTGGAGTGGCCGACGGCCACATCATCGTCATCCGGGTCGTCGGTGGGCTTGAACAGCGGGAAGTCCACGACCCAGGTGAAGGCGAACTTCTTCGGATCGAGCAGACCCGCGCGACGGGCGAGCTCCACGCGCACGGCACCCAGCAGCAGCTGGGAGGATTCGCGGGAGCCGGCAGCGAAGAACACGGCGTCGCCGGACTCGGCACCGACGGCGGCCATCAGGCCCTCGCGCTCGGAGTCGGACAGGTTCTTGGCGACGGGTCCCTTGAGCTCGCCGTCCTCGGTGAAGGACACGTAGGCGAGGCCCTTGGCGCCGCGCTGCTTGGCCCACTCCTGCCATGCGTCGAACTGACGACGCGGGGTGGCGGCACCGCCCTTGAAGACGACGGCGCCGACGTAGTCGGCCTGGAACACGCGGAACGGCGTGTCCTTGAAGTATTCGGTGAGCTCGACGAGCGGGTTGCCGAAACGCAGGTCCGGCTTGTCGGAGCCGTACTTGTCCATGGCATCCTGCCAGGTGATGCGCTGAATCGGCAGCTGCACGTCGTAGCCGGCGGACTTCCAGATGGCGGCGATGACCTTCTCGGCCATGGCCATCACGTCCTCCTGGTCGACGAACGCCATCTCCATGTCGAGCTGGGTGAACTCGGGCTGGCGGTCGGCGCGGAAGTCTTCGTCACGGTAGCAGCGGGCGAGCTGGTAGTAGCGCTCGACGCCGGAGACCATGAGCAGCTGCTTCAAGAGCTGCGGGGACTGCGGCAGCGCGTACCAGGAGCCAGGCACCAGACGGGCGGGCACGACGAAGTCGCGGGCACCTTCCGGGGTGGACTTGATGAAGGTCGGGGTCTCGACCTCGGTGAAGTCCATCTCCTCCAGCGCGTGGCGGGCGGCCTTGGCCATGTCGGAGCGCAACTTGAGGTTGTGCTGCATGGACGGACGGCGAAGGTCGAGGTAACGGTACTTCAGTCGCACATCTTCGCCGGGCAGCTTGTTCTCGGACTCGTTTTCGAGCGCGGTGGACACCTGGAACGGCAGCGCATCGGACTTGGCGAGCACATCGATGGTCTCGACGACGACTTCGATCTTGCCAGTGGCCAGATGCGTGTTCTCGTTGCCGTCCGGGCGCAGACGAACCTCGCCGGTGACCTGGATGACGAACTCGGAGCGCAGCGGGCGCGCCATCTCCTCGTCGTAGATGACGATCTGCACCAAGCCGGAGTTGTCGCGCAAATCGATGAACGCCACGCCGCCGTGATCGCGGCGACGATCGACCCAACCTGCGAGCGTCACCTTCTGACCGACGAGTGCTTCGGTCACCTCGGTGGCATGATGTGTTCTGTAAGCCGTCTGGCTCATGCTTCCTCTTTCTTATGCAATCTATGCAATGGTTTCCCTGCAACGCGCGCCCGTCCCCGGCAGAGGACGGGCGCTGACGAAAATCAGTCGATTACAACGGTTTGCCGGGCATACACAGTATCCGGTTGCCACGACTTGGGATCGGCCGGCTGCTGATCGCCGGTGACGATGTTCTTGACCTCGTCGGATGCCGTGTCGTCGCCGTCCGTCGCGCCGGCCGGGAACCACACATACGGGATGCCAAGCTTGTCGGCATATTTGATCTGCTTGCCAAGTTTGGCCGCAGTGGGCGCGACGTCCGCGGCGATGCCGCGGGAGCGCAGCGTGTTCGCGATGAGATTCGCGGCGGAGCGATCCTGCTCATTCCACACGGCGACGAGCACGGATGCCGGGCAGACGCGGCTGGCGTGCGCTCCGGCGGAGTGCAGCATGTACGACACGAGACGGCTCAGGCCGATGGACAGGCCGACGCCCGGGTACTTGCGGTTGCCCTGCGAGGCGAGGTTGTCGTAACGGCCGCCGGAGCAGATCGAGCCAAGCGACGCCGCCCCGTCGAGGAAGGTCTCGTATACGGAACCGGTGTAGTAGTCGAGTCCACGGGCGATCTTCAGGTCGGCGATCACCGCGCCCGGGCGGATGAGGGCGGCTTCGTCGACGATCATCGCGAGCGTGTCCAGTCCCTGCCGGGCCAGCATGTACGCGGCGGAATCGGCCGCGATGCGCGGCGCACAGCGCGTCGAACTTGTCGGCGAGCTCCTTGCCGTCGGCGGCGGTGAGTTCGGCCAGTTCCAGGCAGGCGCGGGCCTGCGCTTCATCGGCGCCGCACGTGTCGACGAGCAGCTTCGCCACTTCGTCCGCGCCGATCTTGTCGAGCTTGTCGATCTCGCGAAGCACTCCCTCGATGTCGGTCAGGCCAAGTCCGCGGTAGAAGCCTTCGGACAGCTTGCGGTTGTTCGCGTGCACGGTCGCCTTGGGTAGGCCGAATGCGCGCAGCTCCTCAAGAGCCGACACCATGACCAGCGGCAGCTCGACCTCGTAATGGTCGGGCAGGTCGCCGTTGCCGATTACGTCGATATCGGCCTGGACGAACTCGCGGAAACGTCCTTCCTGCGGACGTTCGCCACGCCACACCTTCTGAATCTGCCAACGCTTGAACGGGAACGCGAGGTCGCCGGAATGCTCGACCACATACCGGCTCAGCGGCACGGTCAGATCGAAGTGCAGACCCAACCGGTCATTGACCGGCGTGTCGGATTCGTGCCCGACCTCCTGCAGACGGGACAGCAGGTAAATCTCCTTGCTGGTCTCGCCTTTTTTGAGCAGACTGGAGCCCTGTTCCACCGCGCGTGTCTCGATGCCGATGAAACCGTTGAGCTCGAAAACCCTACGGAGCGTGTCGATGACACGCTGCTCCACAACACGTTCAGAGGGGAGCCACTCTGGAAATCCTGATATTGATGCGCCTTTAGCCACGATTCCCTATAATAGGGGAGGTTGCGGAAAAATCCATTCGGATTTTTCCCCAGCCAACGACTACCTTCAAGCTTATAAGGAGCTGGCCATGGCCGACGAGACTGCCACCATATCCGACAACACCACCGAACCCACCGAGCAGGCAACGACGCCCACACCGGCACCGACCCCTGCATCCGCGCCGAAACCCCACGCCCCTTCGCCGGCCGCATTCGCCAAGAAAGCGGTCAAGCGCCCCGCCCCCGCCGCTTCGGCATCCAGCTATTCGGACGCCGAGGTGAAGGCGGCCGAAGCGTTCGGCCGCGTCGACGACAACGGTACCGTGTACGTCAGGGAGGGCGACTCCGAGCGTGAGGTCGGGCAGTTCCCCGACGTCTCCAAGGAGGAGGCGCTGTCGCTGTACGCCCGTCGTTACCTTGACCTCAAGGCCAAGTTGGATCTGCTGGCGAGCCGCCTGCATTCCGACACGGTGAAGTCGCACGAGATCGACGAGACGCTGAAGTCCCTTGAGCAGGAGACCGACAAGCCCGCGGCGGTCGGCGACATGGCCGCGCTGAAGCAGCAGTTCGAGCAGCTGAAGGAGGCCGGCGCCGCGAAGAAGGCCGAGCTCACCAAGGCCCGCAAGGCGGCGATCGCCAAGGCTGTCGAAGAACGCACCAAGATCGTCGAAAAGGCCGAGGCCCTCGCATCCTCGCTGGATGACGAGATCAACTGGCGTTCCACCGCCGACAAGTTCCGTTCCCTATTCGACCAGTGGCAGCAGCATCAGCGCACGTCCGTGCACATCGACAAGCCGCAGGCCGACGCGCTGTGGAAGCGTTTCTCCGCCGCACGCACCACGTTCAACCAGGCCCGCCGCAAGTGGTCGCAGGCCCGCGACGTCGAGCGCGCCCATGCCAAGGCCGAGAAAGAGGCGATCATCGCCGAGGCGAACCAGCTGAAGGACTCGACCGCATGGGGCGAGACCTCGCGCCGGTTCAACGAGTTGATGGACCGTTGGAAGCGGGCCGGCCGCGTCGGCCGCAGCGATGACGACGCGCTGTGGGCGCAGTTCCGCAAGGCAGCCGACGAGTTCTTCAACGCGCGTCAGGCCGACCGTGACCAGATCAGCACCTCCGAGAAAGAGAACCTCGCCAAGAAGGAGGAGCTGCTGAAGAAGGCCGAGGCCCTGGTGCCCGTCGCCGACGAGGCCGCCGCGAAGAAGGCGCGTCAGGCGCTGGGAGCCATCCAAGACGAGTGGGATCAGATCGGCTATGTGCCGCGCGACGACATGCGCCGCATCGAAGGCCGTCTCGACGCCGTCGACAAGCAGATCAAGGCCGTCGAGGACGCCGCGTGGAAGAAGACCGATCCGGAGGCCGACGCCCGCAAGTCCAGCTTCGAGGAGCAGCTGACCGCTCAGCTCGCCGAGCTTGACGAGAAGATCGCGGCCGAGTCCGACCCGAAGAAGAAGGCCAAGCTGGAGGCGGAGAAGGCCACCAAGGAGCAGTGGCTCAACGCTATCAAGTAGGCCGATTCGCTGTCCGGCCCGGTGTGTCGGCCGGCCGCCGTCGTCAGGACGGTCGGCCGACACACCGATTACCGGCTGTCATCGTCTCGTTGGCATGGGCGTCAGGGAATTCTCCCCGGCGCTCTTTTTTTGTATTACGACACCGCGGACGCTACGACAGTGGTCAGGTTTGATGCGTTAGAGGCACACGGGCATACAGCATCCAAGTGCCGTCCTCGACCTCGGTGCGCAGCATGCCGCCGATATGGAGCAGTCTGTCACGACACAGGCCAAGTCCCATATGTGTGGAGACCGCCGTCTCACTTTTATCGGCCGGATGAGTCACGGAATTGTACTGGGTGACTTCTGCGACGTCATCGTGAAGCATCACGCTGCAATCGAATTCGCAACCTGCCGGGCAATGCCGGATGATGTTATGGGCGATTTCATTGAGCAGCTCGCCAAGCAGCGTCATATGATCGGGGTCGATGTCTTCCATGAGTCCATTGTCGTGCAGCGCGAACCCTCCATGGAATCCCTTGCCGGCAAGCTCTTCTCGAAGAGCGTCACATAGTCGACGCAACCGATCAACGGATACCGCGTCCGCCCGAGTCGTGCACCTGCGTGGCGTAATCGAGCGTCTGAGCGTGATGTTCCTGACGCTCCCGCTCCAGCATGCGCTCATGCGCCTGCTCACGGGTCTGCTGCCGACGCATCATCATACTGAGCAACAGGCCAAGCAGACCGGCGAATACGATGATAGCAATCATGAATAGGCCGTTCGTTACATTCAGGTATGACAAACCACCGGCCATATGAATTGCATGAAGCAGCTGCTTTTCCGGAAATATGTCACGGTTGGCTTCAGCGGGTTGTTAGCTGTCGTGGTCATGAGACTTATCTCGGAGCCGGTCGCCTCGGCAATCTCGGCGGCCTTGAATTTTTCGTTCTTGAGCCTGTTCTTATACTCCTGCACATACTGTGCGGGAATGTCGGCGCTGACCATCCTCTCAGCGTCCTGTACCAACACGACGGTGACCAACTCGTTTTCGGGAGAAGTTCCGTCTGCGTGTGCAATTGGTATCGCACATGTCATAGCACAGGCCAAAGTAATGATCGCGGCCAGATACTTTCTGACCAACACTTCGTTGTGTCGGTTTCCACTGCAGGACGGAATCGCATGGTGGGAGTATGAGCGCGGGTGATTTGCCGTCCTGAGGACGGCATGAGTGGGAGGATATTGCAGACCACCCCCAGTCGCTTCGCGACAGCCCCGCCAGCGGGAGTCAATTCACGCCCCCGCTGACGGGGCTGTCGAGTGTAGCGAGACTGGGGGTGGTCAGTCGGCGGTCAACCGGTACCCGATCAGGCCTCCTGCGAGGCGGGAGCGGCGTTGTCAGCCGACTTGTCAGCTGACTCCTCCGTTGCCGGCTCCGCAGCCGGCTCGTTCTCGGGCTTGGCGTCGTCGAACTGTTCGCCGCGGAAGGTGAACTCGCCGAGGATGCCCTCGCCTTCGGAGTCGACCACCACGCGCTGACCGTCTTCGAGTTCGCCCATCAGGATCTTCTCCGAGATGGCGTCCTCGATGTCGCGCTGGATCACGCGGCGCAGCGGACGAGCACCGAGCAGCGGGTCGAAGCCCTTCTGCGCGAGCAGGTCCTTGGCGGCCGGGGTGAGCTCCAGCGACATGTGACGGTCGAACAGACGGTCGTTGAGCTGCTTGATGTCGAGGTCGACAATCTGACGCACCTGCGGCTCGGTGAGCTGACGGAACACGATGATGTCGTCAAGACGGTTCAGGAACTCGGGACGGAACTGCTGCTTGAGTTCGGAGCTGACCTGATCCTTCATGCGCTGGTAGCTGGACTCCGCGTTCGAGCCAAGGTTGAAGCCGGTGTTGGCGGCCTTGGCGATGTCGCGCGTACCTAGGTTGGTGGTCAGGATGATGATGGTGTTCTTGAAGTCCACCTTGCGTCCCTGACCATCGGTCAGGTGACCGTCGTCCAGCACCTGCAGCAGCGTGTTGAAGATGTCCGGATGGGCCTTCTCGATCTCGTCGAACAGCACGACGGAGAACGGCTTGCGGCGCACCTTCTCGGTGAGCTCGCCACCCTCCTCGTAACCGACGTATCCCGGAGGAGCACCGAACAGACGCGATGCCGCATACTTCTCGGAGAACTCCGACATGTCCACGCGAATCAGCGCGTCCTCATCGTCGAACAGGAACTCGGCCAGCGCCTTGGCCAGCTCGGTCTTGCCGACGCCGGTCGGGCCGGCGAAGATGAACGAGCCCGCAGGACGCTTCGGATCCTTGAGGCCCACACGAGTGCGGCGAATCGAACGGGACAGCGCGGAAACCGCTTCGTCCTGGCCGATGATGCGCTTGTGCAGCTCGGACTCCATGCCGAGCAGCTTCTTCGACTCGGCCTGGGTGAGCTTGAACACCGGAATGCCGGTGGTCGAGGAGATCACCTGGGCGATCACATCCTCGTTCACGACCATCTCGACATCGGACTCGCCCTCGCGCCAGGAGGATTCCTTCTCCTTGCGCTCCGCTTCCAGCTTCTCCTGGTTGTCGCGCAGCTCGGCGGCCTTCTCGAAGTCCTGGTCCTTGATGGCCTTGTCCTTCTCGGCGGCGACTTTCGCGACCTTCTGGTCAAGTTCCTTGAGCTCGGGCGGGGCGGTCAGGCGCTTGATGCGCAGCCGCGCGCCGGCCTCGTCGATCAGGTCGATGGCCTTGTCGGGCAGGTTGCGGTCCTGGATGTAGCGGGACGACAGCTCCGCGGCGGACTGCAGCGCGCCGTCGGTGATGGTCACGTGGTGGTGGTTCTCGTAGCGCGAGCGCAGGCCCTTGAGGATTTCGATGGTCTCCGCGATTGTCGGCTCATGCACCTGAATCGGCTGGAAACGACGTTCCAGCGCCGCGTCCTTCTCGATGTACTTGCGGTACTCGTCGGTGGTGGTGGCACCGATGGTCTGGAGCTCACCGCGAGCCAGCATGGGCTTGAGCATGTCAGACGCGCCCAAGGCGCCGTCCGCCGAACCGGCACCGACGATCGTGTGAATCTCGTCGATGAACAGCACGATGTCGCCGCGCGTCTTGATCTCCTTGAGCACCTTCTTGAGGCGTTCCTCGAAATCGCCGCGGTAGCGCGAGCCGGCCACCATGGAGCCCAGATCCAGCGAATAGACCTGCTTGTCCTTCAGCGTCTCCGGCACGTCGCCGGCGTTGATCTTCTGCGCGAGGCCTTCGACGACGGCGGTCTTGCCGACGCCCGGCTCGCCGATCAGCACGGGGTTGTTCTTCGTGCGGCGCGACAGCACGACCATGACACGTTCGATCTCGTTGGTGCGCCCGATCACCGGGTCGAGCTTGCCCTCGGCCGCTTCGGCGGTCAGGTTGCGCCCGAACTGGTCCAGAATGGCCGAACCGGTCTGGCTGCGCTTGTCCTGCACGCCGCCGGCGTTGGCCAGATCGCCCTTGCCGGAGGCATTGGCGCCGCCGCTGTTGCCATGGATCATGTCGATAGTGGCCGAACGCAGTTCGCCCAGGTCGACATCCATCTTGATGAGCACCTGGGTGCCCACGCCCTCGCCTTCGCGGATCAGGCCGAGCAGGATGTGCTCGGTGCCGATATAGCTGTGACCGAGTTGCAGCGCCTCGCGCAGACTCAGCTCCAACACCTGCTTGGCGTGCGGAGTAAAGGGAATGTGCCCGTTGGGGGCGGCATTGCCTTTGCCGATCATCTCCTCGACCTGCTTGCGGGTGTCGTCCAAGGTCACTCCCTTGGATGCGAGCGCCTTGGCGGCGACCCCCTCACCTTCGCGGATCAGGCCGAGCAGCAGGTGTTCGGTGCCGATGTAGTTGTGCTGGAGAGTGCGCGCCTCTTCCTGCGCCAACACGATCACGCGCCGTGCACGGTCGGTAAACCGTTCGAACATGCTTGTCCTTCCATCTCGATAGTCCACACCACTCTACCGATTCGCGATGACGTTTATGCCTTTCCTCGCGATAATTGCGCTCATAACGCAATGAAAAACGATATGCTGAATATAACATGCCAACAAGGAGGATGTCATGACGCAACCAGATGTGAACATCGAGTCCGAGCCGCGGACGTCGGACGGAGCCGGCGACATCGTCGTTGGGGTGGACGGCTCCGAGGAGTCGTTCACGGCCTTGCAGTGGGCGCTCAGGGAGGCGTCCTTGAGCGGCAGGGCGGTCAACGCGGTCTATGCGTGGACGCATTCGTGGGATATGGGAGCTCAGCCGGACAATCCCGACGCGTGGGAGAAGGCGAGCAAGGCCATCACCGAGCAACTGCTGGATTGGGTGAATGAGGCGAGCGCCGGCATCGCATTCGACCCGGATAACCTGAAGCTCACTTCCGTGCACGCCTCCGGCACGACTGGACTGCTGCAGATCGGAGCGGATGCCCAACAGATCGTCGTCGGCCGCCGATCCCTGGGTCGTGTGACCAGATGGTTCGTGGGGTCGCTGTCGTCCTCCCTCGCCGAATCCGCCAAGGTGCCGGTGACGGTGGTCAGGATCGCCGGCAACGAGGACAAGAGCGTGCAGGATGATATCGCGCATTCGCTCGCCCCCGGTATGCCGATTCACCATGATGACGATGAGCTGGCCGCGGCCAAGGGCAAACGTCCGGTGGTCGTCGGCGTGGACGGTTCCGAGACGTCCCGTCATGCGTTGCGGTTCGCCATTGATTTCGCTGCGCTGCATCATGCCCCGCTGCAGGTCATGTTCTGCTGGCAGCTGAAGGATCTGGGCGAGGTGCCCGGCTATGAGAACGCGATCGCCTCGATCGGCGCCGGTCAGGATCACGCGCAGGACATTGTCCGTCGCATGATCGAGCAGGCCGATATTCCCGACGGGCTTCAGGTGACGGGCAAGGCGTTCCACATCGCGGCGGCCAAGGGCCTGACCACGGCATCCCGGTTCGCCAGCCATCTGGTCGTCGGATCCCGCGGTCTGAGCGGCTTGGACGCCCGCTTCCTCGGTTCCGTGTCGAGGCAGATCCTGAACTTCGCGGAGTGCACGGTCACCATCGTGCACTGAGCGCCATCGCGCGCTGGCCCGGATGCGCAACCCCGGATATAGACGAATCGCCTGTGACACCGCTTCGCGTGGTGTCACAGGCGATTATCGTTCCATCGTCATTCCGCCATTCGGTCGCCGTGACGTTGCCCGTGTTGCGGGCGATTCGGGTCAGCGCGTTTCAGGCAGCTGGGATTTGAGGATGATCGTGCCCTTGGGCACGTCGAACGGCAGGCCGGCGGCACCGAGCTTCTCGATCAGCTCCACTTCGCCGCGCTCGTCCCGCGGCGCCTGCGCGATGACATCGATATGCAGGTCGTCGAACGCGGGCTTGGATTGAATCCACATGTGGCTCGGCTCGGGCGGCTCGATTTCGGAATGTTCGCCGCATCCGTGGTCGAGCGAGACGACCTTGCCGTCGTCCGGGCTCCACTTGTTCGCGCAGACGCCGAACATTTCGCTCAGATCGCCCTGCAACGCGACGAAGAACCCGCAGGTGGAGCACAGATTGCCCGACGCGGTCTTGGTGGACAACGACTTGGGGCCGCGAGGGCCCTCATACCAGCGCTGCGCGGTCTGGGCGCGGCCCAGCGGGGACAGCACATGGCGGCGGGACAGATCGAATGCGCTCACCGCGTCATCGACATCCTCCGCGGCTGTGGTGGGCTGAGCGTCCTGGGACTCCACAGGTTCGCTGTCGGGCGCCTCAGAATCCAATGCTCCGGTATCCGATGCCTCATCCGCGGCATCGACCTTGCCCGGGGCCCCGGCCACCTCCACGTCCCGTGCATCCGAAACGCGCGTGTCACCGGTCTCGGCTTCGGCGGTCGCCCGGAAACCTTCCTCCAACCGCGGATCATCCGGGTCGGTGCCGATGGAGTCGGTCACCGACAGGTCGGTCGGCAGCAGACGGTCCTTCCATGGAATCCATTCCGGAGGGCGCAGCGCCTGTTCCATGGGAATAAGCGTTGACTCGTTCACCGTCCACGTGTCGCGTTCGACATCGTGGAACATCGTCACGGACCACTGCCATCCCTCGTAGCCGCGCATCAGCGAGACGAACCGGTAATCGGTGATGCCGTCACCGGCGTCGATGGCCTCGACGAACTCTCCGACGCCGTTCTCGTCCTCGGCAGCCTCGACGGCCATGGCACGGGCAGCGTCTTTCGGGTCGATGGAGGCGATGGGCGAATCCGCGATACCGGGTTCGTCCACAACCGTCTCAGGCATGGTCGTTTCAGGCATGTACTATCCCCTGTCCCCTCATTCCTGCACGTCGAAGCTGTCAGCCACGCCACGCAGCAGTGTGGCGAGCTTCCGGCTGTCGGCGGCGGAGGGATACCGATGGCGACGCAGCTCGTTGCCCGCGGAATCCAGCAACTTGATAAGGTCCTCCACGATGGCGGCCATATCATCCGGCTTCGGGCGAGTCGCCTTGACCAGGGACGGCACGGATGCGACCAGCGTCACGCCCATGGCCTGTGGCCCCTTGCGGCCGTCGATCACGGAGAACTCCACGCGGGCGCCTTTGCGCAGGGTGGTCACGCCATCCGGCAGAGCCGCTGCGGGCAGGAACACGTCCTCGCCCTCGTCGTTCGTAATGAATCCGAATCCCTTTTTCGCGTCGAACCAACGTACGCGCCCACTGGGCATGGCACACCTCGTTACTCGTCGGACCGGCAGATTCTCGATCTGCTCATGAATACATCAAAGTATCAGTTTACCTCAATGCATGAACGCACGGCACGCGGCAGCGCACCGGACGCGAATCACTCGCTCTTGTGCTGCCGCGCCTGCTGTTTCTCCTGCTTGGCTTTGTTGCGTTCGGCCTTGCGTTCCGCCTTGGCGTCCTGAGGGGGTTCGCCCACGGCGATCTTCGGCTCCAGCGGCGCTACGGGCAGCACCACCGTGAGTGTGAGGCCGCCGCCCTGGGAGTCGGTCGCGCAGATGAAGCCCTTGTGCGCCTTGACCACCGACTGCGCGATGGCCATGCCAAGCCCGGTGCCGCCTTTGAGACGCGCCCGGGACGGGTCCGCGGTGTAGAACCGCTCGAAGATCTTGGAGCGGGAGTTCTCGGGCACGCCCGGACCATGGTCGCTGAAGCGGACCACCGCGTAGTTCATGCCCATCTGCATGGAGCGGCTTACGTCCACGGCTTCGATGAAGTAGCGCATCGAAGCGTCATTCGCGGACATGCGGGCCAACGATTCGGGGCTGATCGACGCGGGCATGACGCCGACGGATATCTCCACCGGGGAGTCGGCGGGCGTGTAGCGGTGGATGTTGCCGACGATGTTGGTGACCACCTGCCGCAGCCTCGACCCGTCGCCTTTCAGCGTGACATCGGGCAGCGGGCCTTCGACGAACTCCAGATCGGCCGGCTCATCCCCGTTGCGCGGCTGGAATGTCAGCGTGCCGCGGCGAATCTCACGGCCCGGATCGAGCGCGTGCAGGTCTTCGGTCGCGTCCGTGACCAGCGTGGTCAGCGGCACCTGCTGAGTGATGTCGATGCCACGCCCCTCGTCGAGGCGCGCCAACGACAGCAGGTCCTCCACCAGTACCGTCATGCGGGTGCTCGAATCCTCGATATGTGAGATCGACTCATCGGCGCGTCCCAGCGCACCCGGCAGGTCACGCTGCATCTTGTATAGCTCCGCATACCCGTGGATCGCCGCGAGCGGCGTGCGAAGCTCATGGCTGGCATCGGAGACGAATCGTTTCATCTTCGCCGTGGTCTCCTCCTGCTCGTGGAAGCTCTGCTCTATTCGGGTGAGCATGGCGTTGAGCGAGACCGACAGCGAACCGACCTCCGTGTTCTCCGGCGCCGGGGGCACGCGTTGTGTGAGGTCGCCGGCGGCGATCTTCGCGGCGGTCTTCTCGATGCGCTTCAGCGGAGACAGTGTTCTCTGGGTCATCAGCGTGGCCAGCAGGGCGCCGAGTATGACGATGGCCACGCCGACGATGATGCAGTAACGGGTCAATGTCTTTACGGTGTCAAGCTGGTCGCTCAGCGACAGACCGATGTAGCATACGCCGCCGGGCTTGCCGTCCTCATCGGTCCACGGCAGCGCCACGACGCGCCACGGCGATTCGGCGGTGGACAGCGTGGAATGGTCCACGCTCCGCCCGCTCAACGTCACGACGGCGTTGGTGGTGAACGGCTGCTGGAGCTGCACGCCTCCGCGGCTGCCGTTCATAGGCAGCAACGGCATCGAACTGACGCCGTCCTTGAGAGTGGGGACGATGGCGTTGCGCAAGATGGTGTCGTCGCTGTCGCGGATCTGCACGAAGTAGCTGTACAGCAGGCTGCTGCTGGATTTCTCGGCGTTATTCTGCTGGCGCATGGTATCGATGTTGTTGAGGACCAGTTGCGCCTGACGGAACAGCTGCGTGTCCGTCTTCTCCAGCATGTAGTTGCCGACCAGCTGGCGCAACGTCAGTGATATACCGGCCGTACCCACGATCAGCAGGATGACCGTGCACGCCACGATCTTGGTGGCCAGCGGAACGGCGTCCAGACGCCCAACGAACATCGATTTCAGTGTCGCCCACACACCCTTGGTATGGGTCGCACGCTTCTGGCTCGCAGGGGCGGCTGTCGGCGGAGGTATCTGCGCGGTTCCCGGAGTCCCGGCCGTGCCGGTCGGCACGGTTCCCGGTGCCGGGGCCGGGCCTGCGGCGGTTCCGTCACCCGTCGGCGGAGGTGTCTGTGCGGTCATCGCGCCCGCCTCACGCCGAGACTCTGGGCTCGCGAATCATGTAGCCGATGCCTCGCTTGGTCTCGATCAGCGGGGTGACCTTGTGCTGTTCACCGTTGTCGTCGGTCACCATGATGCCGTCGACCTTCTTGCGCAGGTACGAGATGTACGACTCGACGATCGCCGCGTCACCGCCCCAATCGTATTGCCAGACGTGATCGAGGATCTGCGCCTTCGACAGCACACGGCCCTCGTTGTCCATCAGGTAGCGCAGCAGCTTGTATTCGGTCGGGCTCAGATCGATCGCATGACCGGCGCGGGACACATCGTGCGAATCCTCGTTGATCTCAAGGTCGCCGACGCGGATGATCGGATCGTCCTCCACCTGCTCACGGGTGCGACGCAGAATCGCGCGGATGCGGGCCACGACCTCCTCCAAGCTGAAGGGCTTGGTCACGTAGTCGTCGCCTCCGACGGTCAATCCCATCACCTTGTCCTGCGTGTCGTCGCGGGCGGTGAGGAAAAGCACGGGGGCGCCAATGCCCTCCTGCCGGATGCGGCGGGTCACGGTGAATCCGTCGATGTCAGGGAGCATGACGTCGAGGACGATCAGGTCGGGCTGGGTCTTCTCGATCACCTCGATGGCTTCGGAGCCCGATGCGGCGGTGGCCACATCGAATCCGGCGAAATGCAGGGATGCGACGAGCAGTTCACGGATGGACGGTTCGTCGTCGACAACAACAATGGATGCTTCAATCGGCTTGCTCATGGTTACCAGCTTGACTCGATGTTCTGGATGTTTCCTGAACACCATCTGTGTCTTGCGGGACAATGGACGCCAGCCACGCGTCGAAACGCTCCCGGGAGCCTTCGTCGGCGGCTTCGTCGGTGTTGCCCGGCTTGGGCGCGGTGGCGGCCGACGACGTTCCGAACCGCTTTCCGCGCCGGGATGCCTCCCTCCGTTCGCGGCGCGTCATGGGTACGGACGGAGCGGACTGCTCGTCGGATTCACTTGAAGCGGACTGCGGCCTGCCGTCGTCCTCCGCCGGGGAGTCCGACTCGGCTGCATCACCCTTGGAGCGCCGCTTCTTGGCGGACTTGCCCGTGTCTTTCTTCGTGGCTTTCTCTGTGGCTTTTCCTGCGTCCTTCTCGGCATCCGGCTGCTTGCCCTTCGTATCGCGACGACGGCGAACCACCGTCACGACGCCGATGACGATCAGAACCACCAGCACGCCGCACATCACGGATATGCCCACCCATTTCCACACCGTGCCGCGCTGCGCTGTGGTCGTCTTGATCGTGGCGATGGAATCCATCATGGCGATCGCCGAGCCGGACCAGTCGGGGTTCCTGCCGCTGACCGGCCCGTAGGCGCTTTTCAGCAGCTGGTCCGACGTGGTCTTGTTGTACAGCCACGATTCCGAGTTGCCGGAGACGGCGACCACGAGCTTGCCGTCGTTGAGGGCCACGGCCAGCAGCACGGTGTTCGGTTTGGGGTTGGTGGCGTCCAACGCCTCCTGCGCCCATTGGTCGGGGTCCTCTACCCCCTCGAAATGCAGCATGTATGACAGCTTGACCGACACGCCGGTGCTGTCGTAGGTGCTGGATATGGCGTCCGTAACTTTCGTCAGATTGGAGCCGAGCACGTTGTAGGGATCGGTTATGTCCTGGGAGAACGTGGCCTGCCCCTGGTCCGAGGACGACGAATCGTCCCCGGCGGCGTATGCGACCGCACCGGGCGAAGTTATCCACATTGTTATGACCAGCACCGTCAAAACCGCGGAAAACAGCCGTTTCCACAGAGAAAATCCGTCGCGCGACACGCCGATAACCCCCAAAATGGCCGAGCCTTCGACCACATCATCCGTTTTTCCGTATCTCATCGTTCGCAATGTCATATCCTCCACATTACCGGCCGGACGCTTCAACGTCACCGGGCGAAAACAGAACAATACAGGAAAGGAACAACCATGCCCCAATATCAAGTGGATTCCGAACGGATCCAATCCTCCTCCGCCGCCGTTTCGGCGTCCATCGCCGCCATCCGGCAGGCGGTCAACGGAATGTATACGAACCTCAACGGTCTCCAGGACGCCTGGCGTGGCGGTGCCGCCACACAGTTCACTTCGGTGAGCGCGCAGTGGCGTGCGGCACAGCAGCAGATGGAGGCGTCGCTGGAATCCATCCAGCAGGCGCTCACCCAGGCATCCACCGTCTACGCCGACGCCGAAGCGCAGGCGTCCCGACTGTTCGCTTCCGGCTGAACAGTATCACGGCGGTGATCCGCTCCGGTACGCCCGCAGACATACGAAAAGGGCTCCGACCCTCAACAGGTCGAAGCCCTTCACATCGCGGCAAATCCGTGTTACGGCATCCGCTGCTGCAACGCGCTACCGCGCTGCGATGGCGGATTCCGAGAGCGGATCAGTAGCCCATGTCGGCGCCGGCGGCCGGAGCGGCGGCCTTCGGTTCCGGCTTGTTGGCGACAACCGCTTCGGTGGTCAGGAACAGGCCGGCGATGGACGCGGCGTTCTGCAGAGCGGAGCGGGTGACCTTGACCGGGTCGGCGACGCCGGCGGCCAGCAGATCCTCGTAGGTGTCGGTGGCGGCGTTGAAACCCTGACCCTCCGGCAGCTCGCGAACCTTGTTGAACACCACGTCACCGGACACGCCGGAGTTCTCGGCGATCTGCTTGATCGGGGCCTCGATGGCGCGGAACACGATGGCGGCACCAGTGGCCTCTTCGCCGGTCAGCGAAGTGACGGCTTCTGCGGACTCGGCCTTCTTGGCAGCCTGGACGAGCGCCACGCCACCGCCGGGCAGCAGGCCCTCTTCGATAGCGGCCTTGGCGTTGCGCACGGCGTCTTCGATGCGGTGCTTACGCTCCTTGGCCTCGACCTCGGTGGCCGCGCCGACTTTGATGACGGCGACGCCGCCGGCCAGCTTGGCGAGACGCTCCTGCAGCTTCTCACGGTCGTAATCGGAGTCGGTCTTCTCGATCTCGGCGCGAATCTGGGCCACGCGAGCCTCGACGTCGGCCTTGTCGCCGCCGCCGGAAACGATGGTGGTCTCGTCCTTGGAGACGATGACCTTCTTGGCGGTGCCGAGCACGGACATGTCGATGGAGTCGAGCTTGAGACCCAGCTCGTCGGACACGACCTGAGCACCGGTCAGGATGGCCATATCCTGCAGCATGGCCTTACGGCGGTCGCCGAAGC
>ERZ772969.285-NODE-285-length-50396-cov-42.202181_pt1 | contig 50396 bp, 55 predicted proteins | sample MGYA00511676_ERZ772969 | MGnify/ENA primary metagenome ERZ772969 (study PRJEB29015, sample SAMEA2737651) | human gut metagenome | biome: human gut; feature: human-associated habitat; material: faeces | place: China | collected 2012 ... | reverse complement strand
TAACTTAAATTTGTCCCATATCCAAACTGGGTTTTGGTTGTGGGATTTCTTAGTTACCTATCCTAACTTAAATTTGTCCCATATCCAAACTGGGTTTTGGTTGTGGGATTTCTTAGTTACCTATCCTAACTTAAATTTGTCCCATATCCAAACTGGGTTTTGGTTGTGGGATTTCTTAATACAAGGAAATATCTAAGACTACCCCTGACAAGATTAAACACAATCAAAACCTCAAATTTTCAGTGAAAAAACTTAACAAAATACAATTCCAAAAACTACAGAGAGAATCATATAAAATTTTTAATCTACAAGTCACTTGCAACTGATCGTGGATGCAGTCCCTTTATAAGTTAGAACTAAAATTAGACCTCATCAAAGGCTCAAATTTCAAAAGAGCCTCTCTTCATTGAAAAAGACTTGGGAAAAGGCTATTTAACTTGTAATTTTGAAATTATATTTATTTTTTGATAAACCCTGTAATATTACTTGCAATAACTGCTGCAGTTAAAAGGTCGTTAAATCATTTAAAAAGTCGAAACGATGCGTATGGCATTTTAAGAACATTTTCATAGTAGGTGGCACAGTTACAAGGCAACACTATTTAAAGGGCTGTATGGGGCGGAAATGCGAGTCAGAAACCGATAAAAAGTACCCCTGATACTGTTAGATAGGCAGACATAAGAAAAAACCAGTAAATTCAATCGAACTTACTGGTCTCTGATATTTTATTAATAATTTTGAATTGCAGATACTATATCTCCCTGATTACTATCTTCCTCACCAAAACTTTTCATATCTTTATATGCTGAGAGCTTTCTTTCATATTCATCCTCCGAAACCTCCATATTACTTCCAATATAATATTTAAAAGAAACAGTGTCACCCGATAAGTCCTCTTTGGAATAACCGTCAAAAATCGATATATAATCGCCATTTGCATTACACTGACTAACATTATCATAATAGTATCCCATATTACCGCCCCAAATATATAAATAACCATTACCAGCTCTTGGATATCCATGCGGAAATTCTATATTTTTTACTTCGTTATTCTTGTTTATATAATAAAACTCCCTTTCACTATAAGAAGAACCGTATAAAAATATCTCTGGAATATTATCTGAATTAACATCTTCTAAAATGTATTTATAGTCTGACAAGTTTAATGGACTATTATTTATATAATCAATATATGCCTGTTTCCACCCAGTCATATTACTTGTGTCTACAATTTCCCTATCTTCGTTAATAAGCTTATCTGTTACAAAAAGAGGGTCTTGTGATGAGTTGTATCCAAAATAAACGTAATAACTATAGCCTGGATTTTCTTCCTTTTCCTTCTCTGTCAAATTATGAGCATCATAAATTGCATTAATTAACCATTCATCTGGATTATCCGCATTATTTACTAATGAAACAGCATACATTTTTTCTTCACTATCATTTGTAACTCCAGAACAATTATATTTAACATTTACAAATAACCTTAACTCTGCATCTGTACCTGCTTTATATTTGAAGCTACTAAAATTTGCGTCTAATTTAGATACACTACAACTATAATTTACAGTTCCCTTATCTAATTGATATCTATGCTTAAAAGCAATTTTATAAGCACCTTCCCCTGTACCATATTCTTTCAACCCAAGAAAATTATCTGTGTCAAAATCTTCAACAACCCTCATTCCTTCAGCCGGTGTAAAAGCACCAACAATACCAGTATATTCTAACATCTCATTAATTCCTTGAGGATAACTCTTTTTACAATCTGGCTGATGAAAATTTTCAAGCCAACATCCTAAATATAACTGAAAAAAATCATGTAGCTCCCTACTGCATATAGTACTTGTATTAATAGTTAAATACTCATCTTTTTCTTCTGTGCTTTCTGTAACAGCTTCAGTTTCTGCAACAACTTCTGTTACACTTTCCGTAACCTTTTCCTTTTCTGTATTCTTAAAATCATTCTTCTTGCCACATCCTGATAGTACCCCTACTATCATAACCATTGTCATGGCTACACATAAAATTTTCTTCTTCATAAATTTATATTCCTTCTAAAATTAAGACCAGTAAATAATTAGTTATTCACTGGTCTTTTGTATCCTGCTAACCTAATATCTTTTTCTTTGCAATATCAAAATCTGCCTGCGAAATAACACCTGAATCCAGTAAGTCTTTGTATTTTTTAAGTTCATCAGCTCCTGAGCTATTGCTAACTGTATTTGGTGCTTCTTTATAATTATCTTTCGCCTGACGTAAAGCTCTCTGAAAATTATTTACTTCATTTTCATTGTAACTTGATGCTTTAAATGCTATCTTTCCACCAGCAAATGATATTTCAAATACTTTTACCTTTAAAAACCAATATAATCCCCACAAAACAATTGTTGGTAATATTGCTACGAATATAACCAATAAAATGCTTGACCAACCTTCAGATTCATTTAACTCTGGGAGAGATGCTACTAGACTAAATGTAAGAACAACTGCCCATATAGTACACAAAATAGCCAGTATCATTAACCAAAAGCGTTTGATAAATGTAAATCCTGTTCCTGTCACATCCTTCAAGTCAACTGTTTTTTCTTCCTTAGTTGACTTATAATTATTTCCACTCTTGGTATAACATTTTCCTCTAAAGTAAACCCTCTTATCAGTTACTGTACAAAATCCATTTTCTAACGAACCAGTTGATAAAAAGTTTCTAAGATAATTACTACCTAGAGTAGAAATTTCTTTTTCGTTTGCATCCACAAACAAATTACTCATATTGTTCATAAAATAAATTTCTCCTTCTTTTGAATATTATTAAAATTAGATACCATGTAAAATTATATCACAAAACTTCTATTTTGGACACTGTTTTCTTCCATTTTGGATAATATTTTATCAAAGAGGTGAACCAAAATGGCTGAACGAGTAAATCAACACTTGAATCCACTAATTGGCACTAACATAAAAAGACTACGCAAAGAGCGTAATATGAAAGCCACTGAAGTTATTGCCAAGCTCCAATGTGAAAATGTCAATGTCACAACAGGCATATTCAGTAAAGTGGAGAATGGATATAATAATCCAACTGTAGATATGTTGATTGCACTTACTAAAATTTTCAAGTGTGATTACAATGAATTCTTCAAGCAATAAGCGACTGTTTCCAAAATCAATGGATATGACAGTCGCTTATTTTTATGACACTATCTTAAACTTATCCTTTTCTATGACAACTGCTATACTGCCAGACTGTGGTGGCAACCATACCCCTTGAAGCTGGAGAGCATCATCCACACAATACACCCTGAATCGACTGCCAACTGGTTTAGGACTATATGGATCTTGAATAGGCTCTGTCAGTTCAATAACCGTACCTTGTGGATAACGAGCCGTATAAACTGCCTTTTTATCAATAGGATAACTCACAACCTTTCCTCACTTTCATCATAATCAATTAAACCTTGTGGGTTTATAGGAACTAAGTGTTTTTCTATTACTGGTATATCCTCTGGTAAAATTGATGTGAATTCGCCATCTTTATTGTGTCGCACACACATCGCATTTCCAACAAGTAAATCCCAGACACCGCCATCATCATCGACAAAAAATCTGTTCATTGGGAAATTCCTAAGTTTGCCCTCATCATTGCAGATTACATCAATATTATTATTGATACTGACTACAGTAATCAATCCATGTGGCTCATCATAATTAACATATCTCTGCTCAGCCTCTAAGCTGTTTTCTACTTCAGAGAGGTAGCCCTTATAGACTACCCCTGATTGCTTATTAACTCTCAACAGATATGCCTGTATTTTAGACTGCTTCATCAATGCTCTCCTCTACTGGCGTGTCTTCTTCGGTACTTGGCTGTTCTTCATTTACATCAGAGTTTTCAGCATCACCTAATTTAAAATACTTATAGCACTCACATTTTAAAATATCGTATCGAGCCTCTACATTGACTCTCTTGACATTACCAGCTCCAGAATGCTCCTTGTAGTCTTCATTATCAGTGCTAAAGAACTCATTAAGAAAAGCCTTATATGCTTCTGCTTCGATACCCTCAAGAAGCATTTGCTCTGCAAGTTTTAATATAACAGCTACATTATTTTTCCTAAGATATTTGGTCTTAGAGTCAAAGACACCCATATAGTCAACAACATCTTTGAAGTCCTGTTGCATCTGACTCGTCATACTACCCCTGAGATACGGCATATTTTAAACACTCGGCTACTGATACAGACTTCCAATCATCATAATTCTCATTCATAAGAATAAGTGACTGTAATGCAATAGCAAGGTCTTCTTCACGCAAAGCCTGATTAGCTGTAAGATTTAATCCCTGACTAAATAAAACAGATGATGTAATCTCGGCAAAGTAATTACAAAGAGCTACCCCTAATTTAGGTTTTGCCTTCTGTATTACAGATAACTCTTTACCACTATTTATATTTGTGAAAAGCATTGTCAACTCATCTTCAGAAGCATTTGCAATAACTTGTATACTAAATTTGTATGAGTTAATCAGATTTTGTATATCCTGTGGTAAATCCTCAAAATACTTTCCTGCAAGCTCATAAGTATCACCATCAATATCTACATCTGGAGTGCTGCCATGTAACTGATATTTATTATCGAGGAAATCAAACAGATTACTTAATCTCTGTAATCCATCTAACACAGAATATGCAGACATTGATTTACCCTTTTCATCAACTTTATCCTCATCAGCTTTCACTAACACAATAGGTGGAATATAACTATCAGCAAGAATACTCCAAACAAGCATAGATTTCTGTATCTGTCCCCACATACCCTGATGTCTTTGGTATGTGAGGTCAAAATGTAAAGTATCTTTTTCATCTTTCCATTTCTTTAGAGTAGATAAACCTGCTGGTAGACTACTCCTATTCATTGCAGTCACCTACCTTTATGTCTAAATATTCAGCCTCAAGTTCCTCTCTGTTCATATCTGCAAGAGTCTTCATAGGAATATCTTCCAACTCGTAGATTGTTGCTCTCAATACTTCATCAGACATACCACTGATATCCTCAAGGTCATCATCTACCCCTGGTTCATTGTAAGTTAATCCTCTTACTGGAAAATCAAAAGACTTTGCTGGACTACATGCATTAAGTAACAAACCTTCAAGATGATAAGGCTTACTAGCCCCTGCATTATACACATAATCCTTAATTCCTGCTGGCTTAGCCTGATAATCTAATGCACTGAAATCGTAGTAACCATCTGAAAGTAACTTCTGCATGATTTCCTCTGCAAGACTTGGCTTTAAATTGGCTACTAAGATACTAGTAGAAGCACAGAACACTGAATCATCTGCCTCTGATGTAATATACAAGCCTGTAATATTTTGCTTTGAATCCTTAGCTACCTGACAAAGTCTGACCTCAGAACCATTAAACTGTACCCTCTCTTCAACAATCGGCTCAACCTTTGCAACCTCAATAAGTGAACCTGTTGGTGTTAAAATTTTCATCATAGTAAATTGCTCCTTTCACATATGTAATTTTTTGTTGCTAGTATTACTCACTCTTTTTGAATAAAAAGTCAATAGCTTTTTTCAAAACTACCCCTGAAAGGTTTATTTTATTGGAAATTCATCGGGATTTGACCTAGCCCACTCACCCAGTCGATTGACTTCATTCAATACTTCAGACCAATCATCGGCATATAGCATTTGAATAGTAGACCAAAGAATTTGCAACAACTTTCTTTTATCCTTAGCAGGAAACTCTCTCTTGGGTTGAAGAACAATGAGTTTTGTAATATCTAACTGCAAAGCTTCGTGGTCATAATCATATAGATTAATTAAAAATGTTGTGAGAACATTCACTCTATCCCTAGTTATCTTTTTATTTGTTTCTTCTCGATAGTCATCAAGAATATCTGTTATGTCAGCATCAAAACCCTTCTGTTTCCAACGTTCCCTCGCCCTATCAAAATAGATGTCTCTGGCTCTATCAATTAACCCCATTTTACTCAACTCCTTGTATAGGCAAATGAATAACTACCCCTGCAATAGTCAGCATTGAATAGTACACTCGAAAGAACTTTGCAGACTCATCTGGTGGAACGACCAAATCGTCACAAGTGCTGCATATGACTGCATTATTCATACCCTCGGTACGATAATATTTTGCTACCTTTAGGATTTCATCGTAATGCCTTGAGGTATTCAATACTTTCCAGTCCCTCACGCAATGGTTTTTATATCTTGTATTTGGGATAAGTAATACAAAAGAATTTGGGTGTTTTTCAGTTATAGTATTTAGTAACATAACAATTTTTCTCCTTTCCATAGGTTTATAGTGGCTGTTATGTTACCTCTAAAACTCAATTCTGCCAAGATTGTCTAAATAATTTCTAAAAGTTTCTCACCTACCCCTGAAAGCATGAAAAAAGAGCCAACCGACTGGCTGACTCTTTCTATAAATCTTATGTGTAAACTTCGAGAACTACCCCTGACATGAGAAAAAGCCATGTAAACTACATGACTTTTCCCCTACAGTGGTAAAATATATTTTTAAGAAAAGAGAACACTACCAATACTACAGCTCTGTTCCCTACTTAAGATAGCCTAGAACTTAGTTACAAATAACATATGAGTTACCTCTGACTTTGAATACACTACAGGTAGAGTCACTGAAACAACTAACTACCCCTGAATAAGATAGTATTTTATTATCACTCCTTGTAATTTTAAGAGTTAGCTTATTTTGCTCATTCACACTTAGCGAGTAATTTTTTATCTCACAGTCTTTGGACTCTACTCTGTTACCATTTTCATCAATTACAAGTAAACTACACACTTCTTAAATACACTCCTATCTACGATTACTGAAATATCATGTTTCCACGAATTTCAAGAGTTGTAAAGAAATGAGATAAAGTAACTGATGTCTGGATGCCATTTCTGTCTGAATTAACTCTGGTTCATCTTTATATTTCTCTGCATCATAATCATTTACTTTATTGATTATGTCTGTAAGTATTTTTATATGCTCCTCATTCTTGAGAGAGAACCTAACTACCCCTGATTTACATAGCTCATAAAACCAAAGAACTTGGCGAGTAGCTACATCTGTATTCTCAATTAACTCCTTAATATCTGCCATTTTCTCACGACCTTTCTTATTAACTACAATACTAAAATGGGCATAATAACTGATTAGTTATAGGATGTCTCATAAAGCCTTGCTCGTCTAAACTAAAGTCTGGAACAGGTATATGATTATCCTTGAAATACTGTTCTAAATTGTATCTGTAATAATACCAAGCATTATCTTTAGCATATCTAATTACATGTCTGTAGGTTGCTTCTTCCTCACTTATAACACCTGTCCTCTCTAAGTCGAGAATATCTAGGTCATTTCTTCTATCTTTTAGAAAATCGTATATATAATAATCTTCCTTAAGAATATTCCGAAGATAATCTGTTTCAACTAAATGTGCTAACTGACAAGCTTCAACCTCTGAATGAACACAGCTATAAGGGTTTAGTGTCTTATAGTTTAATTTAGTGTATGCTTGAAAATATTTATAATCACTATTGTAGGTGTATCCTCGTGATGGTCTATTAAAAGCATTTTGCTGATTAGTAACTACGTTCAAATTTATATCTGTATTATCATATGCTATCCCATTTATATGGTCTATATAGTCTGGATAGTAACCTAAATACTTATAAGCCAATTCTTGATGAAACAATAAATGCTTTCTATAAAAATAGTCATTAGTTCTATAAGTTACACAAAAAAGTTTATACTCAACATACCAATTATACTTTTCAACTAAATCAATATTCTCTGTATCACAATAAAAATACCCTCCTTCTGGAAGAAGTTTAGTGGATTTCGTAATAACTTTTAAAATATCTATACCATCTTTTTGTCTATATTCCTTAATTTCCTGTATTGCCAATAAAATATACCTCCTTGATAGCTACCCCTGATAAAGTGGGGGAAATATTAAAACCTACTTTACTAAGGGTGTTTATAGATTACTTATAACATGTAATATTCAGCGTCCTCAGAACGATGTCTAATCCAGTAACTTCTGTTGTATTCCATCAACTCAAGGTCTGACATACAACCTAACATCTTCTGAAGAATCAAAGCATACCATGTGTATTCGTAATTTACTAAAGGATTAAAAGCAAAAGCTCCAAAGTAATGACGCTCAAACTGGTTAATCATTGTGTAACACTCACCTAAAGTGTTATATCTTGGGCTATAAATGTAATCTCCTTTAGATAAATGCTTGATTTTAAAACCAAGCTGTGCAAGGCGAATTCTCTCTTCTGGTGTTGTATTAGGGTCTTTCATATAAAATGATTTATTTTTCTTATCTACATTACAGTATCTCAATACGTTTTTCATGTTCTCCTGTGGTGTACAAGGTCTTAATAACTCTCTAATATTAACTGATTTATTACTACAGATATGGTCAACAGCCTTTGCATAAGGTAATACAAAATCATGTACTCTCACATTGGCTGCACCAAATTGAATAGCCCATTTTCTGATATCATGACACTGCTCAGCTCTGAAAACACAATCCTTCTTAATAACAATTTCCTGATATGTAAAGTAATCAATCAAAGTCCAAGTATGATAATTTTTATCTCGATTGATAATCACTACAAATACATAAGGAATACCCTCTCTAAGATAATAAATATTAATCAAATTTTTCTTCTTACGAGAAGTCTTCTCAATTCTTTTTGCTCCATTAGCCATTAAAATACTCTCGATTGCCTGGATACGCTGGATATCACTCATAACCTCAAACTGTAATAACTGATTTAATGCCATAATTAAATACCTACCTTTCTGAAATTTAATAACTTAATTACTCGGAGAGAAATGTAGATTTCCTCCCTGTTGAGAGAAATATTTTGAGATTGAGTATATGAAAAATAGACTAACAAAGATGCTATTTGAACTTTGAAATACTTATGACTAGAGATGTTCATTCCAAAGACTATCAGTCTGCACAAGTGCCTTTAAACTACCCCTGAAACATAAAAAATAAAGTCCTACACATCACTGCATAGGACTCGTAAATTAATTATTTATTATAGATTTTTCAAAGACTTCTACATCTTCCCTTGCATATAACCTTTTATGACTGGTTGGAAGAATTCTTCGGGGCTTTAATTTTCCATTCTTCTCAAGACCATTTAAAACACTCTGACTCACATGCAAATAACTTCTCACTTCTGAACTAGACATATACTCTGTATTAACTAGCATAATAAATACCTACCTTTCACAATTATTTTTCCAAAAATTCAAATTACATTTCCTTGCTCCATAAAGACTAGGTTAAGCAAATAACCTTGAAATTTTTACACACTTCTTTTTTATTTATTGAAGCAAATAACATATTTAAAAACTTCTTATTTTTCAATCTAAAAATCTTTTCAAAAACTGTAGGACACCGAGCAACTGCCCGATGCCCTGTCACATCAATACCAATGGTTTAATGCTGCCATTTGAATCATACTTTCCACCCTATCATAAATTTTAATGATATAGGTTTTTGTAACCTTTGTATCAGCAGGAGCTTCATTATCGGTTGACTTCTTATCCTTTGAAATATAAGAAACCTTTACCTTGTCACCTAAATAACTGAATTGCTCAACTGCCTTATCAAATACATCTGTATCGCCAAGATAAAACATTTCTTTATTGCTATATGAGTCAAGAACTGCTTCTACCCCTGATTGGATTTCAGAATCACTTACATCATCATATACTGTGATAACTAAGCCTGACTCACCATAAGCTTGCGTAGACTCTATACCCTGTAAAGAAGCTTCATTATAAAATTCAAACAAGATACTATCTGCTGCAACAAGAGTATCCTTATCATTTATAGCTAAAGCACAACAAAAATTGTAATCTTGTGCCTCAGTAACTGGTGTGTATGATATCTCCTCATCAAGTTTCTCATATGTTCTTTGAGTTGAATTATACTGTTCTGTCAAGCTATCCAATAAATAAACTTTACCATCTGGAACAGCATCTATATTTAAAGGAGATACAGAATCAGCATTTGGGTAAAGCATATCTCCCCAATATCTATCTGTCATATAGCCTAGATACTGAACATCATAGCCTTGATTATAGATACTATGTACTGTAGAAGTTTCTATTTTCGACACATCAATATCTGGAACTGCATTCTTGTAATACCAGTAGATTGTTTCATCCTTTGGTTCTTCTACTTTGGTAACTTCTGTAGAAATATTAGAGTCTGACTTCTTATAATCTGGAGCTACTGGAGTTGGCTCTTTATGAACTACCCCTGTAAATAGCATATATAGAAGTATTAAAATGAAAACTACGATACCTGCTATAAGAACTCCCTTCCAAACCTTGAGTTTCTTTGTAAGTTTGGTAATAAGTTCATTTGTATCTTCTGTTCTCTCATTGATTTCAATAATACCTGCAATATTATCCCCATGCATTTGTTCCTCTTCGATAAGCCTTGATGCCTGTCCAAGTCTTTCTACATCTTTTTTCATGCCCTTATCCATAACTTATCACTCCCATCCATAATAATAAGCACATGCAAGTGTGTTATAAATAACTTCCGCATCAGTAACAGTGTAATTGTAAATGTACTCAGGAACTTCATCTACCCCTGATTTAGTGAAAATTTTTACATCACCATCTGTCTTTGCACTATCATAGTAATCATAGGCTAAATCACCATAACTGTAAGACATTTTCACATTTAGCTCTTTTAATTGGTTAAATACTTCGGCAAGAGCATCTTTAACTGTAGTTTCATCAGAAAAGTTAACATTGTAACCATCCTCATTGAATACTTTTGAAATAACTTCTTTTATTTCATTTTCATCTACCTTTTCATAGAATGTAAAACTAAAATCAGTTGTATCAACTTTAGCTACTAAATCACTCTCCTGCACATTTGACTTTGAAGCTATGTCTTTATTATAAACTTTGATAGTTTCATCATCTCCTGTAATAGAACCAACAAGCATTTCTTTTGTACTGCCTGATGCTGTAGGTAAGCTATCTACAAAGCTGTAAACCTTTGGAGTTGAAGCAATTGCTTTCTCTAAGTCAGAAACCTTATAGACAACTAACCCTGTATCTAAATCATGTTGATGTGACTTACCTAAAACGCATTCCCAACCATCTGCACCATAATTTTCATATAAACAACCATCAGATAAGTTAACTGACTTTTTATTATCAAGTAAATCACCTATTGAATAACTATCTATAGACACGCTTGGAATATCTAATGCAAATACTAGATTTTTATTAACTATATGCTGAGTAATAATTTGTGGCTCAGGCTCTGCAACTGCTGGCTGAACTGGCACTGGTTTATTAAATGCTGTATAAATCATATATAAAAGTAAAATAAGAAAAACAATAATACCTGTTATAAGGATACCCCTGTTAGCTTTCAGTTTTTTCTTCAAACTGCGGATACTTTCAAGGCTATCTTCGTAGTTTTCATTCATAATAACAACTTTGGCTAAATTCTCACTCTTTCGCCAATCCTCTGAATCATAGGCTCTTTCAATAGCACCAAGCTCTCTAACCTTCTTTTCTAAATCTTTATCCATGCTATCACCACCTTTAGAGAATAAAACGACCAATGAATAATCCTGCACAAGCTAACCAAACAATAATACTAGCTATCTTAGTATGCTTGATTTTCTTATTTAGTTTATCAACTGTAGCATCCAAATCCTCAGCTTCTGCTGCTACACCAGCTACTTCTACAGTTGTGCCTACCTGTTCATCAATATGCTCTCCAGTGCCTACCCCTTTGAAAGCCTGTTCTACACCCTCATTGACTGCCTCTGTGCTAACAGCTTTGCTTGCCATTTCCTTTTCTGTCATAGTTACTACCTACCTTCCTGTTAAAATTGTGAATATTATTACTGCTATAACAACAAACACCATAAAATTTTCAAATATTGCTTGGAGAATCAATGTCCTCCAAGCCTTATATTCTTCATCAATACCTCTTTGACCTTTGAAGTGCAGATAATCATTCCTAAGCCTTTTCAAGGCTTTTACCAAAATAAAGTGAAACACTGCCGAAAGAAGAAGTATTATCCATAGGACTAACATTTACTACCCCTGAAGAATGAAATTTAAATCTTCATAGGCATCCTCTGCTTTTTTGACATTCTTAATATAAGCTACCAGTAAATCAAACAACCTAGCCTCTTTTGAGAAGTGTTTATCTCCTGCTCTGCGATACAATTTACCAAGCTCCTCAATGTTCTGCATACAAGTTAATGCTAATTCATTTAACTGAACGTTTTGCATCATATCTTCACAACCATTGAATGGTAACTCCCAAGCAGGCTCACCTTCCTTGTCAAGTAAATCATCAATTTTTCTATCCTCTGGTTCCTTGACTCCCTGTGAAATCCTATGTAGTGAAGCCTTGATAAGGTCTACCCCTGATTGACTGAATATATCATTTGTTTCAGTTATACAAGTAAGAACATCACTAGGTGCTTGCATAAGAAAAGCTACAACACCATCTGTATCATCTTTTAACCAATACTCAAAATCATCATCAGAACCCAAAATATGATTTACTCTATATATAGCTTCTAACTTACTTCTGTTTTCATTTATAAACAACTGCTTGTCTAATGGCATATCATTAAAGATATTTACACCCAAACTGTTATCTGGATTAGGAAATTCATCTGCTTTACTCATGCTCTCCTCCTCAATTTGTTTTAACTCTACCTGTGCATCTTCTGACTGTAACCATTTCTGATAATCTGCTTCGAACAAAAGACCTGAAAGACTGTAATAATCTTTATAAATGTCTCGAAGTTTCTTATCGACTTCAGAACTACCCCTGATAGCTTCTGAAATTTGAATTAAATTACTTATAATTTCATCAGCCTCTGGTGTTGTGATCCACTGCTCAAAACCTTCTTCGCTACCTGATTTTTCTTTGTAAATCTGTAGTAATTTTTCCTTGTGACTTTCGATAAAATCCTGTTTACTCATTACTTTCTGCTCCTTCTTCACTATTAATATCAAAACCTTTGTCTTTTGTTGTATCTATGGTGTTTATTTTATTAATATCACTACCCCAGTCTTTGAATAAATCCTCGACCAACTTATTACTGCTGGCTTCTTTACCTTGCAAGAGGTCAGATATTAATTCACCTGCATCCTTAGCTACAATAGAAATTCGCATCCTTATCTGCTTATTACCAAAAATGATAAGAAAGATAAGGATAAGAACTACCCCTTTGATACAGAAACCTATCTTCTCCTTTAAATCCCTACGCTTTCTACGTCTTTCGTATTTACTAAGTCGACTTGAAACTTCGTCTTGGAGTACCTCTGAAACTTCTAATTTCATTTTATCGTTTTGAGCTTTTACAGCTTCAGCTACAGCTTTCTTTGTAGTCTCGTGTAATATTGGATTTACTTTCTTTGAAAATTCTTCCTCACGATAGGCTTCTTCCTCATGTGCTGCACTCAAGTCCTCATATACTTCTGGGACAGATGAAAGTGGTCTCTTTACTGGCACAGGTAATTCATCTTCTGCAATAGAGTCAACTGACTCATCGATTTCTACCCCTGAACACTTCCACATGTCTTTCATATCCTCAGCGACATCTTCTTCAACAGCATCGAAACCCTCATCAATTTCCTCTATTACAGGCTTTGGTTTTGGCTCTTCGCCTTTTTCTGTTCGCATCTGCTCTACATATTCATGAAACGTACCATCTTCAATGGCTTGCTTTACTGTATCTATTGTTACTTTAGCTCGTCTCATATCATATTCTGGGTGGCTTTCTTTGTAGGCTCGCTTATCCTCGTACATAGCTTGGTCTGCCTCTTCTAAGAGAGCCTTTAAATCTACCCCTGAAGAAGTATAAGCAAACCCAACTGCTGCACTTACCGGCAACTCAGGCTTTTCTTTGTTTAACTCTACCAATTCATCTTTGAATGCCTTGGTTTGAGCATCGCAATCATCATTCGACTGAGCTACATCTGGAATATATACCAAAAACTCATCACCGCCTGAGCGATAAAAATGATTACTCCAAACTTTCATACCTGCTTTTGCTACAACTGAGAGTAAGAAGTCACCAGCTTCATGGGAAAAAGTGTCATTGATATACTTCAAATTATTAGCATCCACACTAAACAAAGTAGCTACCCCTGAATAAGACTTTATATCTTCCTCATATTTAGCTCGATTATTACAGCCTAAAACTGAATCTGTATATAGCTTCTTCTTCAACTCTTCTACTTCATCGACTGCCCCTGAATTACTTGCATTTACCTCTACAGTTTTTGCTTTATTGCTAGGGTCTCTAACCTTTAATGCCATCTCTATCAAACCTCCTTTAAAATGACTACCAATCTATCATTTTTATGTTCATAACTACACGTACTAAGCTCTACTATCACATCATCTCTTGTAAGAGAATTAAGACTACCCCTCAAACACTTGCTTGACATATTTTGTTTCCAGACCTCGAAACTGTAACTCGACTGCTGCCCAACATAACTGTAATATTTAAAATCATCATCAAGATTACAGATACAGGAACCTACAACTTCATACTCACAGCTTTCAAAGATAGTATCTAATTGAAGTCTACTCTGAGGTTGTAATTCAGAAATATCTCCAAACATAGAACCATTTTTCATATGGTGTCCATAAACTAGGCTGATGCCTTTATCTCCAAGATTACACTGGCTGTTTAAAAAGATGGTTCCTGACTTATCATCTTCTCCAAAGAAGTTTTTATATAAGTAATAATTCTGGTCATCTTTTCTTTGAACTATTGGGTATTCATGCTCATCATCAAGGTATATGTAACCTACTAAATCGTTATTGACTTGATATAGCTCTGAATACTTGGTTAATATCTGTGGTTGATTAGTGGTTTCCTGTGATTGAATAGTTTCTTCAGAGGTTTCTTCAACAATGTAAGATTTAACTCGTGTATCTACCCCTGACACATTTGAAAAATGTAAATAAATACCTGCACCTATAAGTGAAGCAACTACAATACTTCGCTTTGCTATGCTAGACATATCTGAAATCCTTTCTTTCTAAAATCAATTTTTTAAATAACTTTCTATAATATTTAGCAGACTTCTCTTTACTTCTCTGTATTCTTCTCTTCATTTTTTCATCACCAACCTTCTAGCGTTTGATTAGTATAATCAGATATTGAGAAAATCAAGTTTGATATTGGTTTTTATACTCAGATTGCTTTATTTATTTGCAAAATTGGGAATTTGTTAATTTGATTATGAGGACTACACAGAAATGAAAATAACTAACAAAAATAAAAGAGCCTCACTCTTTTGAGTGAAGCCCTATTATTTGTAAGAGATTAGACTCTTTTTCTTTTCTTGTAGGCTACAAAGATAATAGCTGTAAAGAAAATAATTGGAAGAACTGGTACTGAAGTATCACCTGTTTTAGGTTCGTCAAAAGGAACTACTGGAGTTGGGTCTGAATTGATGATTTCCTCTGGAATATCTTCTGGAGAATCAAAACCTTTTATATATACAAACTCTAAAGTAATATCCTTAGTAACTACCCCTGAGTATGCCTTATCACTTATAACAGTGAAACCAAGTGGAGCTTCTGCATTATAGCTATAAGTAGCTCCCTCTTTGTAGACATCCTTACATCTAACAACTCTTTCAACTGTTACAATGTAATCATCAGCACCTTCAATCTTCTGAATAGTAACATTACTACTATCAGTCAATCCACCAAAGACTGAATCACTATATACATTTTTAATACCTACGATATACTTATCAATAACTGTAACTGTATATTCTTTAGGGTCTGGCTTCGGCTCTTCTGGCTCTGGTGTTGGTGTCGGCGTAGGCTCTGGCTCATCTGGAACTTTTACAGCCTGATATTTGAACTCAAGAACTGTATCCGCTACAACCTGTCCATTATAAGATGTTGCTCCGATTACACTATACTTAGCTGGATTGTAAGCTTCGTATAAATAACTTGTACCCTCTGTAACAACTTTGCTCTCACGAACATCAGATTTCTCAAGGTTTCCATCTGCATCATAGTAGCTATCTATAACCTTAAGATTGTATTTGTTTGGCTCTACTTCTTTTTCATTTTCCTTATAGGTAAAGATAAGAACTAAATCCTTTGTAACTACCCCTGAGTAAGACTTATCACTTGTAACTGTAAAACCTACTGGGTTTAAAGCATCGTACTTATATGGTGTATTTTTAACTACTGTATCACTTACCCTGACTTCTGACTTAATCAGAGCCATCGAAGCACTATAGTAAGTATCAATAACCTTTACATTGTATTTTACTGGGTCAGGCTCTGGAGCTGGTGGTGTAGGCGGTGCAACTTTCTTTGTGTACTTAAATACTAGAGTAAGATTACTAAGTGCTACCCCTTCATATTTCAAAGCAGATGTAACTGTGTAACCATCTGGATTTAAAGCATCAAAGCTATAAGAGTCACCTGATTTAACAGTTTTTTCTACACGAATATCTGACTTCTCTAATATAGTTCCGTCATAATACTCATCTTTTACAGTAATCTTGTAAAGTGGTAAGATTGCATCAATCTTTAATACGTCTGTTACAGAAGTATCGGTTTCAACCTCACAATCATCTGTTTTGAAAGTAACTTTGACTGTATCTTCATCAGGCTTTGTTACAGATAAATCACATGTAACTAAAGGTGTGTCAGTATCATCAGCAAAAATCTTGAATTTGTGGTCACCAACTGCAACATTCTTGATTTCATAATAACCATTCTCATCAGTAACTGTATATCTTGGTGTGGAATGAATTTCAATACGCTTATTTGCTATAGGTGTTCCATCTGTGTAAGTAATGTAACCCTTAACAGTGACAAAACGTGCTGCATCTTCCTGATATACAAACTTTACAGTTATATCTGAGTTAACTACCCCTGAATATGAACTTTCACTAGTTACTACATAACCTTCTACAGTTAATGCATTATAGCTATATGTTTCGCCCATCTTCTTTGAAGTAGTAAATCGTGTATCAGTTTTCTGGATATCTCCATCGACAGATACATATTCATCTAATACTGTGACTGTGTAATATTTATCTTTCTGATAAATGAATGTAACCTCTGTATTCTTTGTAAGAGTACCTGAGTAAGTTGTCTGACTTAACAAAGTATAACCATCAGGATTTAAAGCATTATAACTATACCTGTAACCATAACCCTTTGTTTCTGTAAGTCTTGTATCAACTTTCTCCTCTTTTCCATCAGTATCAAGGTATTTATCTTTGACAGTAATCGTAAATGCTTTCTTCTGATATACAAACTCAATGGTAACATCTGAAGTAGCTACCCCTGTTTTGCTCTTATCACCGATTACATCATAACCCTCTGGATTTAAAGCATCTACATTGTAACTTTCATTTTCCTTGATAGTCTGTGTAGGTCTAACATCTGTTTTTTCCTCTGCACCATTTTCATCAAGGTACTTATCCTTTACAGTAAGTTTGAAGTCTTTGGCTTTCTTCTGATATACAAATGTAACAACTGTATCCTCAGTAAGAGTACCTTCATATTTTGTCTGTCCTACAACTTCATAATCATCAGGATTTAAAGCTGATACAGAATACTTAGAGTTTTTAGGAAAACTAGAAATCTGACGAGTGTCAGTTTTCTCTTCTACCCCTGAAGCATCGAGGTATTTGTCTTTTACCGTCAATGTGTACATTGTTGTCTTAGCCTTATAACAGAAATAAATATAACTATAAGACTTCTCTACAGTACCTGACCAATTTTCCTTCGGTGTGGCAACTACATAAATATCATCATTATCTATGCTGCAATCCTCCCAAAGGTCATAACCTGCTGTAACTTTTGGGGTATAGCTATAAGTATCTCCTATATCTACAGTAGCCTTAGTTCTCTGACCACTGATATCATTTACTAAATTACCATCTTCATCAAAGTAATAATCATACACATAGATATATGATGGGTAAGCCTTATATTTGAATGTGACTGTTGTATCGCTTGTAAGAACTCCATACTTATTAGATGGCTCATCAAATAAGTTCTTATAATTACCCCTGTTACTGTAAGATAAAGCAGAAACACTATATTCATAACCTGCGTCATAAGTATCTTCTGAGCGAACACTTGATGAAACTAATGTTACACCATCTGACTTGTAAAATTCATCTACAACTTTCAACTTAGCTGGAGTAACATAACAGATATAAACAACCATATCTTCAGTATCTGTAGAAATCATTGTATTTTTATTCAAACTATTTGGGTAAGTTTCCCCTTCATCAAGCGTATAACCTTTGAGCTTTAGATTACTATCTGTAAGCTGTGGAACAACGATTGTGTCATTACCTGTATTGACCTGAATATCTACTTTGTCATAATCACCGACTGAGAAGAAATAACTTGTATTTGGATTACAAGATGCTGTACCTACATAAGATGCATTATCGTAATCATAGTTAATTACATTGTAAATCCTTACATATGGGTCATACTCATAGTAAACTGTAAGCTCATAACTAGCTGTTTTAGTAACTGAATTATTTTCTAAGTAAGCTCCGTTTGTGCCTGTACCTTTTGAACTGCTATTGCTAAGAACTACCCCTGAATCATAAGGGATATAACCATCAACACTACCAAGTGGAACATACTCATCGATGGCTTCAACAATATACTCTTTCTTAGATACACCTTCTACAAACTGATACTCATTATCCGCATGTAAGGTATCTCCCTGCAAATCTTTATAGTGTACAGTAACATTTACTTTGTTTGCTGATTTAAGAGTTATATTTACAATCCACTTATTATTTTTAATATAATTTAAACCATCAATCTCACTATACATTGGTGGTGTAAATGTAGTTAATAATGTCTTAGCTGACATATCTACTTTCTGTGTCTGGTTATATGCTGCTGGATGACCTACACCTTCAAAACAACTAACAAGACTAAGAGCATCTATATCTACCCCTGCATTTGTTGCTACAGCCTGTAAACCTGAAGTAATATCATAATCACTCAATTCATAAGAACTTGGAGCTTCAATAACTGTATCATTAGCTGTTTTAACAGTTACACTTATCGAAGTATCCTCACTTGTAACTAATGTACTATTTCCATTTTCCTTATAATAGTAATTTACCTTGATAGGAATATTTTCTACCTTTGTATCCTTCTTAGCACCTACATTGAGAACAAAGACACTTGTGAAATCATCTTCTCTGTTGATTTCTGCATCGTTATATCTCTGTGCTGTTGTGAAAGAGTGTGAAGCATACTTAGGTTTGCCATCTGTATCAATAACTTGGTCACGATTTTGAATGCTCCACGAAGCCTTTACTGAATAACTGTTACCATTACCAGTAAAATCAATAACTGAATCTGTTTCGTTAGGATTTAACTCATAGTAGTCAGTTACTCCACTAGCTGTCTGCCAAGAACCATCAGCTTTCTCAAGCATATCTTTAAGAGTAATACTGTAGGTATCTACCCCTGAAATATAACCATCAGCACCTGTAATTTCTCCTTTCAAGTTAATTCCTTCGGCTGGAGTACCATCATCGTACACAGCTTTATATTTTAACTTATAACTGAATGTTTTGTCCTGTGACTGAATATAATATCTGTTTACTCTTGTATGATTTACTGTGTATGTGTTTTCTATAACTTCTGAATCATAACCATTATAAATCCAACCATCTTTATCAGTACTAGGAACTACCCCTGAATCATTTTTAATTGTAGTAATAAACTCTGCATTTTCCTTATCTCCATTGTACACATTGTAATAATCTACAATTTTTTCATAAGAAGAATTTTGTACACACATCATATAACTAGGTGTCATACCATAACCTTCTGACCAGAAAGCACCACCACTATTGAGGAAATCACTGTATGAACGACAAGCCTGCTGTGCTTGAGCTTTAATTTTAACATTGAACTTTGTATATAACACTTCTCCATCAATAGTTACTGGGTCAGAACCTGTAACTTTTAAGACTAAAGGATAACCAAAACTACCTGTAGCATTAGGATTTGAACAGCCATCAGTATCATATACACTTTCATTAAACTTTCTCAATACCTCTAAATCCATTGAATTACAAGTAAAGTCTCTTTCGATATATGGGTTTGGGTTGGTATCAAAATCATCTAAGAAAGAAATATCACTCACAGCTACCCCTGTATCGATTGTTTGATAACCAAGATGACTAGTACCTATATAATTAGTCTCTAACCATACAAGTTCCTGCTTTACTGAAGTCTCATCTGCTTCAATAAGTAAAAGTGGAATTTTTGTAGGATTATCTTTAGTGTTTACTGTAGGCATTGTAAACGTCTGTGAACGTTTATTGTAAACACCCAAATTGTATGAATGATGTACACTACCTATATAGCCATGATTATAAGTTCCTTTAAAATTAGGGTCTACTGAGCTATCAGTAAGACAATAAGGAATGGTAATAACTACCTGAAGATTTCCCTGATAATCTGTATAATTTTGTGAGTTAGTATTATAAGCATCATCGTAACCTGAAAGATTTGTAACACTTAAGCTTGAGCCATTGATAACTACCCCTGAACCGTCATAGTAATTAATACCATTGACATAAGTAGGCTCTACTCTTGCTGTACCAAGCTTATATGTACCATTTACTGTATAGCTTTCAAGCTGACTCATCAAATCTGAAATATCTACATCAAAATTAGCCTTTGCATCATCACCTGTATGACAGATATAAGTTTGCTCTGCTGTCTGAAGTAAGCCTGCTACATCATCTTTCTTTGTAGTAAATGAATCATCTTCATACTGCACTGCTTGAACTACAATATTGAAATTAGTGTTATAAGTTACTTGGTCTGCATTTAATGTAGTTGGAACACTAATATCTATTGCATCGACTGGAATACTTGTAAAGACTGTCATTGTAGCAAGAATACCTGCTAATAATCTTTTTCCATTTCTCATTCTTTAACACGCTCCTTCTTAATATAATCTACAATAGTGGTTAATAAATATCGTCTATGACCACTAGCTAAAATCCTGTCTGGAACTAACTCCTTTCGCTCTCCCCAATCTCTTAATGTCTGTGGATTGATACACAATAACTGTGCTGCTACCCCTGTAGAAATGTAGCCACCTGTATCTTGTATCTGGGCTACGATATCCTCTGGAATATCAAGAACCTTTGATAGTTCCTTATTACTTGGTTTTTCTTTTGCCATCTCAAAACCTCCTCTCTGAGAACATACTCTTTGCATTCATACAAAGAATATTTTGAGATTTAGAATTTTGAGATGTTCCTTGAGAATAGTTTTAAACTTGCGTGTATTGTACAATTAAAATACAGAATTATTAGACTTGTTGATACAGACTTTATATAGAGAAAATAACCTAAAGAAAAAGAGGTAGACTTGCTACCCCTTAAGACTGTGATTTATTTGCATGATTATGCTCTGACAATAGGTTTTTGTAACCTACAAACTTTTGTAATACATTTAACTCCTTCTTATTTCTCTCTGGATGCTCCTTGCGTAACCTCGTATATATCTCCATCAAACAAGGATACAAAGTATTAAACTCACTTTCTGTGAGCTGAATATTTATCACTTGTTCAATTACTCTTCGTGGTAACTGACCTTGTAACTCTATCTGACCATTATTTAACCTTGCGTTGACTACTACCCCTGCATTGATAGCATTTACCAGTTGTTGTATAGTAACTGTACGCTTCTCGCCATGCTCTGATATAACATCATAGCCTATGGTCTTTCCTGATTGACCTACAATACATATTACTTTATATCTCATAATACCTCCACTAGAAAAGGAGTAGCTCCTTGAAGAACTACCCCTGAATGAATACTAAAATTAATTTGTTTCTAAACCTTGAGCTCTACAACCTAACAAATCCAGAGTATAGATAATACAGTTTTCCTGCATCATAGGTGGTGTGTCGGGTCTATGACCTTTGAAAGTTATACCTAAACTCTCTGCATAGTCTACAACTTTCTGAAATGCTTCTTCTTTCTCCTCCTTTGATGATGTTGGTGTAACTTTCTTGTTACCTGAAATGTCAAAGCCTTCCCATCTGTTCTCTACCATAAAAAATCCTCCTAATTTATTTGAGTTTAATAAATTACACTTACTATACAAGACCTCTATCATCAACTCAATCTAAATAAGTTTTAACGATAGGATTGTAACCTGTGCAATTTATTAACTCCTATGTAAAGGCTTGGCTTTGAACAACTACCCCTGAAACACTTAGAACCCTCGATATCCTCGTAACTTCGATGGGTTACTACAATGTATATAAGGGTCAGCTACCATATTTTGCAGGAAACTTCTGATTTCACAATTTGTATAACAACCTTTAATATTGCTACAAATCTCCATCTGCCCATCTCCATTAGTAAAATTAGTCTTTTCAACCCTAAATGAAGTATAAGGATTGATAGCTCCAAGATTAATCAATCCCTTGTTTTTGGCTTCTGTAAACCTAGCCTTGTTTTCACTGTTTCTTTCTCTAAACTGTGCGTATGTCATAATTTAAAATCCTCCTTTAAGGTAATGATAATATTTCTCTGCCCATCTTTTTAATCCATAGGCAAAATCCAACTTATTTATTGCTGACTCGAAGCTGTCAGTTGATAAATCAGAGGAAAGTCTAACTACCCCTGAATTATTATCTTGTAGGACTACATCTTTTCCCTCTATACTAACCTGAATAATCATACAACTACCCCTGATACATCTGCTGACCATAAGCTCTAAGGTCTGCTGATTTCTTGACAAACTTCTTATATTCCGCTTCGACTTCCTTTGAAACATTAACTGTAGAAATTTTACCCTTGCTATTTACACTATCAATCATCATTCGAGTACCATGATTAACTGTCTGTGCAAAAGCAGGATTTCTTCTACATATACTTGCTATCTGATGTACCATAATATCTCTTCTTGTTGTAATCCAATACTTACCATCATACTTTGTGAAGTAAAAAGCAAAGCTATCTATACCATTTGCCAGTTCGCTCAATGCTTGTCGTAACTGCTCAAAAGTTACAATATAAAAATTCCCACTACATTTTAATGCTCGCTTAAACTTAGCACACATAGAATCATAAGGAAACTTTGGAATGCTACCAACAAAAGATGCTCCATCCTTAGTCCAACGAGCATTATCAATCTGTCCAGAGCTTACTAAACTGGAAAAAGTACTTGTTGGTTGATTAAGCATTATCTGGCAAAAATTAGTTTCTTTGTCAAATACCTCAACTGCAATAACACGCTTGCCATCTTTACTGATAAATAACTTACTAGCTATCATTTACACATACCTGCCTCTCTATAAAACATAATTTACTGCTTCATAAAGAGAATATTTTTATATGTATGGACTGAAAATAGAACTTGAAAAACTTCAATAACTTAAAAAGGGTAGATAACTTTAAAAGTATCTACCCCTGAATTGATTAGTTTTCTTCCTCGTTAGCAACCTTATTATAATCGTCTAAAAGCTTATTGTACTTATCTGTAAGCTTATTAAAATCCTCCAATAACACATCGTACTCAACTTCATAGTGTCTGTATTTATCGGCATACTCAAGCACCGTATCTATTGTAAGTTCTTCTCTAGGTACTTCTTTATCCACTACAATATGCTCTTCGGCATCAAGTTCACAGTTTTCTACATCATCAAAATCCAATTTTAGCTTTATATTTTCTTCAGTAGCTAAATAATCAAAACCTGTCACTTCATAATCTTGTCTTGTAACCTCACCATTTTCGTTTGCGTATCCACGAAGTTTCTTATACGCTATTAAATATCTTACCTCCTTGTTATCAACTGTCCACACCTTAGTTACTGCCTGTAAATATCTTTTCTTCATGAGAATCCTCCTATTTTAATAACAATAATAAATTACACTTATTATATAATATCTCAATTGTGGACTCAATCTTATTAGTAACTTAGGGTCTTGATACTTCATAGGAACTACCCCTGAAAGAAGAAAAAGTTGGGAGAATTTATTCGAAAGAAAACTACACTGACTCACATAGTTAAAACAACCTGAAAAACCTATATTTTGCAGACTCATTAAAAAGCTGATAGTAATCGTGCTTTCACGCTTCAGAATTCAAGATTACTTTTGAAACATCGTAAAAGACTTGTATATAAAAAAATTAACTGCAAGAAAAAAGACAGGTCTCATTGTAAGACCTGCCTCCTTGTTTCTATAAACGTATACGCTCACAAATTTTCCTGAAATCTTTCTCAAAAACCTGATTATATGCTGCTAATCTTGCATCCTTTTCAGTCATATAGTTCCTGATAAGAGAAATACAGGCAAAACAATCTGGAATTCGTGTCACCGAAGTAATTGTATCCTGCACTTTCAAACCAAATCTTGTAATGTCTGAACGAGCACTCACAACATTCAATGTAGTACATCTACCTGTTACAATAGCCTCTTTTCCATAAAGCCTATCGACTACAATAACAACATCCTGTGGCTTTGAAAGTAATTCCTTCATTACCTCTTTCTTAGGACTATTTGTTACGATAATTTCATTATCATACAAGCTCATCATTGACTTTGTAGTTTCGTCAATGCTTGTGAACTCCTCATATCTCTTGCCTGTGCAGTACCCCTTTTGTATGCAGAAAATAACCTTTACTCGTTTATTCAACACATAATGTAAGTAGTGAGCAAAACCTACTACAAAACTTGTAAGGTATCGTGTAGGTGAGTACTCCTTGAGAACTAATACCCTTGAGTTTCCTATGTATTTGTATGGAGAGAAAAACAAAACACTATTACCAAAAGCAGGTCTATTCGCAGTTGAGTTTGCTGTTACATGCTCAAGCTGTTCTAACTGCTTTTCAATAGCTTTCTTCTGCTCATTCATATTTCTGATAATAGCACTTGCCTTCTCAAAAACTTCAAGAGCAGAATTACCCATTGTTTGCAATTCTAACTCCTGCTGCCGAAATACATTCGTCAAATCTGCAATAGCAGAATTTGTTTGCTCCAGAAACATAGGTGTCTGGACAAGCTTATCTCCTGCAACATACCCCTTCATAAAAGTGGATATGATATTCAATGCTGGAGTTGCTACTGCTTCGAAAGCGGAAGTATTATTACTGGCTTCCTGTCTTTCCTCTTCAATGTCGGAGATTAGAACCTGTAACTCCTCCTCGTCATCAAAGTAAAACTCATCTTCATAGTAATAACCATCTACCCCTTTGATTACCATTTGTAATACAGCAGATGGGTTACTGCTAATATACAGAAAAAGGTCTACACCTTTTTTCTTCAAATCTCCGATGAAAACACCAGCATCAAAATCACTTTCGATACAACTCTGTATAATAAGAGTTGTAACTCCTGTGAAATCAATAACCCTCTTTAATGAGTCTGTTACTACAAACTCACTAAATCTATCCTCTAACACCTTCGATACGATTACTTTCATTTATTATCACTCCTTCCAACATTAAGGGGAGAGCCTAGAACTCTCCCACAGCTTCTCCTTTCTATAATCAAGTAGGGTGCGACTACTTAATCATCAAATGCCTCTCTCAAGGCTTTAAGAACCTGCTTGTCTAAATCCTCGAAAGAATCGACAAAATCTAATGCCTGACGATATTCAAGTGCTGAATGATAGGTTCTCTTCTCACTCAACGCACAGAAAATATCTGCTACAGTAATAATTTCTTCTGGTAAAGTTTTTGTGGGATACCCCTCTGGATATCCCTTACTGTTTTTCTTCACATGGTGTTTTAAAACCATGTTACAGATTTCTTCGTCTACCCCTGCTTGCTTACAAAAATTGTAACCATCTATAGGATGTCTCTTTATTACCTCAAATTCCTCATCAGTAAGACTACCTGGCTTATATAGGATTGTCTTAGGAGTATTTACCTTTCCTAAATCATGACAAAGACCAGCTACACATACCTTATATACTAACTCCTCAGATAAATTCATTGTTATCCCTAACTGAGTAGCTAACTTTGAAACTCTGATTGAGTGAGTGTAAAGCATATCATCCAAAAAGAGCTTATCAACTACCCCTGATAAAGAGCTTATAGACAAAACCTCTCGGATTGCCTTAGCCGTATAATCATTTACCTTATTTTCGTCTCTCAACTGCACTACAATCACCACCTTAATAAGGTAAAGGAATTGAATTCCCGATTACAGCAAAATCCACGAAATCAAACTTATCTGAAATTTTCTGATACTTATTAAATAATGCCTGTACATCAATAGGTAACTTATTGACTACCACAGGATTATTGTTGTACAAAATCAAAGAAAACAACTCATACAACATATTAAGTAAATTCATGGGCTGTTTCTGCAAGTACCCCTGAGCTACAAGAAAACCATAAGGTGTTGGTGTCTTAGGATACCAAACCTTATTAAAAGGCAGATATAACTTCTGACCTTTATAATCTACCTCCAGATAATTGTCTGTCAAAATCAAATCCTTATTGGCTGGCTTAATTATCTGAGTTGGTTTTACACCAAACTGCTCTGTTAATGCAATGACCGCTGTCCCATCTTTTCTTACATGAATATTCCAAAAACTCATATCTTCTTCAGCTCCTTCTTCTTCATTTCTAAAATTACTTCGCCTGTATCAACGATTATTGTTTTGCCTTTAACGGCTTTGACTACCCCTGTACACGTTTCTGTGCCAAAGTGCCACTTTACTTCGTCTCCTACTTTCAACTTTCCAAATATCACAACTCCACCACATCCTCTCGCTTTGCATAGCACCTATCAGCATTTAACTGGATAGTTAAATAATCTGTATCTGGTTCAAAGCCTTCATTGTCTGGAAGATATGGTGCATCTTCATCAGCGATAATACTAAAGTCATTAATATCAATGACTACTCCAGCTTTATTCTTGTAGCTAACTGTTCTTCCTACAATATCAGGGACTTCTTTCTCTGACTTAATGGTGATAAACACCATCACAGTCATAACCTCAGTTACTACCCCTGAGTAAAGTTTGTTATTTACAATAACCTTTACTTCCTCGCCAATATCAAAAACATATTTGCTATCTTTGATATTGACTTGTAACTCTTTACTTGTCTGAGTTGCTACATCCACCTTCTCTGCTGTAAAATCTGTAACTAAAACTCCTAACATAACTCAGCTACCTCCTTCGGAATATATACAATTTCATCGTCTGTCTGATGGGTTACATATACTTCTCCAGCTACATCAAGCACTACCCCTTTACAGATGGCATCACCATTTTCGTATGAGATAACTCTTCCGATTACCTCATCAGCTTTCTTACTGCCTAAAACAGCAATAGCAATCTCATTACCTTTAGTGGTTACTACCCCTGAATAAGTTGTACCCCCTGTTGTTACCTCGACAAGGTCTTTTTCATCGAACAAGTAATCTATACCTTGTATAGGCTCGATTGTAAGCATTTCATCGACCTCACCTTTAAAGATAGCTATCTGTCCATTTACTACACAATATTTACTCATTTCTGTACCTCCTTATAAATTGCTATAAAACTACATGACTTGGAAATAAGTTCATAGTTTTTATGGTTTCTAATACTTCTTAGATAAAAGAACATATTTTCTGCCATCGCAAAGAATATTTGTAGATGCTCATAATTTATAAAAACATTGGGAATTGTTTCAAAATTGGTTAAAATGAGAAAAGCCACTGCAAAATGCAATGGCTTTAGATTATGAATAAGACTTATATGTAGATGAACCGTTACTCATCAATACTATCAGATACTGTTTCTGCACTTTCAGTGTCTGCATCCATTGAGTCTGCACTCTCAATGATTTCAGAACTATCTTTGCTAAGATTATCTTCTACAGGCTCAACTTCTGTAGTTGACTGGTTGTCTTCGATAGCTAGGTCTTGACTAGAGCTATTATCGTTTAACAACTGACTATTCTCGACATCAGATAATGTTGACTCTGTAGGAATTTCCTGAAAATCGTTTGTTATTGATGAACTAAAGTTCAGAACTACCCCTGCATTAAGAGAACCAGTGAAGATTTTGCTCCACTCTTCTTCTGTTCCCTCAAAATTGATTACCTTTAAAAGGTCTAAATTGTCAAAAGCATCTGCATCGATGCTTGTAATATCTTTGCTGATAAAAAGTGTATCAGTATTTTCAAAAGCTACCCCTGCAATTGGTGGGTCATTAGTGACTACAATATTATCTTCACTTGTAGGTGGCTGAACTTCTGACTCATCAGATACCTGTGTATCTTCCTCGACCTCTACTTCTGTATTCTCCTTGATTTCGTCTACCTTTGTATCCTCTATTTTTTCAATATCTTTGGTATCTGAAGCATTTTCTTCAGTTTTAACTTCTATCTCCTGCATCTGATAAATATCAATACTAAAATTCAATGTTGTTGTGTAGCTACCTATATATTCTGGTTTATCAACTACAACAGATAAAGGAATTTCCATACCTGAAGTGACATCTTCATAACTCCAAGAATAACTGACTGAATCTCCGATAGTAGCTACCCCTGAAGCTGTGCTACCATCAGAACTGACATAAGTAATGTTTGTATCTTTAATAGATAACTCTACACGATACTCGTTATCACTATCACAGGAAATTTTAATCTTGTCGGTGTAGCCGTACTGATTATCGTTTAGGGCTTCTAGCGTTACTGCTGTAGGCAAATCCACATGCAAATCACTTGGAATTGTATCAAGCTGTACTTCCTGTTTTTCATATACAAGATTACTTGGTACAGATACTTCTATAGCTGAGTCAGTTACTACCCCTACATTGATAATTTCAGATGGACTTACCTCTGAACTGTTTTGATTTTCCTGTATGATTGCTACATCGGTATCATCTGCATACGCAATAGTAGGACTAAAACCCAAAAGACCAATACTTATTAAGAAAGCTACATATTTTAGATTTCTCATGCTTATCAATCTCCTCTCCATATAAAATTGTTAGTTTCTTAAATCCTCTTACGACCAATTAACATCACTCCTATCCTAAGTTTTACACGCACTTTTTCCGTGGATACAAGAAATATTTTGAGATTGAGAATTTTGGGTAATGACTGAAATAACTTTAGATACTAAAAAGAGGTAGATGACTACCCCTTTAAGAAATAATTTATAGATATTTACCTAACTTTTCAATGAAATCTTTGAATGTATATACCTCATATCCAGCATCTGGATATAAAGGACTTACTTCTATATTTTCTACTTTATAGTTTGTAATCATTATCTCTGCCTCTTTATGGTTGGCTACAGCATCTTCAAAGAAATCATATTTATTGTTTCTTGATATTGTAGTCACCCAAAGTGGCTTATTATTTGCTAAGAAAATATCATTGAAATAAGTGTAAACTGTTTCTACTATTGCCTTATCTATCGCTTTTAAATCTGTCTTTGATACATCTTTACCCCTTGTTGCACAAGCTCTACAACAAAATATAAACTTACAATTAGTATCTGAAGCTACCCCTAACAAGCTAATTAAATCGTGCATAGCTTCTCCATCAAAAGTTCCTCCTCTCTTATAACCTTTAGTTGCTATGTAAGGACTATCAACTACTAACAAGGCTCCTGAGTTTGCTTTACTGTAGTTCTTCTTTGCAAGCTCTGCTTCAGCTTTGACTTTTTCTATTACATCATTAATAACTTCTTTGAAATCCTTATTTACTATATCTACTCTCTGGAACTGCTCATGTAACTCCTCGATTATATCTACCTGCTCTGGAGATTTTGCTTGCTGTTTCTTTGTTGGTTCAAGGAAATGTCTCCATTTATAAACTATAGCCTTAATTTCAGAATTAGGAACTATACCTGTTATACCCTTTATATCTATACTACCCCGTGTTGAAAAGAAATTTATAAATATGAAAGCTAAAGCCTGTCTAACTGGAGTATCTACCACTGAAGCTAATACGTTTGAAAAATAAGCATAATACTGATAAAATCTTGCCTGTAAGTCACGCATTCTACTACCTTGTGATGTATCTGCTAATTCGTCAATATTACCTTCACTTGTTTTTCTTTCAACTTTCAAGGTTGTCTCAGCAATCTTAAATCCAAGTTCATCAAAAAATGCTCTATTCCTAATATAAGCATAGAAATATTCTGAGTCAGAATTTAAACTTGCAAATTTTTCTTGAATATCGTCTTTAGAATAAACTACCCCTGAAATAGTTCTTTTATCTGACATGTTGGGTATACTTGACTCAATCATTCTCATATAATCTGCAACAGGTTTAATTTCGTATGTAGTTTCTGCATCGATTTTATCAAGGATATCTACTTCGCCTGAGTCCTTCTGTTGGTCAAGTCTGCTTTCTCTATTGATACCTGTATCTTTTGTAAAGAACTTATTCATTTCCTTATCAAAATCAATACTTTCATCAAAAGTGCTACCATATGACAAAGCTAACTTAAGCTGGTTCATTTCATCTACAAGGATTTTATAATCATCTGATTTGATTACATTATATAAATTAACAAGTCTTTCATCTAAATCATTATATATGTAGGAAACATAGCCTCTTTGATTGAAAGCATATCCTCTTTTGGGAACAGCTAATGTAGCTGAACCTGTTCCTCCAAATACGTCAACGAAATGCTTATATTTTCCTGCTTGATAAGCTAGATTTCTGATAACTGCACCTAATTCTTTATCTTTTTGACCGTTGTAGCTAAATAATATTGCTGGCTGAGAGTAAGCTACCCCTGACAAGGACTTGTATTCAAATTTATAATCCCTACAACTCCTGTAATACTTATAGTCGTATGGTAATTTACTAAATATCTTACCTATATTCAATGTAGTATTATTGTTGCAAACATATTTACCTTCTGGGTTATACTCTACTTTGCCTGTAAATTCATACATCAGCTCTGTTTGCTTATATAACTTATAATCTTCCCCTCTAACTGCCATAAAGAATATCATTTGTTGTATAAGTAAAGGCATAGCTATCTGATTATTTTTACTATTAGACTTGGCAACAAACCTAGATGCTACCCCTGAAATAGTTTGAACTGCTGACTTCCAATCATAGTTTTCTCTTTGATTGTCAAAGTCATCTACAACAGAATATAATATATTTACTTCCTGCTCTGTTAAATCCTTGTTTTTATTAATGTTCTGAACACCTGCACATGCAACTGGGAACATACTATCCAAAATATCTTGTGCTGCCACAATACATTACCTTCCTTTCGGAAGATATTATATCATAAGACCGGTCTTAGAACTACCCCTGAAATAAATGAAAGCCAACCTATCGACTAACTTCCACATCTCCTATACTATTTTTGCAAGCATACTTTCTATTTCATTACTTGTAAGACCTACAATAATAGGCTTAATATTTGATATTTTCGTTACTGGCTTCTCAAAACTTTCTACTTGCTCATGTATAAATGCATCCTCGTTGAAGATACCTGTTTGAGTTACCAAGTACCTACCTAAATTTATTATGTCTTTATCTGTGGCTGTATCTTCTAGTTCGTAAATATGTTCCTGCAAAGGACAGCCAAATATATACTTTATGAACATATTACTCACCCCAATCATCAACTTCGCTATCACTTACATAAACTTCCTGTCTTGTAGGTAATATCTGCTCTCTTCTGTTAGCTTTCTTTTGTAACTCATTCATTTTATCAATGTAAGAGTTGACATCTGCTGATGTATCTGGTGTTTCTACAGGTGCTGGAGCTGATGTATCTACCCCTGAAACAAGACTTAATATTGAATCAATATCAGCTATTTCATCTCCATCTTTATCATATTTAGCTACAGGCTTTTCTGGTGTTCTTGTGATACCTAACTTTGCCAACTCTTCATCTACATGCTTCATATGTTCTTCTGCTGCTTGATTGGCTTCTGCCTGTACCTTGTTATGATATTCCTCATATCTACGCTGTTTAATTTCCTCATTCATTTTCTTCTCTAATACAGCATCTTGAACTTCTTTATATGAACAATGATACAAATCAACGAAATTAGTTACCTTTTTGTTATCTTCATAAGGGTTTACAATTACTACCCCTGAATTATTCTTTACTAAATTTAACACATATTCTTGTGCTTTCTCTAAACCATCTTTCTCTACTTTATCCTTTAAATCTTTAACAAATTTCTCTACCTTAGTGCGACTAAATCTCTGAGCCTCTATAATCTCTCTCTTAGTTTTTCCATAAGAAATTAGCTTTATCATTACAGTTTTATCTCTATTTGCTTGTGACTTCTTAGCAGTAATAGCTACATCAAGATTTAATTTTGCAACATCCTTACGACTCTGCTTAGGAACTACCCCTGATTTATTGAGTTCTTCCTGATATTCCTGACGAATTTTATCTCCATATAACTTATTAGCTTCTTCATAGGTTATCTGTGATACAACTGGTTCCTGTTCTACCTGTAATGCCTCCTGCTCCTCTTGCTGGGCTTTTAACTTGGCTTCTCTCTTGGCTTTTAATTCCTTTCTATAATTGGCACGAATCTCGTCACCATACATTGCATCTGCCTCATCAAAAGTCATAAATGTAAAACTTCTACCTACCCCTGAGTTAGCCTTTGCCAGCAAATTTTCCAAAGTACTAAGACCTATAACTAATGCTGCATCGTCTTTAGTTGTATATACATTCTTAATGATTTTTCCATTATCATCTCTATATTCTCCTACAATAACATTGTCAAAAATTTCATTATCTACAAAACTCATATTTGCTATCTCACTTTCATAATTCATAAATGACAATACCTCTGCCGTTTGACAATATAATTTGATATTTAGTAAGTGGTAAATTAACTTAGTTTTGTCCCATATACAAACTGGATTTTGGTTATGGGATTTCTTACTAAGGATAGTTAACTTAGTTTTGTCCCATATCCTAACTAGGTTTTGGTTGTGGGATTTCTTATTAAGGGTAGCTAACTTAGTTTTGTCCCATATCCTAACTAGGTTTTGGTTATGGGATTTCTTACTAAGGGTAGCTATCCTTGCTTTGTCCCATATACAAACTGGATTTTGGTTGTGGGATTTCTTGGTGTAGTCTTAAAAACAACTTATAAATAAAGCCTTTCTCATAACTACCCCTGAAACACTCAAAAATACCAGAAAAACACCATTGAACTTATTGCTCAAACAAGACTTTACTAAATCACTTTTACCTTGAAATTTTGGGAAAATATGCTACCTAAAATTGGTTCCTACATAAAAAATAAGAGAGAATACTATGTTTCCTAGTAATCTCTCTTATTATCTGACTGGTGTATTTTCTGTAGTGGCTGTTATAGTTGGTGTTGATTTTCATTGAATTTTTGCTATATCATAAAATCACAGTTTTAACTACCCCTGACATAGAAAGAACCAGCTCCTCATTGGAACTGGTTACTTTTACAGGCTATCTACAACTTTACATATTGTTTTTCAAGAGCGTCTATCTTCTCTTTAATACTGAATGGTGCAAACTTTATTCTTTCATGTAATGCCTTACAACCTAATGGAAGTTTTAGCTCTTTACCATTATCATATATAAGATAAACACTTGGCATCTCTGGCATTACCATGTAATCTCCTAAACTGCGTGGTTCTCTTACTTCTACTAACATATTGAAACTCCTTTCTCAGTGAACTACCACTGTTACTTACTCATCAAAAATAAAAAGATAAATGTTAAGATAAATGCTTTAGAGCAAATACCTACACCTATTTCTTTCATTTTCAAAGCTACACTTACAAGCTCCTTTCTATCCTTTTTTACACCAACTGCAAGTAAAATGTACCCAAATAAAATACCTCCAAAACAAATTGCAACAGACACTCCTGCTAAAATAGCAAATATAATTGTTAATACTTTTGTTGTCATATCACTTGTCTCCTTTCAAAATATAATTTTCCTGCATTTTGAAAAGAATATTTTGAGATTTAGAAATTTGATATAAGACTTAAATAACTTTGATTACTTGAAATAAAAAAGACACTAAGCTATTACACTTAGTGCCTTGATAACTACCCCTTAGAAAAGACATAACTTTTTACCTGTCACTGGATGAATCATATAACCCTGTTCATCTAACTTGTAATCTGGAACTTTTAAGTGATTGTCTTTGAAGTATTGCTCAAGATTATATCTGTAGTAATACCAAGCATTATCACTTGCATACCTAACTACATGTTTATAGATTGCTTCATCGGAACTGATTTGACCTGTTCGCTCAAGGTCTAGTATATCTAAGTCGTTTCTCCTGTCTTTTAGAAAATCATACATATAGTAATCAGAATCTAACTTCAGTTTTAGATACTCTGTCTCAACTAAATGTGCTAATTGACAAGCCTCAATCTCTGAATGGACTAGACCATAAGGATAATGATGAATGCAACATATCCTTATCTGAGCTATAAAACCTATTTTACTCGCACTATAGAAATAACCTTTACTACAAGAGTTATATTGATTTTGCGCATTTGTTACTATGTTTAAATTTGCATCTAAATTATCTAAAGCACAACCATCTATATGGTCTATGTAATTTGGCTTATAGTGTAAATATTTAATACATAAAACGTCATGAAGTCTATGCTGTTTATCTAATCTAGTAGCTAAAACATAAATATTTTTAGCATTTTTCCATAAACCCCAAGTATAACTATCTACAATATCTTCATCCTCTGCATCTACATAAAAATATCCTCCGTTGGGAAACTTACTCGTAGGTTTCGTATAAACTTTCAAGATGTCTGTACCATCTTTTTGCCTATATTGCTCTTTCTTTATTACTGCCATTAAATCACCTCCACTGATTTATAGGATAGATAATTTAATATTTGAATACTTGGCATATGACTTAAATAACTTTTATTACTTGAATTAAAAAAGACACTAGTTGTAAAACACCAGTGTCTTTATAGATAATTTCATATTTGTGTAGGCTTAAAATGCTAAAAAAGGTTAGGCAATCAGTGCATATTTCATATAAAACTGACGCAATCAGTGCATCCAAATTTTGTAAAAAAAATAAGTGGTTCGATAATTTTTCAAAAATCGAACCACTTTTTAGGTATTCATATAAATTTTTAAAATGCTAGAAAGCCCGAAAAATCAACGTTTTTAGACATCTTCTTCAAGTCTGCTTAAGCGTTTCGCCTGGTCGGCTGCAATACATGCATCTATAATTTCCTGAATATCTCCATCCATAATCTTATCAAGCTTATATAATGTAAGACCGATTCTATGATCTGTTACTCGTCCCTGTGGGAAATTATAAGTTCTAATCTTTTCTGAACGGTCTCCTGTACCTATCTGGCTTCTTCTTGCATCAGCTTCCGCATCATGGGCCTTCTGACATTCAAGATCATACAACTTAGCACGAAGTAAAGCAAATGCCTTATCCTTATTCTGAATCTGTGACTTTTCTGTCTGGGCATATATTACGATACCTGTAGGATAATGAGTAAGACGAACCGCTGAATCAGTTGTATTGACACACTGTCCACCATTTCCTGAGGCTCTCATAACATCAATTCTTATATCCTTATCATTAATCTGGATATCAACCTCTTCTGCCTCCGGCATAACTGCTACAGAGGCTGTAGAAGTCTGTAAACGTCCATTAGACTCTGTAACAGGGACTCTCTGTACTCTGTGTACTCCACTTTCATACTTCATAACCGAATATGCTCCCTGACCCTTTACCATAAATTCAACTTCTTTCATACCGCCAAGACCTGTTTCATCAGCATTGACAACTTCAAGCTTCCAGCCCTTAGAATCAACATAATGTGAATACATACGGAAAAGCTCCGCTGCAAAAAGAGCTGCTTCTTCTCCACCGGCACCGGCTCTGATTTCCACAACAATATCTTTATCATCATTAGGATCCTTTGGTAATAATAATATCTTTAATTCTTCTTCTAATTCTTCTGCTCTTTTTCTGGCTTCTGCAAGTTCTTCCTTTGCAAGATCTCTTAATTCTTCATCACTTTCTTCATCAAGCATTGCCAGACTGTCATCTATATTTTTCTTGCAGTCCTTATATTCTGTAAATGCTGTAACAATCGGTGCAATATTATTCTGTTCCTTCATAAGCTTACGGAAGCGATCCTGATCATTTACAACATCAGGATTGCTTAATTCTGCTGTAATATCTTCATAACGATTAACAATATCATCAAGTCTTCCAAATATATCCATGGTTATATTATTCCTCTCTCTTTTTAATATGATTATAAATTTTTGTTCAGGATTTGCTTACGAATCCTGCTATGAGCCTCTTAGTCAGACTGCTGACTTTTCATACAGAAATTATTATTTTTATATTCTTTACTATCTGACTACTAATAAGAAATATATATTAATTATGGTTTACATTATAAACAATATATTAATTTGCATTACCATTTATAATAACTGTCCAACAACAACCCTGTCAAGTCCGGCAAGGTCTTTGACCACTTTTATTTTATCAAATCCATTTTCATGCAAAATATCAGTTACATCTTCTGCCTGATCATATCCGATTTCATACATAAGCCATCCACCACGTTTCAGATATTTCCCACAGTCTTTAGTAATATTTCTATAGAAATACAGCCCATCCTCGAAGCCATCCAGTGCAAGATATGGATCATGTATTCTTACTTCTTCTGACAAAGAGTCAATATCCTGTGTTCTTATATATGGTGGGTTAGACACTATTACATCTGCTTTTCCACCGTTAAATATATCAGTATTTACATTTTTAAAAATATCACTCTGTAAAAATGTCACATCTGATATATTATAAAGTTTTTTATTGCTTTCCGCAACCTTTAGTGCTGCCTGTGAAATATCGACACCTATTCCGGCTTTTATGTGTTTTTCATTGGAAAGCGTAAGTATAATACAGCCTGAACCGGTACACATATCTATGACATTGCTATTATTATCAGTAACCTTAAGCACCTGTTCTACAAGAATTTCTGTATCAAATCTTGGAATAAGTACATGTTCATTGACATTGTAGTTATATCCGTAAAAACATGTCTTCCCCGTAATATGCTGCAATGGAATATGCTCTGAACGAAGTTTTATCGCATCGCAATACTGTTTTTTAATATTATCATCAAGCACATCCATGCTGTGCGTAAGATAATACGTTCTGTTAATTGACATTATATTTTCAAGAAGAGCATAGCTGTCATATTCAGCATCCGCTATATTATGTTCCTTTAATACTTCTGTACCCCATAAAACAGCCTGTCTTAATGTAGGCTTATCACCCGGTTGCAAATTATAATCCTCCATATGTTCACACTAATCATCTATTTTTTCTTTAAACAGCGGAATATCATCACCTGTCAGTTCATCATCTTCTATATCATCTATAAATTCAATTCCACTATCTGATACATCATCTTTTCCACTATCTGATACATCAGATACATTGACATTTTCAGAGTCATTTATATCTTCTTCATTATCATCATTAGAAGTTTCACTACCATCTGAAAGATTATCATCTGTATTATTATCTTTCTGACTCTTTTCATCCTCTTCATTAATTGCCGCATAAATATGACTATAGCTGTCTTTATTTATAAATGTATTATCCATAGCATCATCGTCGTCAATTATTTCAAATCCTGCCAATACATCTTCTTCATCTAAAGTATCATCACTGTCTGTTTCATTATCATATTCTGTGCTTTCAGAATCATCACTTTCTTCGTATACGGACTTAACCTTATCCTCCATATATCCCTTGCCTGTAACTGCAATACGCACTTCCTGTGAATGAGCATCCTGAATTTCTTTTTTGAGGTCTTTAGGCTTAATGGTTCTTGTATTTTCTTTATTATCAATAAGGCTCGCTGTAAGTGCCGCTTCATTTTCCTTAGCTTCCAGCTCTTCAAATGGATTCTCCGAATCCTTATAATAATCAAGAATAAACTGTTTCCAGTCAAATACAGCATCAACCGCTTCTATTGCAACCTCAATCATATCCATATCCGGTTCTTTTGTTGTAAGATGCTGCATCCATATACCTGGCTTACTTACTATGTTTATCAGCTTACCATCAGATTTTCCTGCAAGGCGTATAACTTCATAAGATACTCCTGCTATAACCGGTATAAGTAATACCCTTATACATATCTGAAGTACAGTATTATCCACTCTTATAAATATAAAAAATACAATACTAATAAACATAACAAGAAACAGAAAACTCGTTCCGCATCTTTTATGAAATCTTGAACTGTTTTTTACATTTTCCGGTGTGAGAATAAGTCCGTTTTCAATACAGTTAATACACTTATGTTCTGCACCATGATACATATATGTCCTCTTAATATCCCTCATCATGGATATTGCCGCAATATATGCAATAAATATAATAAGACGCACAATGCCCTCTAACAGATTCAGTACAAACTTAGAACTTATATAATCTTTTAAAAGACGTGATATAAAATATGGGAGCAGCATAAACAGACCTACAGCAAATACAACTGATAATATAATCGTAAATGCCATAAGAACTGATTCTGTCTTTTCTTTAAATATTGCCTTTCCCAGTTCATCTGCTTTAGTAGTATTCTGTTCTGCCGGGTCATCATAAAATGATGCTGAATAATTAATAGTTGATATTCCTGTAACAAGTGAATCAACAAAATTAAATATTCCCCTTATAACAGGATAATTAAGCCACTTATGCTTTTCTGTTAATAACGGGCTTTCTTTTACAACAACTTCAATCTGCTTGTCAGGCTTTCTTACTGCAATGGAATACTTGTCTTTATTACGCATCATTATTCCTTCAATAACAGCCTGACCTCCTATACCTGATGGTTTCATTGTTTAACCTCCGTCAATCATATTAATAACGGTTCACTATGAACCCTAAGTTCAAAGCAAAAATAATAGTTCCTGAAATGTAAAAAAGTTGAGGTCTTATCAACCTCAACCTTATGTTATAATTAAAATAATTAGTTGTTCTTAACACCGTATTTCTTATTGAACTTATCAATACGTCCGCGGGCTGATGAAGCTTTCTGCTGTCCTGTGTAGAAAGGATGGCACTTTGAACAGATTTCAACATGGATTTCTTCCTTTGTTGAACCAGTTACGAATTCATTACCACAGTTACAAACAACCTTTGCCTGATGGTACTCTGGATGGATTCCTTCTCTCATGATTTTCACCTCTTTAAAAAATTAAACTAAGTTATTATTGTCATTGCAGAAATTACTCTGCAAAGTAATTTCCTATATTTGATAAACAGCTTTTATAGTGTATCATACATATTTATTATATGCAAGTAATTTCAAAAATATTTTTTTAGAAATTCTATTATACTCGTCTGTTTTTAAGTACAGTATTAATAAATTCGCTGTTATCTTTAGTTTTTACAAATAAATCAAGTATTCTCTCGGCAGCCTCATCTGTCTTCATCCCATTAAGTGCCTTTCTCATTATATCAACTGCCATAAGCTCATCTTTACTAAGAAGAAGGTCCTCTCTTCTGGTACTTGACTTGGCTATGTCAATTGCAGGAAATACTCTCTTTTCTGAAAGTTTTCTATCAAGAACAAGTTCCATATTACCTGTTCCCTTAAATTCTTCAAATACAACGTCATCCATCTTACTTCCTGTATCTACAAGTGCTGTTGCAAGTATTGTAAGACTTCCACCCTCTCTCATATTTCTTGCTGCACCAAAGAACTTCTTAGGCATATGAAGAGCAGCCGGGTCAAGACCACCTGATAAAGTACGTCCACTCGCCTGTACCGTAAGATTATAGGCTCTTGCAAGTCTTGTAATACTATCAAGCAGAATTATAACATCATCACCATGCTCTACAAGCCTTTTAGCTCTCTCAATTACCATCTCAGATACCCTCTTATGTCTGTCAGGAAGCTCATCAAATGTTGAATATATAACCTCAACATTTTCACCTGTAATAGATTCTTTAATATCCGTTACTTCCTCCGGTCTTTCATCTATAAGAAGAATTATAAGATGCATCTCAGGATTGTTGATTGTGACTGCTTTTGCAATCTGCTTTAAAAGAGTTGTTTTACCTGACTTAGGCTGAGATACAATCATTCCTCTCTGGCCTTTTCCAATCGGGGATATAAGGTCAACCATTCTCATGGCAACCGTATTAGTATTCTTTTCAAGATGTATTCTCTCATTCGGGAAAATTGGTGTAAGTGATTCAAACGGTGGTCTTTTTATTGCACATACAGGATCCCTTCCATTAACAGATTCAAGATATAATAAAGCTGAGAACTTATCACTCTGTGACTTTGCTCTCTTAGGACCTCTGATAATATCGCCTGTCTTTAAATTAAATCTTCTTATCTGCGATGGTGAAACATATACGTCCTCATCTCCGGGAAGATAATTTTCACATCTGATAAATCCATAACCATCTGATAATACCTCTAAGATACCATCCGCCATCTCCTGATTATTATCAACATTCTCCTGTTCCTGATAATTATTTTTTTCTATATTATTTCTGTCAGAAGAATTTCTCTCAGGCTTATTTTTTAATTCGTTCTCTTCACCTGTGTTATTTTCCTCATTATAATTATCATTATGTAACGTTCTATTATCCTGTCTTGAATGTACATTTCTTTTTTCTATATGCTGTCTTCTTATTCCTCTTTCTGTTTCAACTGATGAGCTGACAATCTTTTTGTCTGCCTGCACTTCCGATTCCCTTTCAGCCTTATCAGCTTCTATCAGCGCTTCTATCAGCTCTTTTTTCCTGAGAGTGGATACATTCTTTAACTTCTTATCCTTCGCAAATTCTTTAAGCACTGTAAGAGGTAAGGTTTCTAATTTTTCTCTCATATTATTATCCATAATAAATCTCCATTCTATTTTACTAAGTTTTTAAGGTTCGCTTTTATATTGTTAAAAATTCAACACAATCAGACTGGCATAATATTAATTATCCAGGTTAATAAATTAATCCTTTTTATCCGTTACTACAAATTAAGCATTATAAATCACTGTATCTTGCTGCCATCAATCATCATAACATGCCTGATTAAACTTTTGATTATGTAAATGTGATAAATACTGCTCACTATTGATATGTTTTTATAAATAACAGTTATTATTTTTCTGGGAATCGATACAGAAAATTGCATCGAATGAAATACTCTGACTATTATATAACATTTTCATCCAATGTGCAAATAAATTGAGATTTGTTGAAACAAGGGGTGTAGATGAGGGCAGGCTGTGGCTGATATGTAAGATTTGTATGCTGATGGGAAGAACTAAGTCGCTCTAGAAGATGAGCGTGCATTGCTTATATGCCGGCCGGGTCGCTGCAAATGCGGCGTCCTGCCGCTTGCAGCTCGATTGTGCGTCCTGCACAATCGCCCCTACATTGTGAAAGCTCATCTTAAGAGCGACTAAGTTCTTCCCATATGCATACAAATCTTACATATCAGCCACAGCCTGTCCTTTGCTACATTTCAAAAATCTCTGAGCTGGGGGTGACGGCCGGGACGTTATAGGTTGGAAATATGCAATTCAATGTCACTACGCTGGGTGTGACAACCGGCAGGTTATAGAGTTGCAATATAATTCAATATCACTATGTTTGATATGATAACAGGGATAATAGATGTGCGGATTTGACATAGTCAGAACTGGAAGATAATGCATATGGAACATGGAATTTATGTATTGGCTATGTTGTAATGTAATAATGATTTAATAAAGAAAAAATTTGAAAAAGCCGTGTAAACAATCACATTAATATGCATATTAATAACCTATCGTTAGTCATACACAGCGTAGGAATTTTGAATTATAGATTGATAATCTGTAACCTGCTGGTCATCATACCCGGCGTAGTGACTTTGAATTATAGATTGATAACCGGTAACCTGCCGGTCGTCATACCCGGCGCAGTGGTTTTTGAAATGTAGCGGGGAAGTGGCGGATTGTATTGGGAATTTTAAAACATATGGTGAGTGCTTAGAAACTCTTAGATGAGCATACACTGCAAAGGGGCGATTGTGCAGGACGCACAATCGAGTGCCAAGCGGCAGGACGCCGCATTTGGCACGACCCGGACGGTATCGGTACATTAAATGCTCATCTGTAGAGTTTCTTAGCACTCATCCATCGTTTTAAAATTTCCAATACAATCCGCCACTTCCCAACTACACCCCATTTTCAACAAATCAGAAATCTTTTATATGTTAAGTCTATAAGAAATGCCCCCAGCGGCGCAGTTATTATTATTGCAAGCACTGCAACCGTAAGTACAATATTCCCACAGGCAAGTCCCATTGAAAGAGGAACTCCACCTATTGCCGCCTGTACTGTTGCCTTGGGCATATATGATATTACACAGAAAAGTCGTTCCCTCATATTCAGTTTTGTTTTTATCATACATACAAAGACTCCTGCCATTCTGAATAATAACACGCCAAATATCAGCATAACTGCTGATATTCCAGCCGATATGGCATATGATATATTAACTGTAGCACCTACGAGCACGAATAATATCACCTCTGCACATACCCATAGTTTATTAAATTTGACAGAAAGCCTTACAGCTGCTTCTTTCCTGTTTCTTTGAAGCGCAATTCCAATACACATAACTGCTATCAGTGAAGCAAATGGAATTATATCCGAAAATCTATCCTCTGCTGTCACAAGCAGAAATGATATACATAATAATATAATTACCTTTACAGTATCTCTTATATGGATTTTCTTAAAATATATTGCAAGTATTGTCCCTGCTGCCATACCTATTAATATCCCAAGGATTATTGATACAGGAATCCTTATAAAACTTACGGCTGATACACCATTTCCCTGTGCAAGTCCCGTAAATACCGAAAACATTACAATTACAAACACATCATCAACTGACGCTCCTGCAAGAATCATCTGAGGTACGCTTTTGTTTACACCATATCCCTCATCCATAAGCTTTAACATCTTAGGAACTATTACCGCAGGCGATACCGCTGCTATTACTGCCCCCATGACTGCCGCTTCTATATAGCTTATATGAAGAAGCAGCGGTGCAAGAATTATCATTCCTGTCATTTCAAAGCAGGCAGGAACAAAGCACATAAGAATTGCCGGTCTTCCTACTTTTTTTAAATCATTAATATCAAGTGATAATCCGGCTCTTGTAAGTATTATTATAAGTGCTATTCTCCTTAACTCTGATGATATTGAAAGTATTGTACCATCAATAAGATTAAGTGCAAATGGACCTAATACTATACCTGTAAATATCATTCCAAGCAGTCCCGGCAGATGAAGTTTTTTACACCCCCATCCTGCCAACATTCCAACAAGTAACATTAATGCAATACTAAATAACATTTTCCTCTCCTTTTTCAGCTGATTTACAACATAAAAAAGCTGATAACCCCTGCACTATATATATGCAGAAGTCATCAGCTGTATAAGCGGTTTGGATGTGAATTAAATAACATCCGGGAAGACATTCATTTCCCTTATTCGTTGTATGTGTCTTAATATAATGTATTTTTATTATGGTGTCAAGTTAAAAATATTATATAGCATTAGATGATATATATTAATACGGTGATACTATCACTGGCTGCACCTGCTTTCCATTAAGTGCCGCTATTATTGTATCAACTGTTCTATCCATATGCGCAACCATTGATGATGGTTTTTTATTATAATTATCCTGACCAAATGGTACAAAATATATATTTTTTACATTCATCAGCATTCCGATATTTTTAAGGTTCATTCCCAACGCATCATTTGTTGATAATGCGATTACAAGCGGCTTTTCATTCCGCAAATGCGCTTTAGCCGCCATAAGTGCTGTCGAATCTGTTATACCATTGGCAAGCTTTGCCATGGTGTTTCCAGTACATGGTGCAATTAATAATACATCAAATAATCCCTTTGGTCCGACCGGCTCTGCATCTGTTATTGAATACATTCCTTTGTTTCCAGTAATTGCTTCGACCTCTTTTATAAATTCTTCTGCTTTATTAAATCTGTTATCTGTATTTTGCACTCTTTCTGAAAAAACAGGGACAATATCCATGCCCCTGTCTTTCATACTCTGTATCACGTTAATTATCTTTTTAAATGTACAAAATGAACCGGTAATTACTAATCCAACTGTAATATTTTCATATAATTTCCCTTCCATTTTATAATAAATCCTCCAAAACTTCACTAATATAACTTCTTTACATCTATATAACCAATATTATCTATGATATTGAATCTATATGATTTATCTATATTAAAAAGGTAAAACAATTATAACGTAACCGGAACAGTAAACTATAAATGTAATTTATCGGATATAACCTCATACAATATCCCAGCCGACGTCTTCGGTGAATACTTTCCCGGAAGTCCCAGCGCATTAACGGCATTAATATTATTTTTCTTACAATAATCATAATCAACACCACCGGGTTTTGAAGCTATATCAATTATAGTTACGTTTCTGTTAAAACGCTCTAGCATATGTTTATCCACAACCATTTGAGGCACCGTATTTATAACATAATCATATTTATTAAAATCGTTATAATAATCTGATGAATTATCCGAATTAAAATCAATTGCATTATATCCATATGCCCTTGCCTGTGCTCTTTTATGTCCGGTTCTTTCAATAATTGTCACATTACTATTTAATGCCTTAAATCTGTCTGCAATAATTCCCGCACATCTGCCATAGCCTGTGATAAGACAGTTACTTCCATTGATATTAATATCACTTCTAATGATTGTCTCAGCTATTACACCTTCTGCTGTTGCAACTGAATTTTTATATGCAATTGCATCATCAGCCATATATTCATAGAATTTAAGCTTTTTTACAGAATTATTATATATGTTTTCTATTTGTTCTTTAACGCAATTAAAATTACATCCAAATATATATTCATCACTATTCAGTATGCATTTAAGCTTATTAAAATATATAACACTTGAAGACACAGGAAGCAGCAGCACATTATAGCCGCATGTACCTTTTTCCCCATAATAAATATTTTGTTTCTTTAATAAACTGTGTACATCACATGCCTTACTTTCATCAACCATACCCAATTGAATATTAATATCTGATTGCATACTTCCATCAATAGCTGATGTTTCCTCTGACATACTATCTTCTTTATGCATGTTACTATTATATTCACACAACCTGATATATTCTTCAAGCTCTTCATCATTCATATATGTGGCTGTGTAACCCTTTTCACATAAAATCTCATAGAGATATTTCTGTCTTTTGTCACTTCCCATCAACAAAAATCTATAACCTTTGTTCACTTAATGACTCCTCTTTTCTGATTATATATTATTATATAAAAATTCATAGATTACGTGACTGAAATTTTACAATATATACCATTCCGCAGGCATTTTCTAATGACGTTAGAATCTCAAGTCAAATATCATCCATAACTTTAAGTATTCCTATACCCTTAATATATCAAGCGTATGTGCTCCGGCTCCAATAAGCTCCGGTCTTTCACAGGTTGCAAGGTGGTATTCTATAAAATGGTTAAATGTCTCATCATCCATTGCATTTAATATCTGTCTCATATAATCGGCAGGTCCATCGGCTGATATTATCTGTAATCTCTTTACACCAGCCGCCTCATTTAACTTATCTATATCATCAAGTCTTACATAATCATACAAATCCTGCTTTTCCTGTATACAGTGAAAATCTTCGCTTAACTTGCCATTTTCCAGGCACTCCTTTATATGATTCTGTTTAAATGCATATGTAAGTACACAATATTCGTTCATGCAGTAAGCCACAAGAACGATGCCTCCAGGCTTAGTTATCCTTACTGCTTCATTTAAAGCCTTTAATTTATCATCAAATCCAAACAAATGATACATCGGACCAAATAAAAGCGTAAGGTCATAATAATTATCCTTAAAGCGTTTAAGATTAACTGCCGTTCCCTGATATGCCTTTACCGCACTTTTCTTAGCTTTTAACAGACCAAGATTATGTTTTACATACTCAACTGCTGTAACATCATATCCCTCATCTGACAATGCTACGCTATATCTTCCTGTACCGGCACCGATATCCATAATCTTTATTTCTGATTTATCATTGATATTATTCTCCTTTGCCAATATATCAAGATATTTGTGAATATATTTCATTGATGTAATAAATTCAACCTGTCCATGCTTTCGTGTAAGTCTCTTCTCCTCATTAAATTTATTATAGTGCTTTTCAATTTCATCCATATATTATCTCTCTCCACTCCTAAACAAACTTTATTGCAAACGGGCCCGAAACAACCATTATATAATTTCTTATGCCTTAGCCTGCTTATGTTTAATCCTGAACTGATTAGTCATATAAATAATATCAAAAATATAAATCGTAAACATACTATGCTGGAAGCTGTGGCAGATAGTTCCTATATATTTCAAAATCATCAAATATAACATGCCACTTATAATCTGCCGCCGCTGTTACAGCAATATAATGATGTCCATCTTTTTCTGCATAGCTTACAAGACAGCATTTGGCTTCATCCGTATAACCTGTCTTTCCGGCAGATATTGTCACTCCTTCAACCTCGGTTCCATACATTCTGCTAAACATTGTGCTTGTAAGAAGTATTCCCTCCGGATGCTGCTCTGTCGGTGCTGTTGTATACTGATATGTTGATAGTACCTTTGCACACAACTCATTAGACATAGCATATTTCATTATCATAGCCATCTCTAATGGTGTTGTATACTGGTTCTCATCAAATAATCCTGATGCATTTACAAAATGTGTATTCTTAAGTCCAAGTTCTTCACATTTCTTATTCATAAGCTGTGCAAATTGTTCTTCTGTTCCACCAACCATCTCTGATAAAGCTATGGCGCTGTCTGCTCCTGATGGAAGAATAAGTCCGTATAACAAATCATTAAAAGATACGACCTCGCCCGGATTAAATCCTGCTCTTGATGCCTCCTGCGATACAAGATATGAAATCATCTCTGCCGACATTGTATAGGTGCTGTTCATATCTGCAATATTTTCAACGGCCACTATAAGTGTCATAACCTTAGTCATTGATGCGGGATATATCAGCTGGTCACTGCTTCTTCCGGCAATCAGAGAATTATTTTCCACATCAAGAAGTGCAATATATGGACTCTTAACTTCTTCATCTTCTATCTCTGCATATGAAGCACTTACGGCAGGATACACTGCCTGTTTTCTGTCAGCTGCCGAATTGTTAATATCTGCTGCTACTTCCAATGTCTCCTTAGGGCTTACACTGCTTTGAGTATCATCATTTCTTGTCATATATACTGACACAGCCGCAGTAGTTGTAATAACTGCAAGTGCAGCTACCGATGCTATAATTCTCTTAATCTTTTTTACACGTAACTGTCTTGCTCTTTTTTCATCCATAAGCTTTCTTCTTCTTTGCTCACGTCTTATCTGTCTCTTATAATCAAGTCTGTATTCATCATCATAATCTTCAAAATCTCTATTCATCATAATCCCCTGTTAATCTAATCCACATGTTATAATGCTTAATTAATAAAAGTGTAATATCCCTGTTTTTACCTATACTGTGTACTTACAGCAAGTTCTTCTGCCTTTTCTTCCCCTGCAAGAAGCTTTACAAGTTCAAGCCCTAAATCAACAGACGTTCCCATTCCTCTTGAAGTGATAATATTACCATCTGTAACAACCCTCTGCTTAACATCAGCAAGTTTAGCTCCCTTTAATTCACCTTCAAAACCCGGAAAACATGTTGCATTCTTACCTTCAAGTATTCCCATTCTTCCAAGAATACTAGGTGCTGCACATATTGCTGCTATATATTTATTCTTATTATTAAAATCTCTTATTTGTGCTATAAGCTTATCATTCTTTTCATAGAGCTTATGTCCCGGACCACCCGGAAGAAATATTACATCTGTGTCATCAATGTCATGTCCGTCAAATGTATATTCAGCATTAACGACTACTCCCTGCGCACTTTTTACAGCTTTTTCACCGGATACAGATACAAGGTCAACCGTAATCCCTGCTCTTCTTAATATATCAACTACTGCAAGTGCCTCCACTGTTTCAAATCCCTCTGTTAAAAATGTTGTAACTTTCATTTATTTTCCCCTTTCACGGTATTATTTATTCCCAACCTGATTTGTGTCTTTATTATCACTATTCCTTTATTTGGTATATGTTTATTACCGTTATCTGTTTCTTTTAATATATTGAACAATTACATATTTACTGCCTGCTTCATCGCAGCTATTGTTTCATCAACGCCTTCATTTTTAAATGCACTTGCCCTTACAATAATGCAATGTGTATTAACTTCTCTTACAGCCTTTTCAAATGCTTCAACATCAAAATTAGTATACGGTGCAAGATCCATTTTATTAATAACCAGCACATCGGTTGTTTCAAACATAAGCGGATACTTTGAAGGCTTATCATTGCCTTCTGTTACACTTGATACTGTAACTCTTACATCTTCGCCAATCTTAAATTCTGCTGTACAGACAAGATTACCGATATTATCTATAATCACAGTTTCGATTCCATCCAGATTAATCTCTTTTATTGCCTGCTCTATCATCTCTGCTTCAAGATGGCACGCTCCCTTAGTATTAAGCTGTACAGTTCTTATGCCAAGCTTTTCCATTCTCTCCGCATCCTGGTCTGTATATAAATCACCTTCAATGACGGCAAGCTTAGACTTATCCATTTTTTCAGCTATCTTTTCAAGTAACGTAGTCTTTCCTGAACCGGGTGTTCCAAGAAAATTAAATACTTTTATTCCTTTATTATGAAAATAGTCATTGACTCTTTTTGCTATCTCATCATTTTTTTCATATACTCCTGTATTCACATCTATTATTTTCATATTATAATCTCCAAATATTATATTTAATATATTATAGTCATGTACATCTGCTATCATTATATTTTAGTCAGATACTTCTACTATTATATACGAATGTTACAGAAATGTTAAGTTTAAATTATATTTTTTATTTTTATCTACATTTCGTCTTGTAGTTTTCAAAACTACATGTTATGATTATAGACATTGAAATCAAAATGCTAATAATACAACTTAAAGTATGCATAACGATTTAATGACGGAATTGTTAAAAATCAGTATTAATATTAACAATAATACTTATGCAAGTTCATTAATGAACCGGCTATTTGTGCCGCAGGCGTCACAAAGCTGCCATTATTGCGAATCCATTTAATATGATTCGTGATATTTTTGATATTAGAAATCACCTGCAGAATGGAGATTAATTATGTTTAAAGTTATAAGTGACACAGCCTGTGATTTATCAAAAGAATATACAGACAGTAATAATATAGGTCTCGTACCTCTTTACGTTACATTTGACGGCGAGAAGTATTATAAAGAGCAGATTGATATAACTGATGACGAATTTTACAGACAAATGATTGAGGAGGGTTCATATCCCAAGTCATCACTTCCAACTATTCAGGATTTTATTGATGCTTTTATGCCATCTGTTACAGCAGGTGTTCCTATAATATGCATATGCATCTCCACTTTATTCAGTGGTTCATATAATTCTGCAACAAATGCCCGCGACCAGATTCTTGAAGATTATCCTGATGCAAAGATAACTATATTTAATTCTATGCAGAATTCCTCTTCTATGGCATTATTTGTCCATGAAGCCGAAAGAATGAGCAAAGATAATGTCGATTATGATGATGCTGTAAGAGTCCTTACCAGAATGACAGACCTTGGACGAATATATTTTACAGTCGGTTCACTTGATTATCTTCAAAAAGGCGGGCGTATCGGTAAGCTTGCACGATTAATCAGTGGTAAATTAAGTATTCTTCCTGTAATTGTTCTTAAAAATGGGGAGCTTAATATCGGCGGAATAAGCCGAACCAGAAAAAAAGCCAAGTTGAGTATGCTTGACTGCTGTAAAAAGCATTTTTCAGATAACAATTTATCTTATGAAGATTATCTTTTTAACGTAGATTCGGGATGTGATTTTGAAGAAAAAGACGAATACAGACAGGTTGTTGAAGAAACTTTTTCTGTAAAATGTGTTGAAAGTACAGAATATTTTCCAACGCGTATAGGAGTAGCTACCGCCTGCCATACAGGTCCTTATGCACTCGGTATTGGTATAATGCCAAAATATGAGACCTTACTATAAATTGTGATTGACCGAGCTGAAAGCGAGGGACGCTTCTTGAACGACAGTTC
>ERZ772969.283-NODE-283-length-50754-cov-4.415669_pt1 | contig 50754 bp, 39 predicted proteins | sample MGYA00511676_ERZ772969 | MGnify/ENA primary metagenome ERZ772969 (study PRJEB29015, sample SAMEA2737651) | human gut metagenome | biome: human gut; feature: human-associated habitat; material: faeces | place: China | collected 2012 ... | reverse complement strand
TCATTGTATATGCCCTTAAAAAATCTGTCCAGTTTATTGTAACCTATTCAATATGAGTTTATTATAGCATTAGTCATGGGAGAAAATCTATCCCTTGCTGAAATTTCATGCAGTTTCGTTATTTTTGTGTTATAATGCGTAGGACTGATGTGAAGAAGCATTGGGCAGGAAAGGAGAAAAATGAGAGAGACAGAGATTTTATTTGATCTATTAAAAAGAGGCGTATCTGCCGTACAGGCAGTGGGCGTCTGTGAGGAACGCTTAGGGAACGCAGGTTTTGAGCGTTTGGAGTATAAGGAAGCATGGGAGCTGCGCGCAGGGGGCAGATATTTTGTAAATCATCATGATACGACATTGTTTGCATTTACAGTCGGAGAGAAATGGACGGAGCGCATTGCGCCGCAGATCCGGATTGCTGCCGCGCACACAGATTTTCCGAGTCTTCGCATTAAGCCGTCTGCCGATGTGACAAGCGGCGGCTATGCGCAGGTCAATGTGGAGGTTTACGGCGGTGCCATTTTAAATACATGGCTGGATCGCCCGCTTGGGATTGCCGGACGTGTGGCGGTGCGAAGCGAGGACGTATTTGCACCGATCGTGCGTGAGTTTGTCTCCGAAAAGAGCCTGCTGACGATTCCCAATCTTGCGATACACATGAATCGTGACGTAAACAAGGGCGTGGAATTAAATAAACAGACACAGATGCTGCCGCTGATCGGTCTTGCGGCAGAGGATATTCTCTCACCGGAGCAGCGCAGGAAGGATTATTTCCTGAGCTTTTTGGCAGAGGAGCTTTCCGTGGAGAAGGAGGATATTTTAGATTTTGAGCTGACGGTATATTGTAAGGAGGAGCCGGAGTACATCGGCATTTCGGATGAGTTTATTTCTGCGCCGCGTCTTGATAATCTGACGTCCTGCTCAGTGCTTGTCTCCGGGCTGATCGACGGTGTGAGGGACGAGGGGATCAATCTGATCGCATTATTCGACCATGAGGAAATCGGCAGCCGTTCCAAGCAGGGGGCAGGCTCTATCCTGCTGCATGATCTGCTGCTTCGCATTTTAAAGGAAATCGGCAGGGAGCAGACGGCGCAAAGCGACATCTATCAGAGCATGATCTTATCGGCGGATGTGGCACACGGTCTTCACCCGAATTATGCAGGAAAGATGGATATTACAAATAAGCCGGTGCTTGGCGGGGGACTTTGCATCAAGGAGGCAAGCTCACAGTCTTATGCGACAGATTGCGAGGCAGTCGCAGTCGTTCAGCAGATCTGTGAGGCAAAGAAGATCCCCTATCAGAAGTTTGTCAACCGCTCCGATATGCCAGGCGGTGGTACGCTTGGCGCTATCGCTTCAGCGCTGCTGCCGGTAAAAACAGTCGATATCGGCATTCCTCTGCTTGCGATGCATTCGGCGAGAGAGCTGATGGGAACGGCGGATCTGCAGACGCTCAAAGATTTGACAGAGGCGTATTTTTCAATTTAATTCGCGGGAAAAGCATTTACCTCTATACAAGTTTCGGTTTTTGTGCTAACATCATGTAGTAATAAAAACCATGTATTATGGAATATGATAACATATAGATTTGTGCCGAATCGGGAAGCATAAATGAGAAGTGAGTGTGGAGGTAAGAGTATGTATCAAATTGTAATAGACAGCTGCGGAGAGCTGACGGAGGACTTAAAGAAGGACGGACATTTTCAGACGGTTTCGCTCGAGATTGAAATTGACGGCTATCGTATCCGTGATGACGAGACGTTTGACCAGAAGGATTTTTTGCGCAGAGTACGGGAGAGTGCGGATTGTCCAAAGTCGTCCTGCCCGTCCCCCGAGCAGTATATGGAGGCGTGCAGCAAGGAGGCGGAGCGTGTGTATGTCGTGACGCTGTCAGAAAAGCTGAGCGGCTCCTATAACAGCGCGCAGCTTGGAAAGCAGCTGTATGAGGAGGAATATCGCGATTCCAAAAAGCAGATCCATGTGTTTGATTCCAGAAGCGCATCTGTTGGAGAGACGCTGATCGCTATGAAGATACAGGAGCTTGAGGAGCAGGGGCTTTCTTTTTCGGAGGTTGTTGCGCGCACGGAGGAGTATATCGATTCACAGCATACCTATTTTGTACTGGAGACCTTAGAGACGCTCAGAAAGTCCGGGCGTCTGACAAATTTAAAGGCGCTGATCGCCAATACGCTCAATATCAAGCCGGTCATGGGCTCTACGCAGGATGGGGCGATCTGCCAGCTTGGACAGGCGAGAGGAATGCAGCGGGCGCTTGATAAATTGGTACAGCTTGCAGCGGATACGGTGGATACCGAAACGCGGATCCTTGCCATTTCGCACTGTAATTGTCCGGAACGTGCGGAGTTTGTCAGGGAGAAGCTGGAGGCACTTGCAAAATTTAAAAAAATCATTATTATTAATACTGCCGGTGTGAGCAGTATGTATGCGAACGACGGCGGAGTGATCATTGCAGTGTAGAGGAATGGCAGAGAGACGCATGACATACGAACAGGTAGTAGAAACGATTGAAAATATCAGAAGATTCGGCAGGTATTCCGGTGTGGAGGTGATGACAGAGATGTTAAAGTCTCTGGGGGATCCGCAAAAGGGAATGCGGCTGATCCATATAGCAGGGACGAACGGCAAAGGCTCCGTCTCTGCTTTTTTGTGCGAAATTTTGCGGGAGGCAGGGCTTTGTGTCGGAGTATTTACTTCCCCGCATTTAATTGATTTTCGAGAGCGCATCTGCGTGAATGGCAGGATGATTGCGCGGGAGGCAGTGGAGAGGCTTGGAAAGGAGCTTCTTGCGCGGCAGTTTTTAAAAGAACCGTCCATGTTTGACGTCTGCCTTGCAATGGCGCTTCTTTATTTTAAGGAGCAGCAGTGTGACGTCGTGATCTTAGAGACGGGGCTGGGCGGAAGTCTGGACGCCACCAATGCAGTCGGTGTGCCGGAGGTGTCCGTGATCACAAAGATCGGCTATGACCATATGGAGATCCTCGGAAATACCTTGGAGGAGATTGCGGCACAGAAGGCGGGAATTATCAAAAAAGGAACAGTTGTTGTGCTGGAAAGTCAGACGCCCGGGGTGCTTGCGGTGCTTCTTGCCTGGGCAGAGCGGGCGGGAGCGCGCGCGTGTCATGTCATCGCGCCGGAGGAGTTTTTGCAGCAGTGTTATCAGGATGGGGTGCAGAGCTTTGTTTATGGTGATCATGGAAAGCTGCAGATGCGCATGCTCGGACTTCATCAGTACGAAAATGCTGCTGCGGCTGCCGTTGCGGCGGAGCAGTTTTTAAAAAATGGAAAATTTTCGGAGCGTATAGAGACACAGAGAACGGGAGAAGATAAAAACAGCCGGATCAAAGCTTTTATCAGAAACGGAATTTTTAAGACGCGATGGCAGGGACGCATGGAGCTGCTGCGAAGCGAGCCGTTTTTTCTGGTGGACGGGGCGCACAACAGCAGTGGGGTTCAGGCATTAAGTGAAAGTCTTGCCTATTTATTTCCGGGCGAGCGGTTTCATTTTATGATGGGCGTTATGGCGGATAAGGATTATGAGAGTATGGTAGAGCTTTTGCTGCCGCTTGCGGCGGAGTTTACCACGGTGAGGGTACAGACGGCCCGCTCGCTTGACGCAGAATCGCTTGCAGCGTTTATCCGAACGAGGGGGATTCCTGCGGTCAGCGCCGCCAATCTTGCGGAGGGCATGGAGAGAGCCGCATGCGCAGCACATAAAACCGTGGCTGTCGGTTCGCTGTATTTTATCGGAGAAATTGAAGCAATTTTTAAAAAAACTTTATAGATTTATGCAACTTTTTTTACGGGTTTATGGTCTAATTATTAAATAATTGCGAAAGGATATAATATTGTTGATTATGTGCGAGTACTTCATTTATAATAAGTAGAATATAACATATAGAAGACCTTTGGATGAGAAAAGAGACGTAAGATGGTATTTAGCAGCTTTGAATTTTTATTTCGGTTTTTGCCGATTTTTTTAATTTTATATTATATTACACCAAGAAATTATAAAAATCATGTATTGTTTGCGGGAAGCATTCTTTTTTATGCGTTTGGGGAGGTAAAATTCGTTCTCCTTCTGTTAGTATGCGTTCTTATCAACTATGTACTCGGCTGTCTGATGTACCGCGATGCGATCGAGGGCAGGGGCGCAAGACAGCGGTTTTTGCTGATCCTTGCACTGGGCTATGATTTTGGCGTGCTGTTTTTGTACAAATACAGCGGAATGGTGGATGAGCTTCCGCTCGGCATCAGCTTTTACACGTTCCAGATCGCAGCCTATATGATCGATGTTTACCGGGGCAAGGTGCCGGCAGAGAAGTCGCTTGTCAATCTTGGCACCTATCTGACGATGTTCCCGCAGCTGATCGCAGGACCGATCATCAACTATTCAGAAGTTCGGATCGCGCTGCGCAGAAGAACGGTGACGCTCGTTGATTTTGAGGAGGGACTTAAGGTTTTGATCTTAGGTCTGGGCGCGAAGATCATCATTGCTGACCGTATCGGAATTTTGTGGAATTCCATTCAGATGATCGGGTTTTCCAGTATTACGACGCAGCTTGCATGGATGGGAGCGTTTGCGTATTCGATCCAGCTTTACTTTGATTTTGCGGGATACTCTCTGATGGCGCGGGGGCTTGGGCGCATGCTTGGCTTTGAGATACCGATCAACTTCAGACAGCCTTATATGTCAAAATCAGTGTCGGAGTTCTGGAGAAGGTGGCATATTACACTGGGACGTTGGTTTCGGGAGTATGTCTATATTCCGCTGGGAGGTAACCGGAAAGGAAAGGCACGGACTTTCTTTAATCTCGGCGTCGTTTGGATTTTGACTGCCCTGTGGCATGGAGCAGATTACAATTTCCTGATCTGGGGAGCGTCACTGCTTGTACTTCTTGGAATAGAGAAATTGCTGATCGGGAAATGGCTGGAAAAGAGCTATCTGATCGGTCATGTATATCTGCTGTTTGTCGTGCCCTTGACATGGATGGCGTTTGCAATCTCGGACGTCACGCAGCTTGGCATTTATTTTACAAGGCTGTTTCCGTTTCTGCCGCAGACGGAGGGTGTGATCAATGCATCGGATTATGTAACGTATATGTCGGATTACTGGCCGCTGTTTGGACTTGGCATTCTTTTTTCAACGCCGATCCCGACGGCGCTCTACAAAGCGTATGGCAGAAAATGGATCGGCAGCGCTGCCGTTGCGGTAATTTTTGCGCTCAGTATTTATTACCTGGCGATTTCAACAAACAATCCGTTTTTATATTTTAACTTTTAAGGCGTGGTGAGGAAATTTTGAAAAAATTTTTAAAGTGCAGAGTAACAATCTTTTTGGCGCTGTTTTGGATTGGTCTTTCTGCAATCGGATATATGGGAAAAGATACGATTTATCGGGATTATACAGAGGATGTGAGGAAAACGCCGTATTTTGTGCTTGTGTTTGACGGGATCCGCGACGGGATTTATCCATGGGAGTTAAAAGGAGAGGAGCTGGCGGAGCAGCCGTTGGAGAACCCGGATCTCGGACAGCTTCCACCGGCGACGGAGGAGACAGCGCCGGAGACAGAGGCACCGGAGCAGCCGACAGAGGTTTTGCCTCCGCCGGAGCCGCTGCCGCCGCAGACAAAGGAATTTATCGCAGTAGGAGACGATTATTTTGATGACGCCGTATTTATCGGAGATTCCAGAACAGTCGGGCTGCATGATTACGGCGGACTGGATCAGGCGACGTTTTTTGCAACGGTCGGGCTGAATGTCTATGACATGTGGTCGCAGCGTTTCTGCGAGGTGGACGGGGAGAAGCTGACGCTGGAGGAGGCTCTTTCCAGACGGCAGTATAAAAAGATTTATTTCCAGATTGGGATCAATGAGATGGGACGCGGTACAGTCGATACCTTTATGCAGGCATATGAGGAGTCGGTGAGAAAGTTTCAGCAGCTTCAGCCTGACGCGATCATTTATGTGCAGGGAATTATGCGTGTGACAAAGGAGAAGTCCGATAAGGATAAAATCTTTAACAATCCGGGCATTCAGGTGCGCAATGAGCGGATCGCGCAGCTTGCGGATAACGTGAAGATATTTTATATTGATGTCAATGAGGTTGTGTGTGATGATACGGGAAATCTGCGCAAGGAGCTGACATTTGACAATCTGCACCTGTACGGATCGAAGTATTATATATGGGTTGATTTCCTGAAAACAAAAGGTGTTGCAATAGAATAACGAAACGCGCAGTGTTGGTATAGAACTCCCCTTTTCGTGGCATACTGGATAAAAAAGTATGTATGCTGGGAAAGGGGAGTTACTATGTCATTAAAGATTACGATCACAGATGTTCACGCGCGGGAGATTTTGGATTCGAGAGGAAATCCGACAGTCGAGGTTGAGGTAACGGCAGAGACGGAGACGACGGGGAGAAAGACCTCTGCAAGGGAGTCTGTTCCATCAGGAGCAAGCACAGGCAGATTTGAGGCGATAGAGCTGCGCGACGGCGATAAGGAGTATTTCGGCATGGGCGTACAAAAGGTGGTCGATCATGTCAATACAAAGATCAGAGAGGCGCTGCTTGGGATGAATGTGCTGGAGCAGGCGCTCATTGACCGCAGAATGGTCGAGCTGGACGGGACGGACAATAAGGGAAGTCTTGGGGCAAACGCTATTTTAGGCGTGTCTCTTGCATGTGCAAAGACGGCGGCAAAGGCGCTTGATATGCCGCTTTACCGCTATATGGGAGGCGCGAATGCAAAGAAGCTGCCGGTACCTATGATGAATGTGATCAACGGCGGCGCACATGCAAAAAATCCGCTTGATTTTCAGGAATTTATGATCATGCCAGTTGGTGCAAAGACTTATCGGGACGCGCTTCGCATGGGCGCGGAAATCTATCATTTTTTAAAGCTGATCCTGCATGAGGATGGGCTTGGTACGGCAGTTGGCGACGAGGGAGGCTTTGCGCCCGATATTGCGGACGCAGGCGCAGTTTTTTCCTATCTTGGAAAAGCGGTTGAGAAGGCGGGGTACCGTGTGGGTGAGGACGTTGTGTATGCGATGGACGCCGCTGCAAGCGAGCTTTATGACGAGGAGCTTGGAGTCTATGTATTTCCGGGCGAGACAAGAGCCGCCGGCAAGGCAGATAGGAACGAATCCGGGGAGCCTGTAGGAGAGGCTTCCGCAAAGGATCGCTGTGCCGATAGTATCACGCGCAGCGCGGATGAGATGATCGCGCTGTATGAGGAGCTTGTGCGCCAGTTTCCACTTGTCTCGATCGAGGACGGATTGTTTGAGGATGACTGGGAGGGCTGGCAGAAGCTGACCGGACGGCTGGGAGATAAGGTACAGCTGGTCGGAGACGATCTGTTTGTGACGAATCCAAAGCGCATCAAATGCGGCATTGAGCTGAAGGCGGGCAATGCGGTATTGATCAAGGTTAATCAGATCGGTACGCTGACGGAGGCGATGGATGCGATCGCAATGGCGCAGCATGCAGGTTACCGCACAGTCATATCCCATCGTTCGGGCGAGACGGAGGACGCATTTATTTCTGATCTGGCAGTTGCTGTCAATGCGGGGCAGATCAAGACAGGGGCTCCTTGCCGCGGAGAGCGGACGAGCAAATATAACCAGCTTTTGCGGATCGAGGAGGAGCTTGGCGATATTGCAGAGTTTTTGTAGGCGGTGTGCCAGAAAAGTTCCGGGAAAATGGTTGAAAACGGGGACGGTATGTGCTATAATAGTCAAAGTTATGAGTTGATACCGTAGGAGGGAATAATTTTGGAAATCTTAAAGACGATTTTAACCGTTGTTTTCATATTGATCAGTGTGGCATTGACAGTGATTATTTTAGCACAGGAGGGTAAGTCCGCAGGGCTTGGCGCACTTGCAGGCTCCTCGGAGACTTATTGGAGCAAGAATAAGGGACGTTCCGCAGAGGGAATGAAAAAGAGGATCACTATGATCCTGGTTGTTTTGTTTATTCTGTTGTCCGTTGTGCTGAATCTTGGAATTTTTTAATGGAGAGATGAGACTGTCGTGTGAGCGGCAGTCTTTTTACTTGATAGGAAACTTCGTTTCCTATCAAGTAAACCCTCCGAGGGATCGCACTGCGTCGGAAGGGAATTGTGTCGCAGAGCGACCCGCCGCAGGCGAAGAATCCGGCAAGCCAGATTCTATGTATTATAACTAGGAAACTTTGTTTCCTGCTAAAGTAAACCACTGGAGGATCGCACTGCGTCGGAAAGGAATTGAGAGAGGAAGTAAGGATGAAAAAGGAACTACTAGAAGAAAGAAAAGAGACGATTTATCAGTTTATCTGTGATGAGCTTTATGTACCGATGAAGGCGAAAGAAATTGCGGCTGTTTTAAATGTGCCAAAGGCACAGCGAGGCGAACTTGCAGAGGTGCTTGCGGCGCTTGTTGCAGACGGCAGGATTGAGGTATCGGAAAAGGGAAAATATAAAAAGGCGGACGGGAAATTTTTGGTCGGGCAGTTTCTTGCACATCCGAGAGGATTTGGCTTTGTGACGGTGGAGGGATTGGCGGAGGATATTTATATTCCGGAATCGCAGGTCAACGGTGCATTTCATAAGGATACGGTGCAGGTGGCGATAAAGAGCAAGGCGACGTCCGGCAGACGCTGTGAGGGAGCGGTGACAAAGATCATCAGCCGCGGCTCGGCTCAGATTGTCTGCACCTATGAAAAGAGCAAGACGTTTGGGTTTGCCGTGCCGGACGACCCGAAGTTCGGGAAGGACATTTTTGTGCCGCAGGAGCGTTCCAAGGGCGCTGTCACCGGACATAAAGTCGTGGTGGAGCTGACGGATTTTGGAGGAAAGGATAAAAAGCCGGAGGGAAAGGTCGTTGAGATTTTGGGTCATAGTAACGATCCGGGTACCGATATTCTCTCGATCGTAAGAGCATATGAGCTGCCTGTGGAATTTTCAGAGCGCGTTTTAAACCAGGCGGAACGGGTGTCAAACGAGGTCAGCGACGCCGATATGGCGGGACGGATGGATCTGCGGGACTGGCAGACCGTGACGATCGACGGGGAGGACGCAAAGGATCTTGACGATGCGATCACGCTCACGAAGGAGGGCGCATGCTATAAGCTTGGTGTGCACATTGCCGATGTGGCGAATTATGTGCAGGAGCACAGCGCGCTTGATGTGGAGGCGCTAGGGCGTGGAACGTCAGTATATTTGGTAGACCGCGTGATACCGATGCTGCCGCACAAGCTTTCCAATGGGATATGCTCATTGAATGCCGGAGAGGATCGTCTGGCATTGAGCTGTATTATGACGATTGATCAGAAGGGAGACGTTCTGGATCATGTGATCGCAGAGACTGTCATACAGGTTGACAGGCGTATGAGCTACACGAGCGTAAAAAAAATCCTTGAGGATCGGGACGAAGCAGAGTGCAGGGAATACGAATCGTTTGTGCCGTTATTTGAGCGGATGAAGGAGCTTGCTGAAATTTTAAGAAACCGGCGCATGAAACGCGGTTCGATCGATTTTGATTTTCCGGAGACGAAGATTCTTTTAAACGAGCAGGGAGAGCCGGTTGATCTAAAGCCTTATGAGAGAAATACAGCGACAAAGATCATCGAGGATTTTATGCTGATCGCCAATGAGACGGTGGCGCAGGATTATTTCTGGCAGGAGCTGCCGTTTGTCTATCGCACGCATGATCATCCCGATACGGAGAAGATCAGAAAGCTTGGTACATTTATCAATAATTTCGGGTACACCATAAAAATCGGACAGGACGAGATCCATCCAAAGGAGCTGCAAAAGCTTTTGGAAAAAATCGAGGGAACACCCGAGGAGTCTTTGATCAGCAGATTGACGCTACGCTCGATGAAGCAGGCAAAATATACGACGATCGGCACGGGGCATTTCGGTCTTGCCACACCGTATTACTGCCATTTTACTTCCCCGATCCGGCGTTATCCGGATTTACAGATCCACCGGATCATCAAGGATAATCTGCGCGGAAGAATGAATGGGAAAAGGATCGCCCATTATGAAAAAATCCTGCCCGAGGTCGCGAAGCATTCGAGTGAGATGGAACGTCGTGCCGATGAGGCGGAGCGTGAGACGGAAAAGCTAAAAAAGGTGGAATATATGGAGCGGCATATCGGAGAGACCTATCTGGGTGTGATCTCCGGTGTGACAGAGTGGGGCTTTTATGTGGAGCTGCCGAACACGGTGGAGGGTCTTGTGCATGTGACGACCCTGACCGACGATTACTTCCATTACAATGAGAGCACCTATGAGCTGATCGGAGAAGCGACGGGCAGACGCTATAAGCTGGGGCAGCGAATTGAGGTTGTCGTTTCCGGCACGGACAGATGGATGCGCACGATTGATTTTCGTGTCGTATCGGGTCAGTAAAAATTCCTTGCAGGATCGGCAATTCTGCGTTATACTGTAACAGCATGAGAGGAGAGGTCATGGCGGGAAAGACAGAGAAAAAATTAATAGCAAATAACAAAAAAGCCCACCACGACTATTTCTTGGAGGAGCGTTACGAGGCGGGCATCGCACTGCATGGAACGGAGGTTAAGTCCATGCGGATGGGCAAATGCAGTATCAAGGAGGCGTTTGTCCGGATTGAAAACGGCGAGGTCATCGTCTACGGGATGCATATCAGTCCTTATGAAAAGGGAAATATTTTTAACAGGGATCCGCTTCGTCCCAAGAAGCTTCTGATGCATAAGTCAGAGATCCGCAAGCTGACAGGCAAGCTCACGGAGCAGGGCTATACGCTTGTTCCGGTGGAGGTCTATCTGCGGGGGAGTCTCGTAAAGGTGCAGATTGCACTGGCAAAGGGCAAGAAGCTTTACGATAAGCGGCAGGATATTGCCAAGAAGGATATGCGCCGCGAAGCGGAGCGCGAATTTAAGGTGAGAAATCTGTAGCCTTTTAGAATGAGGGCTGACAGATAAATTTATGGGCTTGTAAAGGTTTCGACAGGGGTCGTAAAGCTGGAGAAGCGAGCCGCACGGGATGCGTGAAATTCCAACATTAAAATTAAACGCTGAAGACAATTTAGCGGTTGCAGCCTAAGCTGTAACTAGCTGCCTGTATGGCAGCAGTCTGACCTAGAGCACCTGCACTTTAGCAATCAGGCTTCGACGATGCAGGAAACGATACGGGCAAAGCTTTGAGCCCGCAGGCGTATGATGAAGCTACTGAACCCGGAATTGTGCTTATGCAAGTCCGGCAGAGGGAATGCGCCGCCGTAAGGCGGCAGAAACCATAAGCTACGCTCGTAGAAGTACAGTGGCTCGGCTTTTGGACAGGGGTTCGATTCCCCTCAGGTCCACTTGGGAGAGAAAGCACCGGAGATGTCTCCGGTGCTTTCTGCCTGTTAAGCGGAAAGAAAAGATTGTGTCCAATAGAGTGCGGCGGTGTCATTTAAGAAACGTTTGGAGCAGCCATTGCTTTTTGGCGAGGTCTTTTTTATAATGAGAAATATCAAAGATTTGGGCGAAAGAGAAAGAGGAAAAAACGATGTCAGAGGAAAGAGAAAAGAGACTGGTGGGCGGCTTCGCCTTTGCGAGCATAGAGGAAGCGGGACAGGCGCAAAAGGAAGAAGACGGCGTGTGTTTTATCAGGGAAAAGCTGGATATGAACAATCCCAAGAAGGTGCTTGAGATTTATAATAAGCTGGTGCGGGAGCGCTTGTTTGAGACGGCGCTCGGTATTTCCTATCTTAAGGAGCTGCAGGAATATCTGCGTATGTCCCCGGCGATCGCAAAGGAGGATATTCTTCCGATACAGGTGCGGCATTCTGCGTTGGAAATGCAGATACGAAAAAGACTTGAGGCTTCGGGAAAGAAGCAAAAGGTCAGGGAGCGGTATGTCAATGTTGATTACAAAAACCGTTACCGGATCACCGCCGGAATTGCGTTTGCGCTGCTCCTCTGTGTGGCGGCGATGTTTGCCATTTCGGCAACGGCAGGTCATCCGACGATCCTAAATTATGAGGAAAAATTATTGAATCACTATGCGGGCTGGGAGGAGGAGCTGCAGGAGCGGGAGAATGCGATCAGGGAAAAGGAAGCGCAGCTTGGCATACAGGCAGAGTAGCCTGTCACAGATTTTTCATAAATAGCTGCTAAAATAATAAAAAAGCGGTGAGGAAGGAACAGGCGGAATGGATAAGCTAAAGATTCTGGTGGTGGATGACGAGCAAAGAATGCGTAAGCTGGTGCGGGATTTTCTGGTTCGCGAGGGTTATGAGGTGCTGGAGGCTTGTGACGGCGATGAGGCGCTTGACATTTTTTACAGTGAAAAAAATATTGCGCTGCTGATTCTGGACGTTATGATGCCGGGGAGAGGCGGCTTTGAGGTCTGTCAGGAGATTCGCGAAAATTCCAAGGTGCCGATCATTATGCTGACGGCGAAGGGCGAGGAGAGTGACGAGCTGAATGGATTTGAGCTTGGCGCAGACGAATATATTTCCAAGCCGTTTTCTCCCAAAATCCTGATGGCGCGCGTCGGAGCGCTTCTGCGCAGGAGCGGGAAGCTGCAGCAGGAGGGAGAGGTTTTGGCGAAGGGAGGCATCGTGATCGACAAAACGGCGCATCTTGTCACGGTGGATGGGAAGGAGATTGAGTTAAGCTATAAGGAATTTGAGCTGCTGACTTATTTTTTGGAAAACGAGGGGATTGCCCTCTCCAGAGAGAAGATTTTAAATCACGTCTGGAACTATGATTATTTCGGGGATGCCCGCACGATCGATACGCATGTAAAGAAGCTGCGTGCAAAAATAGGCGAGAAGGGTGCGTATATCAAGACGGTGTGGGGAATGGGATATAAATTTGAATGTGCAGCCACCCAAACGGGGCGCTATTGACAAGCATGGAAATTAGGCATAGAATGCAATTTAGTCATATAAATATAAAAAAAATATTAAAAAAGACAAAAAAGGGCTCTCTGACAAGAGAAATCGCAGTGATCATTTCCGGTATGGTGGCAGGAACCATCCTGCTTTGCCTGCTGTTAAATACCGTATTTTTAGAGCCGTATTATATGAAAAACCAGCAGCGCGTCTTAGAGGACGGCTTTGGCGTTATCGACGATGCAAGCGCTGACGGAGCGCTGGAGAGCGCGGCATTTGACGTTACCTTTGACAATCTTTGTGCAAATGGAAATATCACCGTGCTCATTATCAGCTCCAACCGCACTGTCGTGCGCTCGTCCGTCAATGATCCGCAGCAGATGCTGCTGGAGTTTATGGATATTATTTTTGGCGGGAAAAATGAAAAGGTTGTGACATTGGTTGAGCGAGAGGCGTATCTGATCGAACGGAGAACGGATATGCGTTTAAATTCCGAATATCTTGTTTTGTACGGAACACTCTCTAACGGGAATCTGATCCTTATGCGCTCCGCGCTTGACAGTATTCGGGAAAGCGTAAAGCTCTCCAGCCGTTTTCTGCTCTATATCGGAATCCTTGCGACCGCAGTCAGTATTTTTGTGGCGGTGTTTGTCAGCAGAAGGATCACAGATCCTGTCTTAAAGCTGACGGAACTGTCAAAGCGCATGACGTCGTTGGATTTTGAAGCCAAATACGAAGCGGCGGGAGATGAGAAAAATGAGATCGATGAGCTGGGGGAGCATATGAACGTGCTGTCGCATCAGCTGGAGCATACGATCTGTGAACTGAAAAATGCGAATAACCGTCTCCTAAGTGATATTGAGAAGAAGACGAAGGAGGAGAAGCTGCGCCGGGAGTTTCTCTCAAATGTGTCGCATGAGTTAAAAACGCCGCTTGCGCTGATCAGGGGCTATGCGGAGGGACTGCGGGAGTGCATCAACGAGGATGCGGAAAGCCGGGATTTTTACTGTGAGGTCATTATGGATGAGGCGGAGAAGATGAACCTTATGGTAAAGAAGCTTCTCACCTTAAATCAGCTGGAGTCAGGGGGTGAGACTGTGACGATGGAACGCTTTGATCTGACGGAGCTGGTTGTCGGGGTGCTTCAGGCGTCAGGGATTCTTTTGGAACAAAACGGCATTACGATCACGGAATATCCGCAGGAGCCGGTTTATGTATGGGCGGATGAGTTTATGGTTGAGGAGGTCATTACAAATTACTTAAGCAATGCCATAAACCATGCCAAGGGTGAAAAGCAGATCGCCGTGCGCCAAAGGAGAGAGGGGGGGATTGTGAGGGTGAGCGTGTATAACACCGGAGACCCGATTCCTGAGGAGGATCTGAATAAGATATGGAATAAATTTTATAAGGTAGACAAGGCGCACACCAGAGAGTATGGCGGCAGCGGTATCGGCCTTTCCATTGTCAGGGCGATCATGGAGACGCATCACAGAGAGTGCGGCGTGCAAAATCATGCGCATGGCGTGGAATTTTGGTTTGAGCTTGATGCTGGTGCACAGGAATAAAATGCGGCCGATATGATTTTGTTATTGCCATATGCCGGTGAAAATGCTAACATAGACACAGGAATAATATTTTGTGAGGGGACTTATGAGAAGAACAAGGATACAGATGATGGCGGCAGCCCTGTTTGCGGCTGCATTAATGAGCGGATGCGGAGAGAAGCCATATGAGCTTACCGAGAAAGAAGAAGCGCTGATCGTAGATTATTCTGCGCATGTTGTAGCGAAGTACAATGCGTACCAGAAGGAGGGGCTGACGATGGTCTTTCCTGAGGAGACGGAAGCGGCAGAGGACAGTATGACGGCAGCGGAGGAGACTCTGCCGGAACAGAGTGCAGGGGCAGAGGTTTCTTCGGAGACGGCAGAGCCCCCGGTGACGGAGGACACGCAGACGCAGGAGGAGACGTATGTTCCTGCATCGTGGAACGAGGTGCTTGCAGTTCCGGGTATTGAGGTTTCTTATGTGGGGGCAAGTCTTGCGGACAGCTATATGGAGGCTGATTATTACGCGCTGTATCCGGATGCCGGCAAGCAGTATCTGCTCCTTCAGGTTGATGTTAGGAATACAGGAAGTGAGCCTGTGGAGTTAAATTCCCTGCCCGGCGCCGACGCTTTTACGGTACGGCTGGGACAGGATATTACGGCAACCGCCCAGCAGACGGTTCTGACAGATGATTTTTCATCGCTGGCGGGAACGATCAATGCGGGAGAGACAAAGAAGGCGGTGCTTTTCTTCCAGATTCCTGCGGAGGTGACGGCTGTGGAAAATGCAGAGCTTATTGTGACAACAGACCAGAATTATCAGATTGTTTTGGGAAATTAGCAAAAAGCAATGCATTTTTAGTACTATTGTGCTATAATATCCGTAGAGGTTATGAATTTGTGTTATAACAGCAGGCAGGAGGAGAAAACAGAATGGATACAAATATTCTTTTGGAATCAGGAACAAATGAGCTTGAGGTTCTGGAGTTTACTTTGGGCAGAAATCATTACGGAATCAATGTTGCAAAGATCAAAGAAATTTTAACCTACCAGCCGGTGACGCCGGTGCCTAATTCGCATCCGAGCATCGAGGGTATTTTTATGCCGCGTGATACGATGATTTCGGTGGTAAATTTAAAGAACTGTCTTGGAATATCGGATTCGGATGAGGAGAAAGGGCTTTTTATTATCACGAATTTTAATAAATTAAATATTGCGTTCCATGTAGATCAGGTCATTGGGATCCACCGGGTATCATGGGAATCTATCATAAAGCCGGATGCCACGATCAATACGGAGGATAACAGCGCTTCGACCGGAGTCATTAAGATGGGCAAGGAGCTTATCATCATTCTTGATTTTGAAAAAATCGTATCAGACATCAGTCCGGAAACAGGATTAAAGGTATCGGATATTGATAATATGACGGAGCGTGAGCGGTGCGAATCACCGATCCTGATCGCAGAGGATTCCCCGCTTTTGAGCAGACTGATCACAGATTGTCTGCGGAAGGCAGGTTATACAAATCTGATCGTAACTATGAACGGACAGGAGGCTTGGGATAAGCTGACCGAGTATAGGCAGGAGGGAAATGTCAGGGAGAGAGTGCACTGTATCATTACGGATATTGAGATGCCGTTGATGGACGGTCACAGACTGACAAAACTTGTAAAGACAGACGATACGATGAAACGTATCCCGCTCATTATTTTTTCATCGCTTGTTAATCAGGAGATGCGGTTAAAGGGAGAACTGCTGGGTGCAGATGCGCAGCTGACCAAGCCGGAGATCGGAAGTCTTGTGGCTGCGATTGATGACTTGATTGATAGAAGCATGGATTGAGAGAAGTAAAGAGGGGATGTGATGTAATATCACATCCCCGATTGAATTTAAACACCGGAGGTAGCTATGAGCAATACAGAAGATTATTTGGACAAGTTATTAAATTCTATGAAGGGAGAGAAGCAGGAAGGGGAGACGGACGATTTCTTATCAGGACTGGATGCGGATGCGTTTATGCAGCAGTTTGATGATGAGGGAAAGGACGATATTTTTGTAGACACGCTTTCTGAGGAGCCTGCGGCATTGCTGTCGGAGACGGAAACAAATGCAGAGCCTATGCAGGAGGATATTTTTGGATCGGAGGCGCAGGAGCCTGCAGATGAGAGCGAGCCAGAGGCTTCTTTTTCGGATTTATTCAGCGAGAGTGAACCAAAGGTGCAGGAGGAAGAAAAGCCTGTGGAGGATGATTCCGATCTGATGGCGCTGCTGCATGCGGAGGGAGACTTCTCGGAGTTGGGAGATATGTTTCATGAGAGCGAGCCAAAGGCGCAGGAGTCTGCAGATGAGAGCGAGCCAGAGGCTTCTTTTTCGGATTTATTCGGCGGGAGCGAGCCGGAGGTACAGGAGGAAGCGGTGCAGGATACGAATGCGGGATTTGGGCTGTCGCAGGAGACAGAGCAAACAAGAGAGCGAAAGGAGTCTTCCGGTTTTTTAAAGAAGGTTTCCAGAACGCTTTTTGGAGAGGATGAGTTGGAAGAAGCCGTACAGGAGCCGGTGAGCGCGCCTGCCGCAGAGGCAGATCCGCTTGGCATTTTCGGAACAGATGATGTGTCCGATGAGAATCTCAGATTGCTGCAGGAGCTGGAGGGCGGCAGCACAGAATTAGAGAGCGGGGCGCAGGAGCCTGTAGAGACACAGGAGGATGCGGCAGAGAGAAAGAAGAAAGAGAAGGAAGAAAAGAAAGCGAAGAAAAAGGCGGCGCAGGCACAAAGACGGGCACAGGCAAAGGCAGCGCAGGCAGAAAAGCGGGCAAAAAAGGCAAGGCAGGCGAAGATGAAGAAGCCAAAGGAGCCGGATCTTACACCGCCACTGCCGAAAAAGCCTGTAATCCTATGCTTTGTCATGGTGGGCTCGTTCCTGCTTCTTGTGCTTCTCGGCACAAATTTGTTTGGATATTCCTCCGGCATGGCAAATGCGAAAAAGCAGTTTGCGCTTGGCAATTATGAGCAGGCATACCGCATGGTTGCCGGTATGGAGATGAAGGAACAGGATATTGATACCTATGAGAAATATCGTCTGCTTGCAAATGTATCCGGTGAATATGAGGCGTATGAGACCTTTATGGAGGCGGGAGTCTTTGACATGGCGCTTGATTCTCTCGTAAGGGCTGCGGGCAGATGTCAGAAATATCTTCCGGAAGCAGAGCTTTACGGCTGTTCGGGAGAACTCGCGAAGCTAAAGGAACAGACGCTGGCAGCGTTAGGCACTTTTGGAATGACGGAGGAACAGGCGCTTTCTCTGTATGCAATCGAGGAGAGAAGCGAATATTCTGTTCAGCTTCAGCAAATATTGGCGCAGACCGGATATGCGGCAAATTAAGTGGAGAAAAAGATATGATCGCGATTCTGGACTATGACGCAGGAAATCTGCACAGCGTGGAGAAAGCGTTTCAGGCACTGGGGGAGCCGTGTATGATCACACGGCGCTACCGGGAGCTTAGTCGGGCAGACCGGATCGTTGTGCCGGGAGTCGGCGCTTACGGCACGGCGATGCAGCAGCTAAAGAGATATGAGCTTGACCGGATACTCAGGGAGTTTGCAGAAAGTGGAAAGCCAATGCTTGGGATATGTCTGGGGCTGCAGCTTTTGTTTGAGGGCAGTGAGGAGAGCGGCGGCGTTGAGGGCCTTGGAATTTTGGAGGGGAGGATTCTCCGGATCCCAAAGACGGATGGGAAAAAAGTACCGCATGTCGGCTGGAATTCGCTGACGCTGCGTGGAAATGGAAGGCTTTTTTCGGAAGGCGTCTGTACACATGGACAGCCGCCGTATGTCTACTTTGTGCATTCCTACTATTTACAGGCAAAAGAGGCTAAGATCGTAAAGGCAGTCGCAGAATATGGCGTGCAGATTCATGCGTCCATAGAAAAGGATCAGATCTTTGCCTGTCAGTTTCATCCGGAAAAAAGCGGAGCCGTGGGACTTCAGCTGTTAAAAAATTTTGCAAGGATAGAAGGAGCGGCGCCGGCATAGCTGATTGATGTATGAAAACGGGGAGACATTCGTATGCTTACAAAGAGGATCATTCCTTGTCTGGATGTAAAGGATGGACGTGTCGTAAAGGGAATTAATTTTGTCGCGTTAAGGGATGCCGGAGATCCGGTAGAGACAGCGGCTGCCTATGACAGGGCGGGCGCGGACGAACTGGTTTTTCTTGATATTACGGCAACCGCGGATGCGCGCAAAACGGTGGCAGATATGGTACGTCGTGTCGCGGAGCGTGTGTTTATCCCGTTTACTGTCGGCGGCGGTATTCGGACGGTTTACGACTTTAAGGAGCTGCTGCGTGCAGGTGCGGATAAGATTTCTGTAAATTCGGCGGCAATCGACCGTCCTGCTCTGATCTCGGAAGCGGCAGATCAATTTGGAAGTCAGTGTGTTGTTGTGGCGATTGATGCAAGAAGGCGTGCGGACGGCAGCGGATGGAACGTCTATAAAAACGGCGGGAGGATCGATACCGGACTGGATGCGGCAGCCTGGGCAAAAAAAGCAGAGCAGCTGGGCGCAGGGGAGATACTGCTGACAAGCATGGACTGCGATGGAACAAAATGCGGATATGAAGTTTCCCTCACGAGGCAGATTGCAAAGAGCGTTGAGATTCCCGTAATTGCATCGGGCGGTGCGGGAGAAAAGGAGCATTTTTATGATGTGCTGACAGAGGGCGGTGCAGACGCGGCGTTGGCGGCGTCATTGTTTCATTATAAGGAGCTGGAAATCGGAGATTTAAAGGAATATCTGGCAGGGCGGGGTGTGCCTGTGCGAAGCCTATGAAGATACAAGGAGGAGATGCGCGATGTCGATGATCACAAATGACTGGCTGCCGGCGATGGAAGCGGAGTTTAAGAAGCCCTATTACAGGCAACTGTACCAGTTCGTGCGGGAGGAGTACAGCAAGGCGGTGATCTATCCGCCCGCAGATGATATTTTTAACGCATTTCATTTTACACCGCTTAGCAAGGTGAAGGTGCTTTTGTTAGGGCAGGACCCTTATCATAATGTCAATCAGGCGCATGGCTTATCCTTTTCGGTGCTGCCGGAGCAAACGGAGATACCGCCGTCTTTGCAGAACATTTATAAAGAGCTTTCGGAGGATGTGGGCTGTTATATTCCGAATAACGGTTATCTGAAAAAATGGGCAGATCAGGGTGTGCTGCTTTTAAACACGGTACTGACGGTGCGTGCCCATCAGGCAAATTCACATCAGGGAAAGGGCTGGGAGCAGTTTACAGACGCTGTCATTGAAGCGGTCAACGCGCAGGACCGGCCGATTGTCTATTTCTTATGGGGCAGACCGGCACAGATGAAGATACCGATGCTGACAAATCCGAAGCACCTGATTTTAAAGGCGCCGCATCCGAGTCCTCTTTCCGCATACCGTGGATTTTTTGGATGCAGGCATTTTAGCAAGGCGAATGAGTTTTTTACAGAGCATGGAGTGGAACCTATTGACTGGCAGATTGAAAATATATAGGAGGTACCAAGTATGAGAGTAAAAGCAATTATGATGCCGTTTAGCAGGATTGCGTGTATCAGCGTGGACAACACGGTGGAGGAGGCAATGCAGATCATTGATGAGCAGAGACTTCTGTCCCTTCCGGTCGTAAACGGCAGAGAGTTTGTGGGAGTACTGTCAAAGCAGTATATGTTTGAGGAGTACTTTAAGAATTTTAAGGGTACAAAGGAGGAGTTTGTCGCCAAGCGTGTCGAGGAATTTATGAAAACAAAGATTGACACGATTGGTGAAAATACAAGAATCGAGGAGGCTGCGGCGCAGTTTATCACCTCTAAGGTTCGTTTTATTCCCATCACGAATGAAAAAAATGTGCTTCTTGGTATCGTTACACAGCAGGCGGTATTTAAGGAGTATCAGAAAATATTTGGAAATAAGCATAATTCGATGGCGATTTATACCTATGATATTAAGGGAGTGCTTGGTAAAATCTGTGAGTTGATCTCAAAAGAGGGCGGGGACATCTGTAATATGATGGTCATACCGACAGAGGTATTGGATCTTGTCGAGATATTCCTGCGTGTGGAGGCGCCGGATTTTGAACGCGTAGTACGTGCGCTGGAGCGCCGTGGCTATGACGTGCGTGACGTTAAGTATAACGACCAGAATTGAGTTTATGTGCCAGCAGCGGTGTATGGGGAAATTCCCTGTACACCGTTTTTTCTTGACATAAGAGCGGCTCGCGAAGCGTGATGTCCGTTGTTTGTGAGGACATGCATTTCTAATTGGAAGAATCTGCTTGTAGATTTGTGTCAGTTTCTCTGTTAAAATTCAAACATCACACAAATGAAACAAACTTGTAATAAATCAGTAACAAGTTCGAGAGTAAAAAAGATGTTTGGAGGAACGAGAGAATGAAACAGAGAATGAGGCTGCTTTCGATACTGCTTGCGGGCAGTATAGCCTTTGGAGCAACAGGGTATTACATAAATGCCGCGGAGCGAAAGGGTGCAGCCGGACCGGTGGCAGGTGCAATCCATATGTTTTCAGAAGAACTGAATACGCAGAATGCTGCTGCGGAGGCGGAGCAGAGAAATAAAGCGGTGCGCGCGTTGGAGGGCGAAGAAGTGACAGCTGAGGGCGCTGGAGACACAGAAGCTGTGGAGGAAGCGCAGACAGAGGCAGAAACAGCGACGGCAGAGGAGCATGAGGTTCCGGTCGTGGCGTCAGAATATGCAGATATCGCGATTGCGCAGGTGAATCATTATGTCAATGTCCGCGCGCTTCCGAATACGGAAAGCAAGGTGCTCGGAAAGCTTTACGATCGATCTGCGGCAACGGTGCTTGAGACGACAGAGGACGGCTGGTATAAAATCGTATCGGGAAGCGTTGAGGGATATGTCAAAGCAGAGTATGTGGTAGTTGGCGATGAGAATTTGGCGCGTGCGGTGAGCACACGTTATGCGACGGTGACGACAACGACATTGTTTGTCAGAAATGAGCCTACGACGGAAGCACGGATCCTTACGATGCTGCCGGAGGGGGATGATCTGGTTGTATTGGATGAATCGACAGAAGGCTGGGTAAAGGTATCGACTGTTGAGGGCGACGGCTATGTGTCTACGGATTATGTGACGCTTTCGACGGAATATATTCATGCCGAATCAAAGGCAGAGGAGGAAGCACGTCTCGCCAGAGAGGAAGCCGAGCGTCAGGCGGCAGCAAGGGCTGCAGAGGAAGCGAGACGGGCGCGTGAGGCAGAGGAAGCGGCAAAGCGGAAGAAGGAGCAGGCTGCGGCAAAGAAGGAACAGTCCAAAGCATCCCGTCCGTCCTCCGGTTCTGCGGCGTCAAATAACGCAGGAACGGGAGGAAATACAGCTCCCGCGGGCAGTGTTTCTAACGGACAGGCAGTTGTTAATTACGGAATGCAGTTTTTAGGCAATCCATATGTGTTTGGCGGTACAAGCCTTACGAACGGCACAGACTGTTCAGGATTTGTGCAGAGCGTATATGCGGCGTTCGGCGTGAAGCTGCCGCGCAACTCAACGGCGCAAAGGAGCGCCGGCTACGGCGTCAGTCTCTCGGAGATACAGCCGGGCGATCTTGTCTGCTACAGCGGACACATCGGAATTTACGCGGGTAATAATACATTGCTTCATGCAAGTAATGAGCGGACGGGAATCACCTTGACGTCTCCGGTCACTTACCGTGAGGTCATCGCAGTGCGCAGGATCTTCTAAAAGAGAGACAAAGGTGCTGATAAGCAACAAAAAAGAGGGTGTATGCCCTCTTTTTTGTTAGTTATCTCCTTCTTCTTCCGCAGACATCGAGTAAACCTGGCGTTTTCTCGCCATCTCGTCATTTTCCAGATATTCGTCATAACTGGAAACCTTATCAATAAATGTGCCGTCCGGCAGGAATTCGATGATACGGTTCGCGGTAGTCTGAACAACCTGATGATCGCGGGACGCGAATAAAACAACGCCCGGGAACTTGATCAGTCCGTTGTTGAGCGCGGTGATGGATTCCATATCCAGATGGTCGGTCGGCTCGTCTAAGATCAAAACGTTGCTTCCCATGATCATCATGCGGGAGAGCAGCACGCGCACCTTTTCACCACCGGAAAGCACGCGCATTTTTTTCGTTCCGTCCTCCCCGGCAAAGAGCATACGGCCAAGGAAACCGCGCACATAGGTCGCATCCTTGATCTCGGAAAACTGGGTCAGCCAGTCGACGATCAGAAGGTCTGTATCAAAAATCTCTGTGTTATCCTTCGGGAAGTAGGACTGGCTGGTCGTAACCCCCCATTTGTAGCTGCCGGCATCCGGTTCAAGCTCTCCGGCAAGAATCTTAAATAATGTAGTCTTTGCCAGCTCATTGCCTCCGACAAATGCGATTTTGTCGTCGTGACCGACAATAAACGATACATTGTCAAGCACCTTTACGCCGTCGATCGTCTTGGTAAGTCCCTCCACCGTGAGCACCTCGTTTCCGATCTCGCGGTTCGGACGAAAGTCGATGTACGGATATTTACGGCTCGACGGACGGATCTCGTCAAGCTGGATCTTCTCTAAGGCACGCTTTCTGGAGGTCGCCTGCTTGGATTTGGAGGCATTTGCCGAGAAGCGGGAGATAAACTCCTGAAGCTCCTTGATCTTTTCCTCCTTTTTTTTGTTTGCTTCCTTCATTTGCTTTACGAGAAGCTGGCTGGATTCGTACCAGAAATCGTAGTTGCCGGCGTAGAGCTGGATCTTGCCGTAGTCGATGTCCGCGATGTTTGTGCAGACCTTATTCAGGAAGTAGCGGTCGTGAGACACGACAATAACGGTATTTTCAAAATTGATCAAAAACTCCTCCAGCCAGCTGATGGCGTCGAGGTCCAGATGGTTTGTCGGCTCGTCTAAAAGCAGGATGTCGGGATTGCCGAAAAGCGCCTGTGCAAGAAGTACCTTTACCTTCAGCGCGCCCGGCATATCGCCCATCATGTTATAGTGCTCCTCAGACGGGATGCCAAGACCGTTTAGAAGGGTAGCGGCGTCCGCTTCCGCATTCCAGCCGTCCATGTCGGCAAACTCCGCCTCGAGTTCGCTGGCGCGGATGCCGTCCTCGTCCGTGAAGTCCTCTTTCATATAGATAGCGTCTTTTTCCTTCATAATATCATAAAGCCGCTTATTTCCCATAATAACGGTATCTAAAACGGTAAAACCGTCGTATTTGAAGTGATCCTGCTGCAGGAAAGAAAGGCGCTGCCCCGGTGTGATGATCACCTCTCCGGCGGTAGGCTCAAGCTGCCCGGATAAAATTTTAAGAAAGGTTGATTTGCCGGCGCCGTTGGCGCCGATCAGACCGTAGCAGCAGCCCTCGGTAAATTTGATATTGACATCCTCAAATAATGCTTTTTTTCCGATTCGTAACGTTACATTGCTTGCACTGATCATTTGCTATTCTCCTAACTGTTTGATGACGAATGATTTCAAAGACTGTGCCGCGGCAGTTTTGCTCAAGACACTAATTCGTATCATACTAAAAAAAAGAAAGAATTGCAACCCAATCGGCAAAGGAGACGGAAATTTTCAGATTGCACGCGTTTTCGTACAGGCGGAAACCTTTACAATCGACAAATTAAATGCTAAAATCAGAATTAAGTCGTAATATGACGCTCTATTTTAAGCATGATTAAGGAGGAATAAGAATGTCCAGAGCAAAACAGTCAATGGACGGTAATACAGCGGCGGCTCATGTAGCGTACGCGTTCACAGATGTTGCAGCTATTTACCCAATTACACCTTCCAGCCCGATGGCAGACTCTGTAGATCAGTGGTCCGCAGCAGGACAGGAGAACATCTTTGGAAATCAGGTAAAGGTTGTAGAGATGGAGTCAGAGGCAGGAGCAGCGGGAGCAGTTCACGGTTCTCTTGCAGCAGGAGCTTTGACGACTACATTTACCGCATCTCAGGGTCTCTTACTGATGATCCCGAACATGTATAAGATTGCAGGTGAGATGCTTCCGTGTGTATTCGATGTATCTGCACGTACTGTTGCAACACAGTCTTTAAATATTTTTGGTGATCACAGCGACGTATATGCCTGCCGCCAGACAGGCTTTGCTATGCTGTGCGAGACAAACCCGCAGGAGGTTATGGACTTAAGCCCTGTTGCACATCTTGCAACGCTTGAGGGTAAGGTTCCGTTTATCAACTTCTTCGACGGTTTCCGTACCTCTCATGAGATTCAGAAGATTGAGAAGTGGGATTATGCAGATTTGAAGGAAATGTGCAATATGGAGGCAGTGCATGCATTCCGTGCGCACGCATTAAATCCGGAGCATCCGGCAATGCGCGGTTCTCACGAGAACGGAGACATTTTCTTCCAGCACCGCGAGGCATGCAACACTGCATACAATGAGCTTCCGGCTATCGTAGAGAAATACATGGCGAAGGTGAATGAGAAGCTTGGCACAAATTATGATCTGTTCAATTATTACGGAGCAGAGGATGCAGAGCGCGTGATCGTAGCGATGGGCTCTGTCAATGACGTAGCGGAGGAAGTGATCGACTACCTGATGTCGAAGGGCGAGAAGGTTGGTCTTGTAAAGGTTCGTCTGTATCGTCCGTGGGTAGCGGAGTCCTTCTTAAAGGTTCTTCCTAAGACGGTAAAGAAGGTTGCTGTGCTTGACAGAACAAAAGAGCCGGGAGCGCTTGGCGATCCTTTATACTTAGATGTTGCGACGACACTGCGCGAGGCAGGTCTTGATTCGATCGTTCTGACTGCAGGACGTTACGGATTAGGCTCCAAGGATACGCCGCCTTCATCCTTATTCGCTGTTTACAAAGAGCTTGAGAATGATGCTCCGAAGAAACGATTCACGATTGGTATCGTAGATGACGTTACACACTTAAGCTTACCGGAGGTAAAGCCGGCTCCGATCACATCCGCAGCAGGTACGGTAGAGTGTAAGTTCTGGGGATTCGGCGGAGATGGTACCGTAGGTGCAAATAAGAACTCTACGAAGATCATCGGTGATCACACAGACAAATACATTCAGGCATACTTCCAGTATGACTCCAAAAAAACCGGCGGTGTTACCATTTCTCACTTAAGATTTGGTGATAAGCCGATCAGAAGTCCGTATTACATCAATCAGGCTGATTTTGTGGCATGCCACAATCCGTCTTATGTCACAAAAGGCTTTAAGATGGTGCAGGATGTTAAGCCGGGCGGTGTATTCATGCTCAACTGTCAGTGGACGGATGAGGAGCTGGATCAGCACTTAAACGCTGAGACAAAGAAGTATATCGCAAATAACAATATCCAGTTATATACGATCAATGCGATTGATAAGGCAATCGAGATCGGCATGGGCAAGCGTACCAATACAATCTTACAGTCGGCATTCTTCAAGCTGGCAAACGTTATGCCGATCGATGAGGCAGTAGACTTCATGAAGCAGGCTGCCAAGAAGTCTTACGGCAAGAAGGGTGATGCTGTTGTAGAGATGAACTACAAGGCGATCGACGCCGGTGTGGACGCCGTACATAAGGTTGAGATCCCGGCTTCTTGGGCAAACCCTGCAGCAGATCCGGCTCCGGCAGAGCTGACAGGTCGTCCGAAGACAGTTAAGATGGTAAAAGAGCTGATGAATCCGATTTCCTTAATGGATGGAGATTCCTTACCGGTATCTGCATTTGTTGAGAATGCAGACGGACAGTTTGAGCATGGTGCATCTGCATATGAGAAGCGCGGTACAGCCGTTACAGTTCCTACATGGGATGCAGGAAAATGTATTCAGTGTAACCAGTGTGCATTTGTATGTTCTCACGCAACCATTCGTCCGTTTATGTTAAGTGAGGATGAGGTGAAGGCAGCGCCGAGCCAGATCAAGCTTGCTGATACAAAGCCAAAGGCAGGAGAGTACAAATTCACGATCAGCGTATCACCGTTAGATTGTACAGGATGCGGCGAGTGTATCACGGTATGCCCCACTGCGGCAATCGAGATGGTTCCGCAGGAGTCACAGGCGGAGGAGCAGCCGGTATTCGATTACTTAGTTGCAAATGTTGGCAAGAAGCCTGGTATGCCGGCAGACAATACGGTGAAGGGTTCCCAGTTCAACCAGCCGCTGCTTGAGTTCTCAGGCGCTTGTGCAGGCTGTGCAGAGACAGCTTACGCCCGCATCATTACACAGTTATTCGGCGAGCAGATGTATATCTCCAATGCAACTGGATGTTCCTCTATCTGGGGCGGTCCGGCAGCTACATCGCCGTATACTGTCAATAAAGATTCTCAGAAGGGACCGGCATGGGCAAACTCCTTATTTGAGGATAACGCACAGCATGGTCTTGGTATGCAGATCGGACAGAGCGTTCTTCGTGAGCAGGCAATCGCAAGCGTTAAGAAGTGTGCAGAGTCTGAGAAGGCTTCCGCAGAGCTTAAGGCTGCTTTTGAGAAGTTTACAGAGACAAAGAACGATACAAGAGCAAATGCACCTGCAACAGAGGCGCTTATTGCGGAATTAGAGAAGGCGGCAGCAGCCGGATGCCCGAATGCAAAGGCAGCGCTTGAGAAGAAGGATTACCTCGGCAAGAAGTCTGTATGGATCTTCGGTGGAGACGGATGGGCTTATGACATCGGTTTTGGCGGCCTGGATCATGTACTTGCTTCCGGTGATAATGTAAACGTGATGGTATTTGATACCGAGATGTATTCCAATACCGGCGGTCAGGCTTCCAAGGCTTCCAATATCGGTGAGGTTTGTCAGTTTGCAGCTTCCGGTAAAGAGGTTGGAAAGAAGAGCCTTGCAGAGATCGCAATGAGCTACGGCTATGTATATGTGGCACAGGTTGCGCTTGGTGCGAATATGGCTCATACGATCAAGGTGATCGCAGAGGCAGAGGCTTACAACGGACCATCCTTAATCATCGGTTACGCTCCATGTGAGCTTCACGGTATCAAGGGCGGTATGAATCATTGCCAGGACGAGATGAAGAAGGCAGTTGCGGCAGGCTACTGGAATCTGTTCTCCTTCAATCCGGCACTGAAGGCAGAGGGCAAGAATCCGTTTACCCTCACGTCAAAGCCGGGTGACGGAACCTATCAGGAGTTCTTAAACAGCGAGACACGCTATAGCCGTCTGAGCAGAGCGTTCCCGGAGAGAGCAGAGCAGCTCTTTACAGCATCCGAGGAGGCTGCAAAGGAGCGTTATGAGCACCTGTTAAGATTGGTAGAGCTTTACAAATAATTATCAGTAAATAAAAAAGAATCTCGCTTGCGAGATTCTTTTTTAGTGGTCCGATACGGATGATGTTTTTGCTTGGGCTTTGCGGTATTGCTGCGGAGACATCCGGCAGAATTTTTGAAAGGTCTGTGAGAAATAGCTGCTGGAGGAAAAACCTGTGGCGCTGGCAATTTCCTCAATGCTGAGATTTGTCGTTTTCAGCAGGTCCTTGGCAGCTGTGATCCGAACCTCGGTTAGATAGGCAATCGGAGATTTTCGATAAAATTCTGTGAATTTATGGCTCAGGTAATATTTTGTCAGATTGCAGTTGGAGGCAAGAGAATCCAAGGTAATCTTATCATGATAGTTTGTCTCAATATAGCGTTTCACCTTGTGACATTCGTGACTGCTGTTTGGGGCGTCCACGAGTTCATAAGAGATGTGATCCTTGCGGCAGATGAGCAGCACAAGGATCGCAAGATAGTGCTGGCATACCTCCGCATAGCCCTCGGGGCGATTGTGCATCTCTGACAGGATATTGTCAAAGCATTGCCGTATTTGTGCAACATTGGACGAAGCATTGACAACACTGTATTCTACCGGTCGGTCTGTGTTGACCTTTAAACCTTCAACGCCGAGAACGTAATAGTCAAGCGGAGCAGACGGATTGGAAAATTCCGTGTGAAGTACCTGTGCTCCGATCAAAACAAGATTGTTTGCAGCAAGCGGTATGGATTCATTTTCAATTTTCATATGTCCCGTACCGCTTTTTATAAAGAAGATTTCCGTATAATAATGACTGTGAGGAAAACTCTCCCAGTCATTTTCATATTTTGACGCAGAAATTGACAGCAGACGAAAGGAAAGCTGAGGAAGCGTCGTATTTTCTAAATTAAATTTCTGGTTGCTCATAATCGTTTCTCCTTCCTGACATATTGTGCATGATATTCCGCTGCTACGAACAGTATAGAACACAAACAGAAAATGCGCAAGATATTACAATCAAAAGCAAGAGAAATAAAGAAAAAGAAGATAAGATTTCTAAAATAGTCAGCAAGATATGGGTAACAGTCCGGGACAAAGTAAGTTATAATAAACAAAAGAAAAAAAATTAGGAGCGGTTAGAAAATGAGTGAACAGAGGTTAGAAAAACGGACAGGACGTGTGACGATCCCGACGAATTTGGATGTTGTGCCGGAGACGATGGAACTGTTAAAGCGCTGGGGAGCAGACGCGATTCGCGACTGCGACGGTACAGAGTTCCCGGAGGAGCTTAAGGAGACGGGGGCTAAGATTTATGCGACCTATTATACGACAAGAAAGGACAATGCATGGGCAAAGGCGAACCCGGGCGAGGTGCAGCAGTGCTATATTATGACAGGATTTTATGCGGCAGAGGGGAAGGAATTGGCGATCCCTCTGATGAAGGGGATTTCCGATGAGCTGATGCAGGTCAACACAAGGGACGATATAAAACGCTGGTGGGAGGTGATTGACCGTTCCTCGGGCAAAATCGTTTCCACAGACAGCTGGGAGTATGACGAGGCGAGCGGCTGCGTGCAGATTCATGATGCAGAGCCATTTCACGAATATACGGTCAGCTTTCTGGCATATTTGATCTGGGATCCGGTGCATATGTACAATGCGGTGACAAATGATTGGAAAGATTTTGAGCACCAGATTACCTTTGATGTGCGTCAGCCAAAGACACATAAATATTCGATGGAGCGTCTGCGCAGCTTCTGTGAGGAGCATCCGTATGTCAACGTTATCCGCTATACGACATTTTTCCACCAGTTTACCCTGATGTTCGATGAGCTGAAGCGGGAGAAGTATGTAGACTGGTATGGCTATTCTGCATCAGTGAGTCCATATATCTTGGAGCAGTTTGAAAAAGAGGTCGGCTATCGGTTCCGCCCGGAATATATCATAGATCAGGGGTATTATAACAATCAGTATCGTGTGCCGAGCAAAGAGTTTAAGGATTTTCAGGCGTTTCAGAGGAGAGAGGTCGCAAAGCTTGCAAAAGAAATGGTGGATATTACGCATGAGTGCGGCAAGGAAGCCATGATGTTTTTAGGAGACCACTGGATTGGGACAGAGCCGTTTATGGACGAATTTGCAGGAATCGGGCTTGATTCCGTGGTGGGAAGCGTCGGAAACGGAAGCACGCTGCGCTTGATCTCGGATATTGAGGGTGTGAAGTATACAGAAGGACGGTTTCTGCCGTATTTCTTCCCGGATACGTTCCATGAGGGCGGCGATCCGGTGAAGGAGGCAAAGGAAAACTGGGTGACGGCGCGGCGCGCGATCCTGCGAAAACCCATTGACCGTATCGGTTACGGCGGTTATTTGAAGCTTGCGCTTGACTTTCCGGAGTTTATCGATTATGTTGAGAGTGTATGCGATGAGTTCCGTGAGCTTTATGAGAATGCAAGAGGCACGACGCCGTATTGTGCGAAAACGGTGGCTGTGTTAAATAGCTGGGGCAGGATCAGGAGCTGGGGCTGCCATATGGTACATCACGCACTGTATCAGAAGCAGAATTACAGCTACGCAGGGATTATCGAGGCGCTTTCGGGCGCACCGTTTGACGTGAAGTTTATTTCCTTTGACGATATTTTAGAAGATGCGTCTGTTCTTGATACGATTGATGTCATCATCAATGTCGGGGACGCCGATACGGCGCACACCGGCGGCAGTGTCTGGGAGAACCCAAGGATTTCTTCTGCAATCCGCTCTTTTGTACATAACGGAGGCGGCTTTATCGGAGTGGGAGAACCTTCCGGTCATCAGTATCAGGGGCATTACCTGCAGCTTGCGGGGATGCTCGGCGTGGAGAAAGAAACAGGCTTTACCTTAAATTACGACAAGTATAACTGGGAGGAGCACAGAGATCATTTTATACTCGCAGATGTTGCCGATGAGGTCGATTTTGGCGAGGGAAAAAAGAGCATTTACGCTTACGAGGGTACTGAGATTCTGGTGCAGAGGGAGAAAGAGGTGCAGATGGCAGTGAATGCCTACGGAAAGGGACGCTGCGTCTATATCAGCGGTCTGCCGTACAGCTTTGAAAACAGCAGAGTGCTGTATCGAAGTATCATGTGGAGTGCGCACAGTGAGCAGGAGGCTCTGACCCAGTGGTTCTCAACGAACGTTCATGTTGAGGTGCATGCTTATGTGAAGAATGGGAAATATTGTGTCGTAAATAACACCTACGAGCCGCAGAGCACAACGGTTTACCGCGGTGATGGAAGCAGCTTTGAATTGCATCTGAAAGCAAACGAGATCAAATGGTATACAATTTGACAGGAAAGGCAGGAAATGCAATGAAAAAACCGGTACTGGTAATTATGGCAGCAGGAATGGGGAACCGTTACGGAGGCTTAAAGCAGATTGACCCGGTGGACGCCGAGGGTCATATCATGATGGACTTTTCTATTTTTGATGCGAAACGGGCAGGCTTTGATAAGGTAATATTTATTATCAAAAAGGAGAACGAAAGAGATTTTCGGGAGGCGATCGGAAATCGTATCGGGAAGGAGCTGGAGACTGCCTATGTTTATCAGGACCTTGCAAATATTCCGAACGGATATGAGATTCCTTACGGTCGGCAGAAGCCGTGGGGAACGGCGCATGCCGTCTTAAGCTGCAAGGATGTCATTGACGGTCCCTTTGCAGTGATCAATGCGGACGATTACTATGGAAGGAGCGCATTTGCGCAGATTTATGATTATCTGGTTTCGCATGAGGATGATGAAAAATACCGCTATGCGATGGTCGGGTATCAGCTGAAAAATACGCTTACGGAAAACGGGCATGTGTCGCGCGGTGTCTGTGAGATCAGTGATGCGGGAGAGCTTGTTCGTGTGACGGAGCGTACGCGGATCGAGAAGCGGGATGGCGGCGCTGCTTATACCGATGATGACGGCAGGACATGGGTTTCCCTGCCGGATGACGCGATTGTTTCCATGAATATGTGGGGATTTACGGCAGGATTTTTGAATGAGCTTGAAAACGGCTTTTCGTCTTTTTTAGAGAAGGGACTGGAGGAGAATCCGCTCAAATGTGAGTATTTTCTTCCGACAGTCGTCAGCAATCTTCTGACAGCCGGTAAGGCGTCCGTAAAGGTGCTGACAACGACGGACAAATGGTATGGCGTGACCTACAGGGAGGATAAGCCAGTCGTTTGGGAGGCAGTCAGGAACCTTAAGGCATCAGGGCTTTACCCTAAGCATTTGTGGAACAGAGATTAGGTATGATAAACCTTCAGGCAGAGGTGAGAGAAGCTCACCTCTGCCTGAAGGTTTATTTACGCTTGCTTTCTTGACATAAGCGTGTCGCACGAAGCGTGTCGCTTGTTGCTTGTCATGTGAAGAAGCAGAATGATCGCAAGGAACGCAAGCACCGCCTGCGAGAGAAGAATTCCCCACAGATAGCTTTTGATGCCAAAGACCGGAACAGCGAACAACACAAAGAGAATCCTTATACCGCAGGAAATCAGATTCAGCACAAAGGTCAGTCCGGGGAAGCCAAGGCCGTGGAGGATACTGCTTAGGGTCGAGCCGAGATAGAGAAATGGGCAGATCCATCCGAGTGTTGTGATAAATGTTCCGGCAAGTGCATTCCCGAACAGGAAGTTGCCGAGGAAATCTCCGGTAAACAAAAATGCCAGCGTCGCGAGGAACCCAAGCGAGAGGCAGGATTCGATCGTCTTTTTTAACGTCCGTCGGATCAGGGCGTCGTCTCCGGCGGCTTTCGCTTCTGAGATAGCGGGGAGCAGGAGGACAGAAACGGAGTTTGTGATGACGGATGGAAACATTACAACGGACATGGTCATACCGGTCAGGATGCCATAAACGCTCAGAGCGTCGGAGAATTCATAGCCAAACAGGCGAAGTCTGTTTGGGATCATGATATTTTCGTAGCTGGAAAAAAGATTCAGGATGACGCGGTTTGCAGTTAAGGGCGCAGCCATGGCAAGGAGGTTTCTGGTGCAGGTAACCATGGATAAGCCTCTGTCTGCTGTGCTTGGCAGCAGACGGATACAGCTTACGGAAACAAGCGTACTTGCTGCCTCACCGATGACAACGCCCCACATGGTGACAGAGAGCGGAACGCTTTGCTGCTGCTCGGTGTAAATTTGAAAAAGCACATAGACAATGGCAACGCGTGCGAGCTGCTCGGCAAGCTGTGTGAGCGCCGGCACACCTGTTTTTTTTAAGCCATAATAATAGCCGTTGATACAGGCATGAATGCAGCTTGGGACAAAGGAGAGTGAGAGGATAGACAAAAGCGGTGCACAGCGCGCATCGCCGAGCCATGCGCGTGCGATAAAATCCGTATTTTTCCAGAGGATCACGCTGAATAAGACGGATAAGAGCAGGGACAGCCAGAGTCCGCAAAAAAGATAGCTTCTTGCACCGCCCGGATTTTTCTTTCCGACCTCGTTTGAGACAAAGCGGGAGATAGCAGTCTGAATGCCCGTGGAGGTAATGGCAAAGCCAAGCGCCATCACGGGAGCAGTCAGCTGGTAAATGCCAAGCCCCTCTGCACCAATCACGCGCGAAAGGAATATTCTATAGAAGAAGCCGATAATTCGGGTCAAAACACCGGCAATCGTTAAGAGTAACGTACCGGTGATCAGGGAGCTTTTGAAAGAGTTTTCGGAAACAGAATGTTTGGGAAGATAAATTCTTGGCAACAGGACCTCCAAATGTTCAATCCTTTCAATATATGTAAAAAGAGGGGGAAACATGAGCAGTCAAACATATAAAGGTATTTATCTGGATCATGCGGCGACGACACAACTCTCAGAGGCTGTGGAGGAAGCGATGCAGCCGTATTTTCAGGAAAAATTTGGAAATGCATCGACAATGTATCAATATGGCGAGGAAGCAAAAGAGGCAATCGAGCATGCAAGGGAGCAGATTGCGGCATCACTTTCGGCAAAAAAATCAGAAATTTATTTTACTTCGGGAGGAAGCGAGTCGGATAACTGGGCGGTGAAGGGGATCGCCGGCGCATTAAAGGCAAGGGGACGTCATATCATCACAAGCAAAATCGAGCATCATGCGGTGTTAAATTCGTGCGAATATTTAGAGCGTCTGGGGTATCGAGTGACTTATCTTGAGGTAGACAAGGACGGGATGATCTCGCTCGAAGAATTGGAGCAGGCAATCCGGCAGGATACGACCTTGATCACGATCATGTTTGGAAACAACGAGGTCGGAACGATAGAGCCTGTAATGGAAATCGGAAGAATTGCCAGAGAGCACGGCGTCTTATTCCATACCGACGCGGTGCAGGCATATGCACAGATTCCCATTTCGGTGCGTCAGTACCCCGTTGATCTATTAAGCGCAAGCGCACATAAATTCCACGGACCGAAAGGCGTGGGCTTTCTCTATGTCAGGGAGGGGGTGCCCCTTCCGTCTTTTATTCACGGGGGCAGTCAGGAGCAGGGAAAGCGCGCGGGAACAGAAAATGTGTCCGGAATTGTCGGTATGGGAAAGGCGGCGGAGCTTGCCATGCATGGAATGCGCCAGAGAATCCGCAGAGAGACGATGCTGCGTAATTATCTGATGGAGAAGGTGACGCATGAGATTCCGCAGACGCGCATCAACGGACACCGCACCAGACGGCTGCCGGGAAATGTCAGTATGAGCTTTGCGGGCGTGGACGGGGCGACGCTCCTGATCCTGTTGGACGAGGAGGGAATCTGCGCATCGGGAGGCTCGGCATGCAATACAGGAGAGAGCAGGATTTCTTATGTGATAGAGGCGCTTGGCGTACCAAAGGAGTATGCGGCGGGAACTGTGCGCATGACACTGGGAAAGGACACGACGCGGCAGGAAATTGATGCGGCAGTCGATTCTTTAAAGCGGAATATCGCACTTTTGAGAGGAGTTTAAGCGTCTTTGAAACAAAAATGATTGTAACAACCTCTAAAAATGGAGAAAAAGAAATCGGTTTTTGAGAAAAGTGCACAAGGATTGTACGGTATTTGTCTGGAAAGAGAAAATACAAAAGTATTTCGCGTGGATTTTGCCGAGAAATCTGTCGAAGAATTGTGAAAATGCCTTAAAACAAAGAATCGCGCAAATGTATAAAAATTTGACAAACGGAAAAAATTATGGAATAATGCCGTAGCGAATGAGGCAGCCGCGTACATTTGTTGTGTTTTTGAGAAGAAAGGAAGATGAAAGAAATGTTTGAGAAGAAAATCAGATTATCTGACACAGATGAGGTAAAGGACTTTGTAAATGCTGCCGGAAAATGTGATTTTGACATCGATGTTTTCTATAATCGGGCGGTGATTGATGCAAAGTCCCTGCTTGGTATGCTGTATCTTGGATTCGGCAAGGAGCTGACGATCAAGTACGGTGTGAACGACCATACATTTGAGGAAAATATTCAAAAATATGCAGTCTGCTAAGGTCTGTGTCAGAAAGAGGAGCTGTCAGGAGGCAGCTTCTCTTTTTGACATAAGAGCGGCTCGCGAAGCGTATCGCCCGTTGTTTGACATAAGAGTGGCGCATGAAGCGTGTCGCCCGTTGTTTGGAATTGTGGTAAAATGGAACGGTATCCATAGACAAAATGCCGGATGAATTTCGCAGGGAACAGCGTCAGGCACGGCTGAATGGAAGAATCTAAGGCTTATGAGTAAACAGATGGAAAATAATCAAAAAGGGATCATTAAAATATCGGTCCGAAATCTTGTGGAGTTTTTGCTGCGGGAGGGAGACATTGACAACCGGCAGGGACGCGGGGCTTCCGTGGAGGCAATGCAGGCGGGCAGCCGCATACATCGAAAACTGCAAAAGAGCATGGGGGCTAATTATCATGCGGAGGTGCCGCTGCGCATTGCGTTGGATCAGGGCGATTACGAGCTTATCATTGATGGCAGGGCAGACGGCATCTTGATCGAACGCGGGGATGGGGAGGCATATACCTTTGCCGAGAATTACAATCAGATCCAGCTGCCGCAGGACGTGCGTGTGACAATCGATGAGATCAAGGGGGTATATCAAAAGCCGGAGCTGCTTACGGCGCCGGTTGCCGTGCATCGTGCGCAGGCGATGTGCTATGCCTATATTTATGCGGTGCAGCACGATCTTGAGCAGATCCGGATCCAGATGACCTACTGTAACCTTGATACGCAGGATATTCGTTATTTTCATGAGGAGTTTTTGTTTGAGGAGCTTGCACAATGGTTTCTACAGCTTGTGCAGGAGTATAAAAAGTGGGCGGATTTTCAGTTTGAGTGGCGCAGGCTGCGGCAGGCGTCCATCAAACGACTGGTTTTTCCGTATGAATACCGGGAGGGGCAAAAGGAGCTCGCCGCGGATGTTTACCGCACCATCGCCCGCAGAAAAAATTTATTTATTCAGGCGCCCACCGGCGTGGGGAAAACGATCTCTACGATATTTCCGGCAGTTAAGGCGGTTGGCGAGGAGCTGGGAGATAAAATTTTTTACCTGACGGCAAAAACAATTACGGCAGGCGTTGCAAAAGAGACGTTTGAGCTGCTGCAAAGGGGCGGCTATCAGGCAAAGATCATCCAGATCACGGCGAAGGAGAAGCTTTGCAAATGTGAGGAGATGGACTGTAATCCCGTTCATTGCCCGTATGCAAAGGGGCACTATGACAGGGTCAACGACGCAGTTTATGATTTGCTGCAAAGGAAGGACGTCCTGTCGAGAGAGGCGATTTTGGAACAGGCGGAGGCTTATCGGGTCTGTCCGTTTGAACTTTGTCTGGACACCGCGTCATGGGCAGACAATATCATATGCGACTATAATTATGTATTTGATCCAAACGTCTGTCTGAAGCGTTTTTTTGCCGAGGGCATGAGGGAGGATTACATTTTTCTTGTTGACGAGGCGCATAATCTTGTGGAGCGCAGCCGTGATATGTACAGCGCCGCGCTTTATAAGGAAGATTTTCTTACGGGGAAGAAGCTGGTCCGCCAATATGATGTCCGATTGTCAGAGGAATTTGAAAAATGCAACCGCATTCTGCTTTCCTATAAGCGGGAATGTGAAAGCTACAGGGTCTATGAAAATATCGGCAGCTTGTTGTTTGCGCTGATGCGCCTTGCCGCGGGGCTGGATGAATTTTTGCAGAAGCGGGCAGACTTTGCAGAGCGGAAGGAAGTGATGGAGTTTTATCTGAAGCTGCGCAATTTTATCACGATCTATGAATGGGTGGACGAGCGGTATGTGATCTACACAGAGCATACCGGGGACGGCAGATTTCAGATGAAGCTTTACTGCGTCGATCCGTCCTTGCAGCTGCAGAAGCGGCTTGATAAGGGCAACGCGACAATTTTCTTTTCGGCGACATTTTTGCCGATTGGATATTATAAGAATCTGCTCTCTGCGAAAAAAGACAATTATGCGGTCTATGCCAAGACAGCATTTTCGGAGAGTCAGCGGCTGCTTTTGATCGGACGCGATGTGAGCAGCAGATATACAAGAAGAAATGAAGCGGAGTTTGCACGGATTGCCGCTTATGTGGCAGTGACGGCACGGGCGAAAAAGGGAAATTATATGATATTTTTTCCTTCTTATCAGATGATGCGTCAGGTGTATGAGGTTTTCTGCACAATGGATGGCGTGGAGGAGCTTGTCTGCGCACAGGAGGAGGGATACATAGAAAGCAGTGCAGAGGGAACGATTTTTGCACTGCTTCAGCAGCCGGGTATGAAGGAGGAGGAGCGGGAGGAATTTCTGGCTTCCTTTTCTGTGGAGGAAACAAGGCGTCGTGGATCATCGCTTGCGGCGTTCTGCGTGCTCGGCGGGATTTTCGGAGAGGGGATCGATCTGAAAAATGAGCAGCTCATCGGTGCAGTCATCGTGGGTACCGGTCTGCCGCAGATCAGCAATGAGCGGGAGATACTGATGCATTATTATGAGGAGCGTCTGGGGGCTGGCTTTGATTATGCCTACCGTTATCCCGGCATGAATAAGGTGCTCCAGGCAGCAGGGCGCGTCATCCGCACGGTGGATGACGTCGGCGTTATCGCTTTATTGGACGAGCGTTTTTTGCAGAGCGATTCCCGTGCGCTTTTCCCAAGAGAGTGGGAGAAGTACACGGTCTGCTCGAAAGAAAATGTCAAAAAGTATCTGGAGGAGTTTTGGGCTAGGCAGGAGAGCCGGCAGACGGAGCAAACGGCTGCACATCGGGAAGCAGTGCAAGGAACGCCTCCGTCGGGGCAGATGGAGGCAGCATCGGATTGACCGCGGCGATCATCTGTCTGGCGGGCAGTTTTTCTTTGGTGCGCACGATAAAAAGCTCATTTGACTCACGGCTTAGGCAATAGTCCGGGATAAAGGCGACGCCAAGTCCGATCCGCGCAAGGTCGATCAGCAGATCGTTGCTGCTCAATTCGATTTCAGGAATAAGCTCAAGCTGATGCTGCAAAAACAGATGGTGTAGAAATTCGCTTGTTGTACTTTTTCGGTCGAGCATCAGAATGGGGTATTCGTTTAATTCCTGAAAAGAAAGCTCCTGCTGTTTCAGTTGAAAATAGGCGGGGTTGGCGATAAAAACATCCGTAAAGCTTCTGACAGTCTTTCGGATGTAGGACTGATTGAGCTTTGCATTCGGAAAATTTGTGATGATCACATCGACCCTGCCCTGTTCCAATAGCTCCACACAGCTGAGAGAGGTTGCATTTGTGACCTTGATGGGCACATGCGGAAATTTTCTGTGGAACTGTCTGAGGTAGGGAACAAGAAAGTAGCGGCAGATGGTATCGCTCGCACCGATATGGAGCTGACCGAAGCCGAGACTTCCGGAGGTTAGCAGCTGGCTTTCCCCGCGGGCGATCAGATTCATCGCAGGCTCGATATGCTTAAGGAGCACTTTTCCGGCAGGCGTAAGCTGCACCTTTTTCGTGCTTCGGATAAACAGCGGCTGCTCCAGTTTGCGCTCTAATGTTTTTATGGACTGGCTGACAGCGGACTGTGAGATAAAAAGCTGCTTGCTTGCCTCGGAAAAGCTCAGAGAGGTTGCGACGTAATAAAAAACCTTGTATAATTCATAATTAATATCCATAGTGCCTCGTTTCTGTGAAATTGCATGTAATAGCTAAATTATAAGCCCCACTTATAATTGTGTCAAACAGAACCTGTGAGCTTTAAATATATTAATATGTATAATAAATAAGATTAAATATATTAATTATTCTGATTGAAAGAATCATGCTACACTGTACCCGAAGATAGAATCGGTGATGTCAGGATGGAGGAAAATCATATGAGCAATGCAGATTTTGACAAGGTAAGAAGAATTTATGTGGAGAAGAAACCGGAGTTTGCGGTCAAGGCGAAGGAGCTTTGGGAGGAGATCAGAAATTATCTTGGAATCAGAGGTGTGACAGGCGTGCGCGAACTGATCCGTTACGATATGGAACATATTTCGGAGGAGACGTATCGGAGGGCATTGGGAACTGTATTTTCAGAGCCTCCGGTCGATGTTATTTATGAGGAAACATTTGACCAAAACGGCGGATGCGCGTTTTCCGTGGAATTTCTTCCGGGGCAGTTTGATCAGCGGGCAGATTCTGCAGAGCAGTGTGTCAAGCTGTTAAACGAGGAGGAGGCTCCACTGATCCGCACAGCGGTGACCTATGTGATCGAGGGAGAGATCAGCGAGGGTGAGCTTGCAGCGATCAAGAAGCACTGCATCAATCCGGTAGACTCCAGGGAGAGCGGCATGGAAAAGCCACAGACGCTGGTACAGACCTTTGACGAACCAAAGGAGGTAGAGATTTTTGCGGGATTTTGCCGGCTTGCGGAGGAGGAGCTGCAGAAGCTTTATGATTCACTCGGACTTGCGATGACGTTCCGTGATTTTTTACATATTCAGAATTATTTTAAAAATGAGGAAAAACGCGATCCGTCCGTGACGGAAATCCGCGTATTAGATACTTATTGGTCCGATCACTGCCGTCACACGACCTTTTCTACGGAGCTAAAGGAGGTTGTATTTGACGACGGTTATTACCGTGTACCTATGGAGGAGACGTATCAGGATTATCTGAAAACGCATCAAAAGCTTTATGCGGGAAGGGACGATAAATTTGTCTGCCTGATGGATCTTGCGCTTATGGCGATGAAGCGTCTGAAGAAAGAGGGAAAGCTTTCCGATCAGGAGGAGTCGGACGAGATCAATGCCTGTTCGATTGTCGTGCCGATCGAGGTCGACGGTGTGACGGAGGAGTGGCTTGTCAACTTTAAGAATGAGACGCACAATCACCCGACAGAGATTGAGCCGTTTGGCGGGGCTGCGACCTGTCTTGGGGGAGCGATCCGCGATCCGCTTTCCGGCCGTACCTATGTCTATCAGGCAATGCGTGTGACAGGCGCGGCAGATCCGACCGTGTCTGTCGGCAATACGATGGAGGGGAAGCTGCCGCAGAAAAAGCTGGTGCGTGAGGCTGCGCATGGCTACAGCTCCTACGGCAATCAGATCGGACTTGCGACCGGATATATCAAGGAAATCTATCATCCTGATTATGTGGCAAAGCGCATGGAGATCGGCGCTGTCCTGGGCGCAGCGCCCAGACGTGCCGTGCAGCGGCTGACCTCCGATCCGGGCGATATCATCATTTTATTGGGAGGACGCACCGGACGCGACGGCATCGGCGGTGCAACCGGTTCTTCCAAGGCGCACAATACCGAGTCTACAACGGTCTGCGGTGCGGAGGTGCAGAAGGGAAATCCTCCGACTGAGCGTAAGATACAGCGCCTGTTCCGTCGGGAGGAGGTCGCTCATATGATCAAGAAATGCAACGATTTCGGTGCGGGCGGCGTGTCGGTTGCCATCGGTGAGTTAGCGGACGGTCTGCGCGTACAGCTTGATAAGGTGCCGAAGAAATATGCGGGACTTGACGGCACGGAGATTGCGATTTCAGAATCACAGGAGCGAATGGCTGTCGTTGTAGCACCGCAGGATGAGGAGAAATTTCTTGCCTTTGCAAAGGAAGAAAATCTGGAGGCAGTTACGGTCGCTGTCGTGACAAAAGAACCAAGACTGGTACTGGAGTGGAGAGGGAAAGAAATCGTAAATCTCTCGCGGGCATTTTTGGATACGAACGGTGCGCATCAGGAAACGAATGTAGCAGTCGATATGCCGGATCCGAAGGAGAATTATCTGCATAGGATCAGCACGTCCGCAGTGGCAGAGGCGGCAGAGGAGGGTGATCTTAAGGCTGCATGGCTGGCAGAGCTGGCAGACTTAAATGTCTGCTCACAGAAGGGACTTGTCGAGATGTTTGACAGCTCTATCGGCGCAGGCAGCGTCTATATGCCGTACGGCGGAAAATATCAGCTGACAGAGACACAGTCTATGGTCGCAAAGATCCCGGTCCTTTCGGGAACATCCGACGCCGCAACCATGATGTCCTACGGCTTTGACCCGTATCTGTCTGCATGGAGTCCGTATCACGGCGCAGTGTATGCCGTAGTGGAATCCTTGTCAAGGATCGTGGCAGCGGGCGGCGATCACCGGAAGGTACGCTTTACGTTCCAGGAATATTTCCGCAGAATGAGCGGGGATGCAAGACGCTGGAGCCAGCCGTTTGCGGCGCTGCTCGGTGCATACAGTGCGCAGATAGGCTTTGGACTGCCCTCCATCGGGGGCAAGGACTCTATGTCGGGAAGCTTTAATGAAATTGATGTTCCGCCGACACTTGTTTCCTTTGCGGTCGATGTGGCAAAAGAAAAGGAGATCATCACGCCGGAGCTGAAAGCGGCAGGAAACCGGCTGATGCTGTTCCGCATGGAAAAGGATGCTTATGATCTGCCGGTTTATGAGCAGGTGATGAAGCTCTATGACGCTGTGCATCAGCTGATCCAAGCGGGCGCGATCATATCTGCTTATGCGCTGGACGGAAAAGGACTTGCTGCGGCAGTCAGTAAGATGGCGTTTGGCAATCAGCTTGGCGTGACATTAGAGTGCAGCGTGACCGAGGAGACCTTGTTTGCTCCGGGCTTTGGCGATCTTGTGGCAGAGGTGAAGCCGGAACGGGCAGACGAGGTGAAGGAAGTCCTAGGTGCAGCAGGACTTGCAGCAAGCGTGCAGCAGGTCGGCAGTGTCAATGCAGAAAAGGTATTCCTTTATGAGAACGGCAAAACGCGTATGCGGGTCACGATGGAGGAAGCGCTCATGGCGTGGACGGGAACATTGGAAAAGGTATTCCCAACCCGTGTGACAGACCGGAGTGAGACCGTAGACACAGGCATTTATCAGGCAAATAATATTTATGTGTGCAAGAACAAGGTTGCAAAACCGAAGGTATTTATTCCGGTCTTTCCGGGAACGAACTGCGAGTATGACAGCGCGCGTGCGTTTGCGCGTGCAGGAGCGGAGACGATCGTGCGGGTATTTAAGAACTTAAGTGCCGAGGACATCCGGGAATCTGTCGATGTGTTTACAGAGGCGATCCGTCAGGCGCAGATCATTATGTTCCCGGGCGGATTTTCGGCAGGCGACGAGCCGGAGGGCTCTGCAAAATTCTTTGCGACTGCCTTCCGCAATGCAAAGCTGTCCGAGGCGGTCATGGAGCTTTTGCAGCAGAGAGACGGGCTTGCGCTTGGGATCTGCAACGGATTTCAGGCTCTGATCAAGCTGGGACTTGTGCCGTATGGGGAGATTCGTCCGCAGACAGAGGATTCGCCAACCCTGACCTATAATACGATCGGACGTCATATCAGCAAAATGGTATACACGAAGGTAGTCACGGATAAGTCTCCGTGGCTGGCAGGGGCAAAGACGGGAAAGGTTTACTGCAACCCGGCTTCTCATGGAGAGGGACGGTTTGTTGCGTCCAAGGAGTGGATGGAGCGATTGTTTGCGAACGGTCAGGTGGCGACACAATATGTTGATGCCGACGGAAATCCGACGATGGACGAGGCGTGGAATGTCAACGGCTCTTACATGGCGGTTGAGGGTATCACAAGTCCCGATGGGCGTGTTCTTGGAAAAATGGCGCACTCCGAGCGCCGCGGCAGAAATGTCGCAATAAATATTTACGGAGAGCAGGATTTAAGATTATTTGAGTCCGGTGTAGCTTACTTCAAGTAAAGAAAGGAATAATAATGGGTGGATTTTTTGGAGTAGCATCAAAAGAGGATTGCGTATTTGATCTGTTTTTTGGAATTGATTACCATTCACATTTAGGCACGCGCCGCGGCGGTATGGCGGTCTATGGAGAGCGGGGCTTTGACCGTGCGATCCACAATATTGAAAATGCGCCGTTCCGCACGAAGTTTGATAAGGATGTGCAGGAGATGAAGGGAAAAATCGGCATTGGCTGTATCTCAGATTATGAGCCGCAGCCACTGCTTGTCCGTTCTCACCACGGTACCTATGCCATTACGACGGTCAGCAAGATCAATAATATGAAGGAGCTGTCGGAGCGGTTATTTGTCGAGGGGCATTCTCATTTTCTGGAGATGAGCGGCGGTGACATTAACGCTACGGAGTTGATCGCGGCATTGATCAATCAGAAAGAGAATCTGATCGAGGGAATCGAGTATGCGCTGCAGGAGGTGGACGGATCGGTTTCTGTCCTTCTGATGAATCAGGCGGGCATTTATGCGGCAAGAGACAGAAGGGGAAGGACGCCTGTCGTCATCGGCAAAAAGGAACAGGCATTTTGTGTGTCCTTTGAGAATTACGCATACAAGAATCTTGGCTACGCCGATCACAGAGAATTAGGTCCCGGTGAGATTGCGGTGATCACCGATGAAAAGTGTGTGACGCTGGTAAATCCGAACGAGGATTTGAAAATCTGTACCTTTTTGTGGGTCTATTACGGGTATCCGGCAAGCTCCTATGAGGGAACGAGTGTGGAAAATATGCGTTATCACTGCGGGAAAAAGATGGCGCAGCGCGATCATGTAAAGCCCGATATAGTGGCGGGAGTGCCGGATTCCGGTATTGCACACGCCATCGGTTATGCAAATGAATCGGGCATTCCGTTTTCCAGACCGTTTATCAAATATACGCCGACATGGCCGCGCTCCTTTATGCCGACGATGCAGAGTCAGCGCAATCTGATCGCAAAGATGAAGCTTCTGGCGGTGGAGGAGCTGATCCGTGACAAGAGCCTGCTCTTGATCGATGATTCTATCGTGCGCGGCACACAGCTTCGTGAGACGACAGAATTTTTGTACCAGAGCGGAGCGAAGGAGGTACATATCCGTCCGGCATGTCCGCCGCTTTTGTATGGCTGTAAGTACCTGAATTTTTCGCGCTCCTCCTCGGAGATGGACCTGATCACGCGCCGTGTCATCGACAGGCTGGAAAATGGCAATGTAACGGATGAAGTGCTTGCGCAGTATGCAGATCCGGAGACGGAGAAATATGAGCAGATGGTCGAGGAGATACGCAAGGAATTGAATTTTACGACGCTGCGGTTTAACCGGCTTGATGATATGCTGGAGTCGGTTGATATTGATAAGTGTAAGCTTTGTACCTATTGCTGGAACGGAAAGGAATAAAAAATATTCCTTTCCGCAGATGCGCTATAATTTCACAAACTCCGGCTTTCGTTCCTGAAACACAGTAAAGTAGCGAAAGCCGGCTTCTTTTAGGATTGCCGGAACCTTTTCAAAGGCATAGGCGACATGCGCGGGTGCATGGGCGTCGGCGCCGATCGTGATGATCTCGCCGCCGAGCTCGCAGTAGCGCGCGATGATTGCCTCTGTCGGATTTGGATGGCCAAGCCCGTATTTAAAGCCTCCGGTATTTAACTCAATGCCTTTTCCTTTTTTGATCAAAAGCGTTAAAATCTCGTCGATGACATCAGCGTATTGCGCATAGCTGTAATATTTGTTGCGGTTTGGACCGTAACGCACGACATAGTCGATGTGTCCGTAGACGTCAAAGCCGTCAAAGGCGCGGATATTTTCCAGAACAGACTCGAAATATTCGCGGTAGCAGACCGTTTCGCTTCTTCCCTCGTGGTATTCCGGATAGTAGGGATCCTTGCCGTGGACGACATGGGAGGAGCCTATGACAAAGTCAAACGGATATTGCGCGAGTATATCTGCATAAATTTCGGACAGCTGCGGCTGCAGACCAAGCTCCAGACCAAGACGCACCGGAATGCGGTCTTTATAGCGCTGCCTTTGCGCCAGCACGGAGGCGGTATAGCCCGGCAGATCCAATAAGAATAGATCAAGTCCGCCGGGGTAATCCATATCGAGATGGTCGGTAAAGCAGATGCCGCCAAGCCCTTTGGCGATGGCTGCGTCTATCATGGCGTCCTGCGGGGCGTCGCTGTCCCCGGAGAAACGGCTGTGCATATGCATGTCCCAGAGCATAGTGTCTCCTCCTTTTAGTGACATAAGGGCAGTCCGTGCGGCGGCATGCCCGTTGTTGGCATAAGAGCGGCCAGCAAAGTGTGCCGCCCGATTGTTCGTTAGATACAGTATAACAGAAATTGTCAGAGAAAAAAACAGATGACAGGAAATTTTGGGCAAGTCTGCACAAAAACAGCAGAAAAATCTCAGTATGGTGAAAAATTTAACAAAGTAGAGAAAAGGGCTTGAACTTTCTTGCAAAATTGGGTAAAATAAGAAAAGCACAGGGTTAAGTGTCATACACACGATTCCAAAGGAATGAACCCTATGAATTACATTTACAAATTCTAGGAGGAATTAAAAATGGCAGTAAGAGTAGCAATCAATGGTTTCGGCCGTATCGGTCGTCTTGCATTCAGACAGATGTTTGGCGCAGAAGGATATGAAGTAGTGGCTATCAATGATCTGACAAGCCCGAAGATGTTAGCACACTTATTAAAGTATGATTCATCTCAGGGTAGATACGCACTGGCAGATAAGGTAACTTCCGGTGAGGATTCTATCACAGTGGACGGTAAGGAAATCAAAATCTACGCATTCCCAGATGCAAACAACTGCCCATGGGGTGAGCTGAAGGTAGACGTAGTATTAGAGTGCTCCGGTTTCTACACCTCTAAGGAGAAGGCGCAGGCTCATATCAATGCAGGCGCTAGAAAAGTTGTTATCTCTGCGCCGGCAGGAAATGACCTTCCTACGATCGTATACAACACAAATCATGAGACATTAAAGGCTACAGATACAATTATTTCTGCAGCTTCCTGTACAACAAACTGCTTGGCACCGATGGCTGATGCATTAAATAAGTATGCACCGATCCAGTCCGGTATCATGGTAACGATCCATGCATATACAGGCGACCAGATGACTCTGGACGGTCCGCAGAGAAAGGGTGACTTAAGAAGAAGCCGTGCGGCAGCAGTAAATATCGTTCCAAACAGCACAGGAGCAGCAAAGGCAATCGGTCTTGTTATTCCGGAATTAAACGGTAAGCTGATCGGTTCTGCACAGCGTGTGCCGACCCCGACAGGCTCTACCACGATCTTAACAGCTGTTGTAAATAAGGCAGATGTAACGGTAGATGGCATCAATGCAGCTATGAAGGCAGCAGCAAATGAGTCCTTTGGTTATACTGAGGATGAGATCGTATCCTCCGACATCGTTGGTATGAGATTCGGTTCTCTGTTTGATGCAACACAGACAATGGTAAGCAAGGTTTCTGACGATCTGTATGAGGTTCAGGTTGTATCATGGTATGACAACGAGAATTCTTACACATCTCAGATGGTTCGTACCATTAAATATTTCAGTGAGTTAGCATAATTGATCTAATATTTGCTAAAATTCAATGAAAGCGACTGCACGAATGGCTGCTTTTTTAAGTGATAGACATTCAGAGTGCAGATAAGACTCAGGAAGGGGTCCGGTCTCTTTGGACCGGGCTCCTTTTTCACTTTATCGGAAACTTCGTTCCCCATAAAGTAAAACCCTCCGGGGGATCGCACTCGCATGAGCAGAAGTATTGCTTCGCAATCATGCCTATATTTCAATGAAGGAGGACATGGCAATGTCATTAAATAAGAAATCTGTGGATGATATTAATGTAAAAGGAAAAAGAGTATTAGTAAGATGTGATTTTAACGTGCCGTTAAAAGAGGGCGTGATCACGGATGAGACGCGTATCGTGGCAGCGCTTCCTACAATCCAGAAGCTGATGAATGACGGCGGAAAGGTAATTCTTTGCTCCCATCTTGGTAAGGTTAAGAACGGACCGAATGAGGGTGAGTCCTTAGCGCCTGTTGCAAAGAGACTTTCCGAGAAGCTTGGCAAGGAGGTTGTTTTTGTATCGGATTACCATGTAACGGGCGAGGAGGCAACGGCAGCCGTTGCAGCGATGAATGAGGGAGATGTGGTGCTTCTTCAGAATACACGTTTCCGCGGTGCAGAGGAGACAAAGAACGGGGAGGAATTCAGCAAAGAGCTTGCAGACCTTGCAGATGTATATGTTTGCGACGCATTTGGTTCTTCCCACAGAGCGCATGCTTCCGTGGCAGGTGTGACAAAGTTTATCAGTGAAAAGGGCGGCGCGAATGTTGTCGGCTATCTGATGCAGAAGGAAATCGACTTCCTCGGCAATGCAGTAGAAGACCCGGTTCGTCCGTTTGTGGCGATTCTCGGCGGTGCAAAGGTTGCGGATAAGCTCAACGTAATCTCGAACCTTCTGGAGAAGTGCGATACTTTGATCATTGGCGGCGGTATGGCGTATACCTTCTTAAAGGCACAGGGCTATGAGATCGGAAAGTCCTTGGTTGATAATGAAAAGCTGAATTATTGTAAGGAAATGATGGAAAAGGCGCAGAAGCTTGGTAAGAAGCTGCTGCTTCCGGTAGATTCCGTGACGATTGCTGATTTCCCAAGCCCGATCGATGCTCCGGTCGAGGTTGAGGTTTATGATGTGGAAAATATGCCGGCAGACCGTGAGGGATGCGACATCGGACCGAAGACGGCAGAGATGTATGCAGAGGCGGTAAAGACAGCAAAGACAGTTGTGTGGAATGGACCGATGGGCGTATTTGAGAACCCGACACTTGCAGCAGGTACAATCGCAGTTGCAAAGGCGCTTGCGGAGACAGAGGCTACCACGATCATCGGCGGCGGCGATTCCGCAGCTGCAGTCAATCAGCTTGGCTTTGGTGATAAGATGAGCCATATTTCGACCGGCGGCGGTGCATCCTTGGAGTTCTTAGAGGGCAAGGAGCTTCCGGGTGTTATGGCAGCAGACAACAAATGACGCGATAAAGCGGATTGAGAAAAGAAAAATTATTTCCGCTCATGCTTGCATGAAAGCGGAGAATGATTTTTCTTTTTGAGAGCGCAACGCGCGCTCGAAAACACGAAGCGTTTTCGAGCAATCCGCGAATCCATAGAAGCGCGCCCGCGCACCCGAAAACACGGAGTGCTTTCGGGTGCGCGGATATAACGGCGCGTGTTTGAGATTAAAATTTAGGGAAGAAGGATAAGATCATGGAGAGAAGAAAAATTGTAGCCGGCAACTGGAAGATGAATATGACTCCGAGTCAGGCAGTTAAGCTGGTTGAGGAATTAAAGCCGCTGGTAGCAAGTGATGAGGTCGAGGTTGTTTACTGCGTTCCGGCGATTGACATTGTACCGGTCGTAGAGGCTGTAAAGGGAACAAATGTAGCAGTCGGCGCTGAAAATATGTACTATGAGGAGAATGGTGCATATACCGGAGAGATTTCACCGGAGATGTTAGTGGATGCAGGCGTGAAGTATGTCATCATCGGACATTCTGAGAGACGCGATTATTTTAAGGAGTGCGACTGTATGCTCAATAAGAAGGTGAAAAAGGCTTTTGAGCATAATTTAGTGCCGATTCTCTGCTGCGGCGAGTCCTTAGAGCAGAGAGAGATGGGCGTAACCATTGACTGGATCCGTTATCAGATCAAGTCTGATCTTAAGGATATTACAGCGGATCAGGTTGCGTCTATGGTAATTGCATATGAGCCGATCTGGGCGATCGGAACGGGAAAGACTGCTACGACAGAGCAGGCACAGGAGGTATGCAAGGCAATCCGTGCATGTATCGCAGAGGTTTACGGAACAGATACGGCAGAGAAGGTTCGCATCCAGTACGGCGGTTCTGTCAATGCAGGAAATGCCGCAGAGCTGTTTGCACAGCCGGATATTGACGGCGGACTTGTGGGAGGCGCTTCCTTAAAGGCAGATTTCGGTAAGATTGTAAACTACAAATAGGGCGTAAGATTTTTTCACCCGCTTTTTTTAGAATCACGGCTAAGAAAAGCGGGTGTTGTTGTGTGGGAAAAATAGAACTGGAAAAACGGGGACAGATATAATATAATAAAAGCGTCCAAAATATAAGTGTGAAACTGTTACAGGTTTATCAGGATAAAAACAGCAGTAAAGGAGAGAGCGGAGCATGGGTAAGAAACCAACAGTATTAATGATCTTAGACGGTTATGGATTAAATGAAAAGACAGAGGGCAATGCGGAGGCGGAGGCAAAGACACCGAATCTTGACGCCTTAATGCATGATTATCCATTTGTAAAAGGTTATGCGAGCGGATTGGCAGTCGGTCTTCCCGACGGTCAGATGGGAAATTCAGAGGTTGGTCACCTTAATATGGGAGCAGGAAGAATTGTTTATCAGGAGCTGACCCGGATTTCAAAGGAAATAGAGGACGGTGAATTTTTTAAGAATGAAGCACTGCTTGCCGGTATGGAAAATGTAAAAAAGAACGGCTCCAAGCTGCATTTGTACGGGCTTCTCTCAGACGGCGGCGTACACAGCCACATTACGCATCTTTACGGACTTCTTGAACTGGCAAAGAGACAGGGCATTTCAAACGTATATGTGCACTGCTTTTTAGACGGTCGTGATACAGCGCCGACTTCCGGTAAGGGATTTGTGGAAGCGCTGGAGGCAAAGATGAAGGAGATCGGGGTCGGAAAGATCGCATCAATTTCAGGACGTTATTATGTGATGGATCGTGATAACCGTTGGGATCGTGTACAGAAAGCCTATGATGTTATGACAAAGGCGGAGGGTGAGACTGCAGAGAGCGCAGTTGAGGCAATGGAGTCATCTTACGCAAAGGATGTGACAGATGAGTTTTTTGTACCGACTGCTATTACGGAAAATGGCGTGCCGCGTGCAGTCATTGAGGATGATGACACTGTGATCTTTTTTAATTTCCGTCCGGATCGCGCGCGTGAAATTACCAGAGCATTCTGCGCAGATGAATTTGACGGCTTTGACCGCGGAACGAGAAAGAATGTGAAATATGTATGCTTTACGGAGTATGATGTGACGATTCCGAATAAGGAGATTGCATTTAAGAAGGTAGAGTTGAAAAACACATTTGGTGAATATCTTGCGGCGCATGGCAAGACACAGGCGAGAATTGCGGAGACAGAGAAGTATGCACATGTAACGTTCTTCTTTAACGGAGGCGTAGAGGAGCCGAATGAGGGGGAGGACAGGATCCTTGTGAAATCTCCCAAGGTAGCAACCTATGATCTGCAGCCGGAAATGAGTGCGCCGGAGGTATGCGATAAGCTGTGCGAGGCAATCCGTTCGGGCAAATATGATGTGATCATTACAAATTTTGCAAATCCCGATATGGTTGGACATACGGGAATCAAAGACGCTGCCGTGAAAGCAGTGGAGGCCGTGGATACATGTGTCGGAAAGGCGGTTGAGGCATTGAAGGAGGCTGGCGGGCAGATGTTTTTGTGCGCGGATCACGGCAATGTCGAGCAGCTGGTGGATTATGAGACGGGAGCGCCGTTTACCGCACATACGACCAATCCGGTTCCATTTATTTTGATCAATGCAGATCCGGCATATGGTCTGCGTGAGAACGGATGTCTGGCGGATATTATTCCGACGTTGATTGAGCTGATGGGCATGGAGCAGCCAAAGGAGATGACGGGAAAATCTCTGTTAATTAAGAAATAAGAAGGACAAAGAGCGGTCTCAGTATATCGGGGCTGCTTTTTACTTGATAGGAAACTTCGTTCCCCATCAAGTAAAACCCTCCGGGGGATCGCACTGCGTCGGAATAGAATCATGTCGCAAATGCGACCCGCCGCAGGCGGAGAGTTTCGCAGGCGAAACTCTTTTTATGACATAGGAAATTACTCTGGAATCCTATGTCATAAAAACACACTTCGTGTGCGATGCGCATTTTTTGATCCGGCA
>ERZ772969.280-NODE-280-length-51317-cov-4.499493_pt1 | contig 51317 bp, 55 predicted proteins | sample MGYA00511676_ERZ772969 | MGnify/ENA primary metagenome ERZ772969 (study PRJEB29015, sample SAMEA2737651) | human gut metagenome | biome: human gut; feature: human-associated habitat; material: faeces | place: China | collected 2012 ... | reverse complement strand
AAAATGAGGAAAAAGTCAGTAAAATCAAGTGTTCTAGATTAATCAGCAGACACTAATTATTTCTATAATAAAACCAAAATAAACTGATTCGTTCATCTGCTGAAGCAGATTATCCTTTGGAACTACTAATTCATATATTTCCACATAGGGACTTTATACGAAGCTCCGTTGCTGTTCAACCATAAAAACACCGCCCATATTTGATATTTACATGATACCAAACATAGGCGGTGCCATCTGCTTTGCAGTGTCCTCAACACAACACACTTCGTGTGAGGAGGCGCACTTTTGTACCCAAAATCAGAAGGTTGAGAAATGATATAAGGTCTTGGAACGAAATGGCTCGCTTGGCTTTAACACGATGCTTGGAAAGTTCTCGTGGTTGATAGCATCGGGAAAATGCTGTGTTTCAAGACAAACGCTTGTATGCTTGTCATAGCTTTTGCCATTCTTGCCGGTCACCTTGATCGGCTGGTTTGCAACATACAGCTGGATGCCAGGCTGGTCGGTAAAGCAGGTCATGCGGATACCGCTTTCCTTTGACTGAAGAATCGCTGCTTCGCGCAGACCCGTTCCGTTGATGGCATAGTTGTGGTCGTAGGTGCCGAATTGCCGGAACTGCGCGTACTCAGACGCCATAAATTTGCCGATGGCGTGCATCGTGCGGAAGTCAAACGGTGTTCCCTCGACGGCAAGCAGTTTTCCGGTCGGCGCCTGCGTCTCGTCCAGCTCTGTGATCTGATCTGCGTCAATAAAAAGCTCATGGGTTAAAACATCGCCCGAACTTTCCCCGTTTAGATTGAAATAGCCGTGGCTGGTCACGTTTAACAGCGTGTCGGCATCGGTGGAGGCTTCATATAAGATAGAAAGCTCGTTGTCCTCCGACCAGCCGTAGGTCACGGAGAGCGTCAGGTTTCCGGGATAGCCCTCCTCACCGTCGGCGGATTCCATAGTTAAAACAAGCTTGTCATCCTTGATCGCCGCCTCCCAGTCCTTTGAGCCGTAGCCGATCAGACCGCCGTGAAGATGATTTGAGCCATTGTTTACGGCAAGCTGATAGTCCTTGCCGTTTAAGGAGAAGCGTCCGTTCTTAATACGGTTTGCAACACGTCCCACTACGGCGCCGAGACTGGCGTCGTCCTGCTCGTAGCCCTCCATTGCGTCAAAGCCGAGGCAGACATCTGTCAAATTCCCCTCGCGGTCCGGAACAACGATTTTTGCAAGACGGCAGCCGAAGTCCAGAATCTCGACATAAGCGCCGCTGGCATTTTCTAAGTGGTATATATGAATATTTTTTCCGGTGTTTGTTGTGCCAAAATCTGATTTTGTAATTTTCATGGAAACTCCTTTCCTAAGGGACATATCCCGTTTTTCCCCAATGAGAAACCCAAAGGGGCAGTCATGCCGTATCCATATCACACGACCTTAACGAAATAATTATGCCACATTTATAAAAACATGGCAAGTAGGTTGCCTATTTTTTGGAATTGTGCGATAATCATACAGAAAGGCAGGAGAATGTATGCAGACAAAGATTTTGAAAATAAATTCTGCTGACATAGACACGGCAAGTATGCAGGAAGCCGCCGCGTTCATCCGGGCGGGGGAGCTGGTTGCATTCCCGACAGAGACCGTGTACGGGCTTGGCGCGGACGCGCTCAGACCGGAGGCTTCCGCAAAAATATATGAGGCGAAGGGCCGGCCGTCGGACAATCCTCTGATCGTGCACATTGCAGACTTTGGGCAGCTTGCACAGATTGCGGGAGAGCTTCCGCAGCAGGCGAGGATTTTGGCAGACGCCTTTTGGCCCGGTCCGCTTACGATGATCGTATGGAAGAATGAGAGGGTGCCGCTTGAGACGACCGGCGGACTTAGCACAGTCGCTGTACGGATGCCGAATCATCCGGTAGCGCTTCGTCTGATCGAGGAAAGCGGTTGTCTGATCGCTGCGCCAAGTGCAAATATTTCAGGAAAGCCAAGCCCGACGGAGGCCGGGCATGTGGCGCTCGATATGGACGGGAAAATCCCGCTGATTTTGGACGGAGGAGCAGTCGGTATAGGGATCGAGTCTACGATCATAGATCTGACGGAGGAGACGCCTTTGATCCTGCGGCCCGGCTATATCACAAAGGAGATGTTAGAGAGGGCGCTTGGGCAGGAGGTGCGGACAGATCCGGCGATCACCGGCGTGGGCGACTGCGGCAGACCAAAGGCACCGGGGATGCGGTATAAGCACTATGCGCCGAAGGCGGAGCTGGTTTTGGTAGAAGGAGAGAGCGAGGCGGTCGTAGCACACATCAACCGGCTATCCAAGGAGCGCATGGCGGCGGGACAAAGAGTTGGTGTGATCGCGACGGACGAAACATTGGCTGCTTACACGAGTAACGATGCGGTGAGCATTGGCGCACGCGCGGATGAGGATGCGATCGCAAGGCAGCTTTACAGAATTTTGCGTGAATTTGACGCGCGCGGCGTCGACGTCATTTATTCGGAGAGCTTTGCGACGCCGCGGATCGGACAAGCGATCATGAACCGTCTGTTAAAGGCGGCAGGACATCAGGTGATAAAAGTATAAGGAGGGGTGTTGGATGAAAGAATATCGTAGGATCATATTTGTCTGTGCAAGCGATACCTGCCGGGCGCCGATGGCGGCAGGCATCATGGCAGAGTACCCCTTAAAAAGACCGGTGGAGATTCTGACAAGAGGACTTGTGGTACTGTTTCCCGAACCCCTGAACCAGAAGGCGGAGGCCGTTATGATCAGCAACGGGATCAACGTGGAGGGCTTTGCGTCGACGCAGCTTGCGGAAGATGATTTTGACGAGGACACGCTGGTTCTTGTGATGGAGCATGCGCAGCTTGAAAAGGTACTTGAGAAATATCAGCGCGCGAATCCGCAAAATGTCCGCGTGCTGACGGAGCTGGTCGGAGAGGAGCTGGAGATCATCGATCCTTACGGTGGTACGCTGCAGGCTTACGGGCTTTGCTATGAGATGCTGCGCAAGACGATTTTAAAGCTTGTCAATCTTCTCAATGAAACCGAAGATGCATGAGTGTGCGAAGCACACCTTTGTGATACCCGAAAAACATTTTATGGAGGAAAATATGTCAAAAGTAATGGTTATGGATCACCCGCTGATCCAGCACAAAATTGGAATTATCCGCAGAGAGGAGACCGGTTCTAAGGATTTTCGCACGCTGGTCAGTGAGATCGCAATGCTTATGTGCTATGAGGCGACAAGAGATTTAAGGCTCTCTGATGTGGAGATCAATACGCCGATCTGCACCACTACGGTAAAGGAGTTAAAGGGAAAGAAGCTTGCCATTGTGCCGATCCTGCGGGCGGGACTTGGAATGGTTGACGGTATGCTTACGATGATTCCGGCTGCGAAGGTCGGCCATATCGGGTTGTATCGCGATCCTAAGACGCTGGAACCGGTAGAATACTACTGCAAGCTGCCGGAGGACTGTGCAAACCGTGAGGTTTTTGTGGTTGATCCGATGCTTGCGACCGGAGGTTCGTCGGTGGCGGCGATTCAGATGTTAAAGGACAAGGGTGTGAAAAATATGCGCCTGATGTGCATCATTGCGGCGCCGGAGGGGGTAAAGCGGATGCAGGACGCGCACCCGGACGTAGATATTTATATCGGGTCTTTGGACGATCATCTGAATGAGCACGGTTATATTGTGCCGGGACTTGGAGATGCGGGAGACCGGATCTTTGGAACAAAGTAAATATACGAAACAGACGGCAGGTTAGTGAATATGTCTGGAGGATAGAATGAGCGGAAAACGGCAGGATTATATCAGTTGGGACGAATATTTCATGGGCGTTGCTATTTTATCGGGGATGCGCTCGAAGGATCCGAACACGCAGGTGGGAGCCTGCATTGTGAGCGAGGATCACAAGATTTTGTCTATGGGATACAACGGATTCCCGATCGGCTGCTCGGATGATGAATTTCCGTGGGAACGGGAGGGCGAGCCGCTGGATAATAAATATTTTTATACGACGCACAGCGAATTGAATGCAATTTTAAATTATCGCGGCGGAAGTCTTGACAGAGCGACAATGTATGTTACACTATTTCCCTGTAGTGAATGTGCGAAAGCGATCATTCAGTGCGGAATACGCCGTCTGGTGTATGACAGTGACAAATACGAGAATACGCCATCGGTTGTTGCATCCAAGCGGATGTTAAAGGCGGCGGGCGTCGTACTGCAGCGGTATGAGCACACCAACAGGGAAGTCCATATGGTATTATGAAGATGAAGCAGCATAGAAAGATTTTTCAGACATTAACGCTTATTATGCAATTCGGACTGAATATGATCGTTCCGATTTTTATGTGTACCCTGTTTGGCGCATGGCTGGGCAGGAAATTTGATATGCCGTTTCTGGCGGTGCCTTTGTTTGTGATCGGTGCGCTTGCCGGATTTACAAATGTTTTTAAGATGGCAAAGAAAATATATGGACGGGATGGTGAATCGGACAGATAGTATGCTCAAAAGATTAAACGATGCATTACCGGGACTTGTCGCGGGAATTTTGGTGTATGGAGCGCTCGCAGAGCTGATCGGCGTCTGGTTTGTCGCGGATAAGCTGCGCTACACAACAGGGCTTGCGATCGGGATCGCGCTCGCAGTCGGCATGGCGATTCACATTGCCGTTGTGCTGCAGGATGCGGTCGATATTTACGGAGAAGCAAGCGCGCGGACGAGAGTTATTGTAAAATCCGTCCTGCGCTATGTTGTTTTGGTTGTTGTTTTCTATTTCATGATGAAATGGAATCTGGGCAATTTGTTTGCCGCTTTTATCGGTGTCTTGGGTTTAAAGGTTTCAGCCTATTTACAGCCCTTTGCACATAAATTAATTTTGAAGCTGCAAGGAAGATGTGATGATTCTTCGAACAGTGAGGATAGCGCGTCTATCTAAAGGAGGTGAGACAGTGAACAATGCAATTTTGATGTCATCCGGGGCGGAAAACATTGATTTCATGATACATGGTATCTTCAAATATGAAATCTTTGGTCAGGAAGTCTGGATCACCACATCACACGTTTGTATCCTGATCGTTGTGCTGTTGATGATGGCGCTTGCCATTGCGGGAAACCGGGCGATGAAGCGTGTGGGAGAAATACCGCAGGGCTTTCAGAACGTAGTCGAGCTGATGGTTGAAAAGCTGGACGGCATGGTCGAGGGAACAATGGGCAGGATTGCCGCGCCGAAGTTTGCGAATTATATCAGTACCATTTTTATTTTTATACTGGTGAGCAACATTTCGGGTCTGTTTGGATTAAGACCGCCGACTGCCGACTATGGTACGACATTGGCGCTTGGTCTTATTACGTTTTTCCTGATCCATATTGCGCAGTTTAGAAATTTGCCGATGAAGCAGATTTGGACGGATATGTGTTCTCCGCTTCCGCCGTGGCTGCCCATCTGGCTTCCGATCAACCTGATCAGTGAGATCGCGGTGCCGATTTCCCTGTCGCTGCGTTTGTTTGCAAACGTTTTATCAGGAACCGTCATGATGGCATTGGTCTATGGATTGCTGAGCAAGATCGCTCTTGTGTGGCCGGCGGCACTCCATGTATACTTTGACTTGTTCTCAGGAGCAATTCAGACGTATGTATTCTGTATGTTGACAATGACATACATCGGTCAGAACTACGAAACAGAATAAATTTTTTTAGGAGGAATTTTCTATGAATATTTCAGGACATGATTTAATTATGGCATGCTCAGCTATTGGAGCAGGTTTAGCAGTTATCGCAGGTATCGGACCAGGTATCGGACAGGGTATCGCGGCAGGTCACGGTGCGGCAGCAGTAGGACGTAACCCGGGTGCAAAGGGCGACATTATGTCTACGATGCTTCTTGGTCAGGCGGTAGCCGAGACGACAGGTCTTTACGGCTTGCTGATCGCAATGCTCTTACTTTTCGTACAGCCTCTGGGCTAAATAGTCTCGAACAAGTTCGAGCCATTAGAAGAACGCGAAGCGTTCTTCCGAGAAACCGGAAGGGGATTTGGGTCAATTAGATTAAGTGAAGATTGATTCATGAGAAACCGGAAGGTGGTTTGAGGCAATAGAAGAACGCGAAGCGTTCTTCCGAGAATGATAATAACGGAAAGGAGGCCAGACTTTGGAGGAAATGCAAAGACTTTTTGGCTTGGATATGCAGCTGCTTCATGATGTAGTTCTTATGGCGCTTGCAGTATTCTTCCTGTTTTTGTTCATGTCAAAGATGCTGTTTAATCCGGCGCGCAAGATGCTGGAGGAGCGTAAGAAGCGAATCGCAACAGACATTGAGACGGCAGAGACGGACAAGAAAGACGCTGCGGCACTGAAAGCAGAATATGAAGCCAAGCTCAAAAATATTGACAAAGAGGCGGAACAAATTTTAAGCGAAGCGCGTCAGAAGGCGCAGAAAAATGCTGCGCGCATTGAAAGCGAAGCCAAAGAGGAGGCTGCCCGTATCATCCGCACTGCAAACGATGAAGCGGAGCTTTCCAAGAAGCGTGCAATGGATGAGGTGAAGCAGGAAATGATCACAGTTGCATCCATGATGGCGGCGAAGGTCGTTGCCGCCAATATTGATGCGGCCGTGCAGGATACGCTGGTGGAAGAAACATTGAAAGAAATGGGTGATTCGACATGGCAAAGCTAGTATCAAAAACATACGGTGATGCATTGTTTGATGTTGCGGCAGAGAGCGGACAGCTGGACGCTTACTGGGGGGAAGCAAAGGCGGTCAGAACCGCTTTTTGCGAAAACGCAGAGATTTTCAAGCTAATGGGTCATCCAAAGATTGTAAAAGAAGAAAAGATTCAGATTATTGAGAGCATATTTGCAGGAAAAATTTCCGGAGAGCTTGCCGGATTGCTCCGTATGCTGGTGGAAAAAGATCATTTTGCAGAGGCGGACGAGGTGCTCGCATATTTTGAGGACCGTGTCAAGGAGCATAAGAGCATCGGCACGGCGTATGTGACGACGGCAATGGAATTGTCCGGGGCGCAGAAGGATGCGGTAAAGCAGCGTCTTTTGGAAACGACCCGGTATGTGGAATTTGAAATGCATTATGCGGTTGATTCCGCTTTGATTGGCGGAATGATCATTCGGATCGGCGACCGTGTCGTTGACTCCAGTGTCAGGACGAAGCTTTATGACCTGACACGCGAATTATCCAAAATACAGTTGAAAGCAGGTGAATGCGCTCCATGAATTTAAGACCAGAAGAAATTAGTTCCGTAATTAAAGAACAGATTAAACGATATGCAGCGCAGTTAGAGGTAGCTGACGTTGGTACGGTTATTCAGGTAGCAGATGGTATCGCGCGTATTCACGGTCTTGACAATGCAATGCAGGGAGAACTCTTAGAGTTTCCGGGCGAAGTATATGGAATGGTATTAAACCTTGAGGAAGATAATGTCGGCGCTGTTTTACTTGGCAGCCAGAAGAATATCAACGAGGGTGATACCGTTAAGACGACGGGACGCGTGGTTGAGGTTCCGGTCGGAGATGCGATGTTGGGACGAGTTGTGAATGCGCTTGGACAGCCGATTGATGGAAAAGGACCGATCGAGACGGATAAGCACCGTCAGATTGAACGTGTGGCATCCGGTGTTATCTCAAGAAAATCAGTAGATACGCCGCTGCAGACAGGTATCAAGGCGATTGACTCCATGGTGCCGATCGGACGCGGACAGCGTGAGCTTATTATCGGTGACAGACAGACCGGTAAGACGGCGATCGCGATCGATACGATCATCAACCAGAAGGGTCAGAACGTAAAATGTATCTACGTTGCCATCGGACAGAAGGCGTCTACGGTTGCATCGATCGTTAAGACCTTAGAAGAATTTGGCGCGATGTCCTATACAACAGTTGTTGCGTCTACGGCGAGCGAGCTTGCGCCGTTACAGTATATTGCACCGTACGCAGGATGTGCGATCGGTGAGGAATGGATGGAGAATGGAGATGACGTGCTTGTTGTCTATGATGACCTGAGTAAGCACGCGGCGGCATACCGTACACTCTCCCTGCTCCTTAAGAGACCGCCAGGACGTGAGGCATATCCGGGTGACGTATTCTATCTGCACTCAAGACTTCTTGAGCGTGCGGCGAGACTTTCGGACAAGCTGGGCGGAGGTTCGCTGACAGCGCTCCCGATCATTGAGACGCAGGCAGGCGACGTTTCCGCATATATTCCGACAAACGTTATTTCCATCACGGACGGACAGATTTATCTGGAGACCGAGATGTTTAACGCAGGTTTCCGTCCGGCGATCAATGCAGGTCTTTCCGTTTCACGAGTAGGAGGCTCTGCACAGATCAAGGCGATGAAGAAAATCGCGGCACCGATCCGTACCGAGCTGGCACAGTACCGCGAGCTTGCAGCGTTTGCACAGTTTGGTTCTGAATTAGATGCCGATACGACGGAGAAGCTGACACAGGGTGAGCGCATTAAGGAAATCTTAAAGCAGCCGCAGTATCAGCCGATGCCGGTAGAGAAGCAGGTTATGATCATCTTTGCAGCAACCAGAAAGTATCTGATGGATATTCCGGTGGATCAGATCCTTCCGTTTGAGAAGGCGCTGTTTGAGTATGTGGATACAAAATATCCGGAGATTCCGGAGGCGATCCGCACGCAAAAGGAGATCAGCGAGGAGACAGAGCAGAAGCTGATCGCAGCGATCACGGAATGCAAGGCGGAGTTTATCGGTCAGGCAGAGGGAAGAAAATAAATGGCAGAGAAAGGCGGTGCTTAAGTTATGGCGTCAATGAGAGACATAAAGAGAAGAAAAGGCAGCATACAGAGTACGCAGCAAATCACAAAAGCCATGAAGCTTGTTTCTACCGTTAAACTGCAGAAAGCAAAGAATCGGGCGGAGCAGACGAATCCGTATTTTAATTATATGTATCAGACAGTGACCTCAATGCTGGCAAAATCTGGAACGATCGACCATCCATATCTAAAGAAAGGGGCATCCGAAAAGAAGGCGGTAGTGGTGATCACCTCTAACCGCGGACTTGCGGGAGGCTACAATTCCAATGTTGTAAAGCTTGTGACAGAGTGTGCAGATTTCCGTCCGGAGGATTTGGAAATTTATGCGATCGGCAACAAAGGAAAGGATGCGCTTGAGCGAAAAGGCTATACGATTCGCAAGGATGAGCCGGATATGATTGAGGCTCCGGTATATGAGGACGCGGCGGCTCTGTGCAAGAGCGTGCTGGATGCTTATGCGGCGGGAGAGATTGGAGAAATCTATCTGGCATACACGCATTTTAAGAATACGGTCAGCCATGAGCCGACGCTGATGAAGCTCCTTCCGGTGGAATTTGACGAGGAGGAGATGAGCGCTGCGTCGGAAGCGGAGGTTCTTATGAATTATGAGCCGAACGAGGAGGCTGCGCTTGATATGATCATCCCGAAGTATGTGACCAGCCTGTTTTACGGCGCGCTCGTGGAGGCAGTTGCCAGTGAGAACGGCGCGAGAATGCAGGCGATGGATTCTGCAACGAGCAACGCAGAGGAAATGATTAGTGATTTGACATTGAAGTTCAATCGCGCGCGGCAGGGCTCTATCACGCAGGAGCTGACAGAGATCATTGCCGGTGCATCCGCCATCTCCTAGATGGGCAGATTGAGTATCGGGCAAAGGGGATTCGCTTGTGCTTGCACAAAAGCGAAGGCACTCTGCCTGATAGGATGCTTATCTTTGGAGTGGCATAAAAACAAATAGTAAGGAGAAATAAGCAATGGCAAATAATATCGGTAAGATTACCCAGATTATTGGCGCCGTTCTGGATATTAAGTTTTCAGAGGGCAATCTGCCGGAGATCAACGACGCGATCCGCATTGCGGCCGGAGACGGTAAAGAATTGGTAGTCGAGGTATCTCAGCATCTGGGTGATGATACAGTAAGATGTATCGCGATGGGACCTACCGATGGACTTGTGCGCGGCATGGAGGCAGTTGCTGCCGGAGGACCGATCAGTGTTCCGGTAGGTGAGAATACCTTAGGCCGCATGTTTAATGTCTTAGGTAACCCGATCGACGAGTTGGACCCGCCGGCAGACGTGGAGAGCTGGTCGATTCACAGACCGGCTCCTGCATTTGAGGATCAGGCGACCTCACAGGAAATGTTAGAGACGGGTATTAAAGTCGTTGACCTTCTCTGCCCATATCAGAAGGGTGGTAAGATCGGTCTATTCGGCGGTGCGGGAGTAGGAAAAACCGTGTTGATCCAGGAGCTGATCCACAACATTGCAACCGAGCATGGCGGTTATTCCGTATTCACCGGCGTAGGCGAGCGTACCCGTGAGGGAAATGACCTTTACTACGAGATGAAGGAGTCCGGCGTTATCGACAAGACAACGATGGTGTTCGGTCAGATGAACGAGCCGCCGGGGGCGCGTATGCGTGTAGCGCTGACAGGTCTTACAATGGCAGAGTATTTCCGTGACAAGGGCGGTAAGGACGTGCTCCTTTTCATTGATAATATTTTCCGTTTTACGCAGGCAGGTTCGGAGGTATCCGCGCTGTTGGGACGTATGCCTTCTGCCGTTGGTTATCAGCCGACGCTGCAGACAGAGATGGGTGCGCTGCAGGAGCGTATCACATCCACAAAGAATGGTTCGATCACTTCGGTGCAGGCAGTCTATGTGCCGGCGGACGACTTGACAGACCCGGCTCCGGCAACGACCTTTGCGCATCTGGATGCAACGACCGTATTGGATCGTTCGATCGTAGAGCTTGGTATCTACCCGGCGGTAGACCCGCTTGGTTCCAGCTCCCGTATCTTAGATCCGCGTATTGTCGGACAGGAGCACTTTGAGGTTGCCCGCGGCGTACAGGAGATCTTACAGAAGTACAAGGAATTGCAGGATATTATCGCGATCCTTGGTATGGACGAGCTTTCCGAGGATGATAAGCTTGTCGTAAACCGTGCGCGTAAGATCCAAAGATTCCTCTCCCAGCCGTTCTCGGTTGCGACGCAGTTTACAGGTCTGGAGGGCAAATATGTTCCGATTGCTGAGACTGTGCGCGGATTTAAGGAGATTTTGGAAGGAAAGCATGATGACATTCCGGAGAGCTACTTCTTAAATGCAGGTACGATTGACGAGGTTCGCGAGAAGTTCAACCAGCAGTAGAAGCAGCGGTAAGGAGGAGAATTATGGCAGATGAGGGCAGAAGCTTTCAGGTAGAGATCATTACACCGGATCGTATTTTCCATACAGGACCGGCAACGATGATCGAATTTAATACGGCTGCCGGTGAGATTGGTGTGTATAAATCGCATATCCCTCTTACCACCGTTCTCGCTCCCGGGATCGTTACGATCCATGGTGACGGGGCAGAGGACGTTCGGGCAGCGGTTCATTCCGGTTTTGCGGAGATTCTGCCGGATAAGGTTACGCTTCTTGCAGAGATTGCGGAATGGCCGGATGAAATTGATAAAAGCAGAGCCGAGGCGGCAAAAGCGCGCGCCGAGGAGCGTCTGGCGACAAAGGCTGAGACGACAGATATTAAGCGCGCCGAGTTTGCGCTTCGCAAGGCGCTGGTGCGTATTGATATTGCAAAATAATAAAAAACCAGAGTTTCTTTCCGTATGGGAGACTCTGGTTTTTTGCTTTATTTAAGAAACCTCGCTGTTGATGTAAGGGCGTTTTATGAGGCGTTGTGAGCGTTATTTTACATTTGTCAGAAAAAATTGAGGGGGGGGGGTAAAAATAACAGAAAATTATGTACAAAGACATAGTTTTATGGTAGGATGAAATGGAATTTTTTACAAAGGAGGATGGTATAGAAATGAGAGAAAAAACAAGGAGGTTAAGTATCCGTCTTAAGATTCTGATACCGGTAACACTGCTGATCGTGGCGGCATGTACGGGCGTCGGATTTTTCACCTCCAAAAAGGGAAAAGCAAGGATGCTTCAGATGGCGGAGCAGGAAGCGGACATGGTAACGAAGGTTGCGGTGGATGCGATCGACCGGAAGCTTGTCGAACACCTGGAGCCGGGGTGTGAGGGAACGGTAGAATATGAGGCGCTGCTGGCATCGTTGCGTTCTGTGCAGCAGAAATACGGGATTACAAATCTGTATACCTTATATACAGACGGAAGCGCTGTCTATTATGGAGTAGATACGGATGAAACAGACCCGTTTGCGGTCGGAGATTTGTATCCGGCTTCTTATGAGGAGCTTGCAGATGTTTTTAACGGTAATGCAAAGATTGTAAGCGATATTTCAAACATCATGGAGGGGGCGCAGATTTCCGTTTATGAGCCGATCGAGAACGATAAGGGGAAGATCGTCGGTGTGATGGGAACAGATTACGATGCGTCGGGGATTGTTTCGATGTTCCGTAAGATGACGCTTGAGGTAGCGGGAATTATCCTTGTTTTTGAGATCGCGGCAGTCATTATTTTAAATATTTTTGTAGCGCAGATCGTAAGAAGTTTAAATATTGTAAATCGAAAGCTGAATGAGCTTGTAAATAACGAGGGAGATTTGACGCAGGAGCTGGAAATCCGCACAGGGGACGAGGTGGAGCTGATCGCGAATAATGTCAATAAGCTTTTGCTCTATATCCGGGAAATCATGTCCAGCATAGCGGAGAATGCAAAGCAGCTGGACGATTCGGCAAAGAATGTTGCGGCGAATATTTCCAGCGCCGAGGTGAATATTACGGACGTTTCGGCGACAATGGAGGAAATGAGCGCGTCGATGGAGGAGACAAGTGCATCGCTTAGTCAGGTCAATGAAGCGATCGGAGACGTATATGCATTGATCGAGGATATTTCTGATCAGGCAGATGTTGGAAAGCAGACCTCTGAGAAAATTATGGCTAAGGCGGCGGATGTTTACCGGCAGGCAGAGGAGCGCCAAGAGGAGGCGAAGCGTCTGGCGCAGATATTGGCGGATGATGTGGGCGAGAAGATTGAGAAGTCAAAGGCAGTCGAGGAGATCCGCGATCTGACCAATAATATCATCAGTATCACGGAGCAGACGAACCTTTTGGCATTAAATGCAAGTATTGAGGCGGCGAGAGCCGGAGAAGCCGGAAGGGGCTTTGCGGTCGTTGCTGATGAAATCGGAAAGCTTGCATCAAATTCGGCGGAGATCGCGGAAAAGATCCAGCATGTGAGCGGAGAGGTTGTGGGTGCGGTCAATGAGCTGGCGGCAAACGCAGAGGAGATGCTTGCATTTATGAATGAGACAGCGATGAGCGGCTATGAAAAGCTGTTGGAAACAAGCGGCAGCTATCGTGATGACGTAGGCGATATGGGTGGAATGATGCAGTGGTTTGCTGATGAGAGCAGTGAGATCAAAGAGAACGTCGATCAGATCAAGGAGGCGGCGGCAGCAGTTAACGTTGCCGTGGAGGAGAGCGCGAAGGGCGTCACGAGTGTTACACAGATGTCGGTAGACCTGACTTCGAGTGTCAGTGATATACAGGGAGAGGCGGACACCAATTTGAAGGTTGTGGATGCCTTGAGCGATGAGGTTCAAAAGTTTAAACTGAATTAACGTTGGAGCGGAAAAAGTCTTTGCGTTGGGCGGAAGCCCTGTGCAGAGACTTTTTGTTTTATGGGAAATAGTTCTCTTTTTTTGGATGATTTTGGATGAAAATGATTGACTTTGATTGAAAATGAATTTATAATACAGATAGTTAAAAAAGACGTTTTTTGGATGAAAGTGATTGAATATGGAGGAAAAGAAGATGTTGACGGAGGAACGGTTCAGTAAAATTTTGTCCATATTAGAGAGCGCCAGGAGTGTAACGGTGCAGCGTCTGGTGGAGGAACTGAATGTTTCGGAATCTACGATCCGCAGAGATTTGACGACATTGGATGCGAATGGGCAGCTCAAGAAGGTACACGGGGGAGCGCTCTTAAAGGGCGAAGATTATGACACAAAGGATAATGAGGTTATTTACCGGAAGGAGCAGAACAAGGCGGCAAAGGAAAAGATTGCTCGCTATGCGGCAGAGTTGATCGGTCCGGGCGATTTTGTGTATCTCGATGCCGGAACGACGACTGACTGCATGATCGATCATATTACGAATAAGCAGGCGGTGTTTGTGACAAATGCGATCACCCATGCAAAGCGGCTTGCGGACAGAGGAGTGACGGTTTATATTCTTGGCGGGGAATTTAAAGCAGTCACTGAGGCGATTGTTGGCGAGGAGGCGGTTGAGACTCTTGAAAAATATAATTTTACAAAGGGTTTTTGGGGCACAAACGGAATCAGCCTGCAGAAGGGCTTTTCAACACCGGAACTAAAGGAGGCTATGGTAAAGAAGAAGTCGATGGAGCGGTGCATGGATTGCTATGTGCTGGCGGATGAAAGTAAGTTTGGAAAGGTTTCCAGTGTGACCTTCGCTCCGTTTGAGAAGGCAAGGATTATCACCACGAAGCTGCACCAGCCGGCGTTTGAGAAAACGAAAAATATTATCAATCTATAAGGGAGGCAGTGCTATGATCTATACATTAACGCTTAATCCATCGCTGGATTATATTGTTACAGTTCCAAAATTCACTTGCGGAGTTGTCAACCGGACGAGCCGGGAGGTTATTTTTCCGGGAGGCAAGGGTGTGAATGTTTCAATGGTGCTGGGAAATCTGGGATTTGAAAATACGGCGCTTGGGTTTCTGGCAGGCTTTACCGGAAAGGCGCTTAAGGGGCTTGTGGAGGAAAAGGGGATCCGCGCAGATTTTATTGAGGTGGAGCGGGGGATGACCCGCATCAATGTAAAGCTGCGGTCGGAGGAGGAGACAGAGATTAACGGACAGGGACCGTTCATCGGAGAGAAAGAGATCGGCAAGCTTTATGAGCGGTTGGAACGATTGGAGGACGGCGATATTCTTGTGATGGCGGGGAGTATTCCCGATGTGATGCCGGAAACCATGTATAGGGATATTTTAGAACACTTAAAGGAAAAGAAGCTTCGTGTGGTCGTGGATGCGACAAACGATCTGCTTGTAAATGTCTTACGGTATCATCCGTTTTTGATCAAGCCGAATAATCATGAGCTGGGAGAGATCTTTGGCGTGGTGATCAATGATAAGGCGGAGGTGATCCGATACGGCAGGCAGCTGCAGGAGCTGGGGGCACAGAATGTTTTGGTTTCGATGGCGGGAGACGGGGCGGTACTGCTCGCTGCGGACGGCAGTGTTTATCAGGCGGATGCGCCAAAGGGAAGACTTGTCAACTCTGTCGGCGCGGGTGATTCGATGGTTGCCGGGTTTTTGGCAGGGTATCTGGAGCATGGAAGCTACCGGAAAGCGTTTGAGACAGGCGTTTGTGCCGGAAGTGCGTCTGCGTTTTCAGAGGAGCTGGCAACGAGAGAGGAGGTACTTAGATTGTTAGATAAAAGCAAGGATTTGTTTTGATTTTTTATGGACATAAGAGTGGTGCATGGAGCATGCAGCCCGGCATTTATGGAATACGTTAGAAGGAGGAGAGAAGATGAAGATCAGAGAACTATTGGCGGCAGAAAGTATTGATCTAAACGGTCAGGCGGCAGACAAAAAAGCTGCGATTGAGCAGATGGTGGAACTGATGGCAATGAGCGGGAAGATAAAAGATGTGGAGAAGTACCGCAAGGGTGTGTTTGCAAGGGAGGAAGAAGGGACAACCGGAATCGGTGAGGGGATTGCGATTCCGCATTGCAAATCGGATGCGGTAGCAGAGCCGGGGCTTGCCGCTATGGTGGTGAAGAAAGGGGTGGATTTTGATGCGCTTGACGGTGAAGCAGTGGATTTGATTTTTTTGATTGCTGCACCGGATACAAAGGACAATGTGCATCTGGACGTTTTGAGCAAATTGTCGGTGCTGCTGCTGGATGAGGGCTTTACGCATGCATTGCGCGGCGCGCGGACGATCGGAGAGTTTTTGAATATCATTGACAGGGCAGAAGACGCTCGGGAGGCCTGCGGGCAGCAAAACGAGCAGGGAGCACAAACGTCGTCTGCTGAGGCAGGGGAGTGTTATGTGCTGGCAGTGACCGGGTGTCCGACCGGGATTGCGCACACCTATATGGCGGCGGAGAGCCTTGAGAAGAAGGCGTCTGAGCTTGGCTGCAGGATCAAGGTGGAGACAAGAGGCTCCGGCGGGGCAAAGCATGTGCTCACAAAGGAGGAGATTGCTGCTGCAAGCTGTATTATCGTTGCGGCGGATACGCAAGTGCCTATGGAACGCTTTGATGGAAAGCCGGTGATCTTGTGTAAGGTTTCGGACGGGATCAGCAAGGCAGACGAGTTGGTACGCAGGGCAATGGAGGGCAAAGCGCCTGTGTATCACGCGGAGAAACAGGCGGCGGCAGAGAGCGGTGCAGATCACGGAGACAGTGTTGGGCATCAGATATACAAGCATCTGATGAACGGTGTTTCGCATATGCTTCCGTTTGTAGTCGGCGGCGGTATCTTGATCGCACTTGCATTTTTGGTGGACGGATTCTTGGTAGACTTAAATTCCCTACCGGTTGAGGAACGTGCGGGCTTTGGCACGATCACGCCACTTGCGGCAATGTTTAAGTCGATCGGTGGCACAGCGTTTGGTTTTATGCTCCCGATTCTGGCAGGATTTATTGCGATGAGTATCGCAGACAGACCCGGTCTGGCAGTCGGATTTGTCGGAGGGGCTATCGCGGCAAATGGCACATCGGGATTTTTGGGGGCACTGGCAGCCGGATTTTTGGCAGGATATACGGTAAGGATGTTGAAGAAGCTTTTTGCGAAGCTTCCGGACAGCTTAGAGGGGATCAAGCCGGTGCTTATATATCCTTTGCTTGGCATTCTTATCGTCGGCGTAATTATGACGTATGCAGTAGAGCCGCCGATCGGAGCGCTTAATGAGCTGATCAATAACGGATTAAACGGCATGAGCAGCACGAGCGCTATTTTGCTTGGAGCGCTTCTTGGCGGGATGATGTCTGTGGATATGGGAGGTCCTGTAAACAAAGCGGCGTATGTATTCGGAACGGCTTCGATCGCTGCCGGAAATTATCATATTATGGCTGCAGTTATGGTGGGAGGCATGGTTCCGCCTCTTGCGCTTGCCCTTGCGACCCTGATCTTCAAAAATAAGTTTACGGCGGAGGAAAGAAAGGCGGGTCCGACCAACTTTATCATGGGGCTATCCTTTATCACGGAAGGCGCAATTCCGTTTGCTGCATCTGATCCGCTGCGCGTTATTCCGGCATGTGTGGCAGGCTCGGCAGTGGCAGGTGCGCTGTCCATGGTATTTCACTGTACGCTGATGGCGCCGCACGGCGGGATCTTTGTATTTCTGACTGTGGGGAATCCGCTGATGTACCTAGCTGCGTTGGCAGCGGGCTCTGGGGTATCATGCATATTGCTCGGCGTCTTGAAAAAAGATATAAAAGCAGTTTCATAAAAGCTGATGGCGGGGCTGTCGCTTTTGCGATTGTTAAATCGTGAGGCGGCAGCCCCATTGTTGACATAAGAGCAGCTTGTGAAGCGTGCAGCCCATTGTTTGGATATACAGGAGAAAAAAGAGATGAAAGGCGGGGAAGCTTTGGAATTTTTATGCTATAATACGGCATAGGAATACACGGCTTGGGAAAGCTATAGAAAAGAAAACGCGCAAAAAAAGGAGGAAGCATGGGAGATTACTTATTATTAAAGCAGGGCACGATCCACAATGCCATTACAGAGGAACCTTTTGTGGCGGATATACTGATCGAGGACGGCAAGATCAAAAAGATCGCTCCGGTTTTGGAGGGCAAGGCGGTAAATGACGCAAGGGTGCTTGATGCAATGGGACTTGATGTATATCCGGGTTTTGTGGAGGCGCACTGCCACCTCGGGCTTGACGGCTACGCGGTAGGCTATGCGGGGGCGGATTATAATGAGCTGAATGATCCGACCACACCGCAGCTTTCTGCGGTAGATGCGATCAATCCGCAGGACGAGACTTTTCAAATGGCGCGTGAGGGCGGCGTCACCTGTGTGTCGACGGGACCGGGAAGCTCGAATATCATCGGCGGCACGTTCTGTGTCATAAAGACGTCAGGAACACGCGTGGACGATATGCTCGTGAAAGAGAAATCTGCGATGAAGATCGCGTTTGGTGAGAATCCGAAAAACTGCTATAAGGATAAAGCGGTATATTCGAGAATGACGGTGGCTGCACGCTTGCGGGAAACATTGCGCAAGGCGCAGATTTATGAAAAAAAGCTTGAGGCGGCAGGTTATCCCGATCATATAGATTATACGAAGCTTCCTGCCTATGACGCAAAGCTTGAGGCGCTGCTTCCTGTGCTGCACGGGGAGATGCCTCTTAAGGCGCATGCGCATCGTGCAGATGATATTTATACGGCAATCCGCATCGCGAAGGAATTTCAGCTCGACCTGCGTATCGACCATGTGACGGACGGCGCATTGATCGCGGATGATCTTGCAAAGGAGGGATTCCCGGTAGCGGTTGGACCGTCGCTTGGTCATGCCACAAAATATGAGCTTAAGAATAAGGGCTTTGAGACGCCGGGGATTTTGGCAAAGGCGGGCTGTCAGGTTTCTATTATCACGGATTCCCCGGTGATCGAGCAGCGTTATCTGCCGCTGTGCGCCGGACGTGCCATTTATCATGGCATGAAAGAGTTTGACGCACTGCAGGCGATCACCATCAATCCTGCGAAGCATATCGGGGTAAGTGATCGCGTGGGAAGCATTGAGGAAGGAAAGGATGCGGACTTTGTGCTGCTTAAGGGCTCCCCGTTTGCAGTAGATGCAAGGATTTTGTATACGGTGATCAATGGAGAAATTGTTTACGGATAACTGCTTGGGAAAGGGAGACTTTGGCATCATTTTTCATGGGAGGAAAGCATCTTAGAAATCTTGTTTCCTGGAAAATAGTTCCTGTGGGGGCAAAGAATATGAGAATAAAAAGAAAATCTTAAATCATTACAAAAGCTGGAGAAATATACGAAAAAAAGAAAGAAGAAAGCATAGGTTTATGTGAAAGTGACGGAGCGGGAAGGGAGAGACGGGAAGAAAGAAAAACAGATTATATAATAAGGAAAGAAACAGAAAAGACAAGAATTATAAAAAAATAAGCAAAATAAGCATTGGAGATTAAGTTGGAAACAGTTAAGATAAGGGTAACTAAAAAGTCGATCATTTTTAGTGAAAAGGAGGATTTACAGTATGAAATTTTTCTGTGTGTGTCGCTTTGGTCGTGATCGGGCAGAGAAATATCGGTCCGGCAGGTCTTGGGATCATGCTGCTTGGTCTGGCGGGACTGATTTTTCTGCTGTGGCTGTATAACAGACAGTACAGATAGACAGAAAAGGTAATTGGCAGGGAAATGGATGAGGGTACATGCATGAGAGAGCAGTTAAAATTTTTGGAGCCGATCCGGCGGTGGGATGAAGCAATCCCTCTGGGAAACGGAAGGGTCGGATGCCTAATCTGGGGGACGGCGCAGGCGCTTCGGTTCGGGCTTGACAGAACGGACATCTGGGATCTGTCTGTGCCGAAAAATACAGATGCGCCGGAGTTTACCTATCAAAATCTCGTGCGTCTTGCGCACATGGGAGATACCGATGAAATACGCCGTATTTTTGATGCGCCTTATCAGTATCCGGCTCCGACCAAGCTGCCTGCCGGGGGACTTGTCCTGTGTTTTCAGGGAGCGTCCTCGGTTGCGTCGTCGCTTGATATTGAGCGCGCGCAGGCGACGGTTTTGGCAGGTGTCGGGGAGCGTCGGATAAAAATCGAAGCAATCTGCCATGCGTTGAATGGAACGGGAATGATCCGTGCGGGAGCGCCGCGGCAGGAGTTCTCTGTGGAACTGCAAAACCCGCAGTTTGGGTGTACAGAGGAAGCGGAGATGTGGACGTATGATCCAAACCAGCGGGAAATATCGCAGGGCAGCCTAAAAAATCTCCACTACCCGCCTGTGCAGAAGGAGCGTCGGAGCGTCTCGGAGACGCTCGAGCTGCTCCGCTATATCCAGCCGGCTGCGGCTGGATTTTCTTATGGAGTTATTGCGGCGATCCGGCAGATGCAGGAGAGCACGCTGATTTTTTGGAGGATTATCAGCTCACGGGACGGCGAGGAATGGATTGCGGAAAATGAGCGGCTGCTCTGTGGGCAGATTTCGCAGGGGTATGAGGTGCATGTGAGGACACACAGAGACTGGTGGAGCGCTTATTGGGGAAAAAGCAGCGTTAAGCTGCCGGATGCGTTGGCAAAGCGGCAGTGGGATATGACCAATTATCTGTTTGCATCGTGTTCACGCAAGGGGTGTTATCCCATGCCGCTGCAGGGTGTTTGGACGGCGGATGACGGATGCCTGCCGCCGTGGAAGGGTGACTATCACAATGATTTGAATACCCAGCTGTGTTATTCTCATTTTTTCAAGGCGAATCATCTGGAGGAGGGTGAGAGCTTTCTTGATTTTCTCTGGAGTCTGCGTCCTGCGGCGGCGCGGTTTGCGAAGAATTTTTATGGGACGGACGGGATTTGCCTGCCGGGCGTCATGACGATTGACGGGAAGCCGCTGGGCGGCTGGCCGATGTATTCGTTAAGCCCCACGCAGCAGATATGGCTTTGTCAGTCTTTTGATCTGTATTATCAATATACGGGAGACCGGAGGTTTCTTGCAGAGAGGGCATGGGTTTATCTGCGGGAGACGGCGCTTTGTATTACGGAGCTTCTGCAGCTTGGAGAAGATGGGAAATATTATCTGCCGGTATCCAGCTCGCCGGAGATTCATGATGATGAGGCAAAGGCGTGGGTGACGCCAAACAGTAACTATGACCTGGCTCTGCTACGGTATTTGTATCAGCGTCTGACAGATTACGCAAAAGAATTAGGCTTGGAGAAGGAGCGTCTCCGCTGGAAGGAGATTTTGGAGAAGCTGCCGGAGCTTGCCGTTGATGAGAAGGGTGTTTTGCTGCTTGCGCCGGATGAGGCGCTTAGAGAGTCTCATCGCCATCTTTCAAATGCAATGGCGATTTGCCCGCTTCATCTGATCGGCTATCAGACGCCGGAGGAACGGCGGATCGTGGATGCAGTGATCGCGGACTATGAACGGCTGGGCACCGGTATGTGGGTTGGATTTTCCTTCTGCTGGATGTCGCATCTTTATGCGGTGCAGGGGAACGGAGAGGGCGCGTGGGAGCAGCTTCGGATTTTCTGGGAAAGCTTCTGCTCCATCAATGGATTTCACTTGAACGGAGATTATAAAAACAGGGGCTACAGCTCGTTCCATTACCGCCCGTTTACGCTTGAGGCAAATATGTATGCGGCGGACGCCCTTCAGGAAATGCTGCTCCAGACGCAGGAGGGGCGGATACGGCTGTTTCCGGCAGTTCCGCAGGCATGGAAAAAGAAGGAGTTGGCGTTTTCCGGCTTTCGGGCAGTCGGCGGAATTATCGTATCGGCAGGCATGGAGAATGGGAGGCTCGTATCACTTGAGCTTCACGCAAGCCGGGAGCAGGAGATAATTGTGGAGGGCAGCTGCCTGAAGGAGGAGATGCGGGTGCGCTTGAAGGCAGGAAAAATATGGCGGTGGAGGTCTTGCGAAAGAAGTGGGGGTATGGTAGAATATTTCTAGATCCAAGGCTTTGGTCAAGGAGTGGCGAAGGCATTGGTCAAATCTTAAATACAAAGGAGTTTATGTATGGACGCAAAGAAATTAATTCGTATTGGGGCACTATTGATTGCCGTGTTCGCGGCGGTCTCCATCGTTGTCGGTGTGGTGAATGTGAACAAATCACTTTCTTCCATGAACGATTTGTCTCCCGAGGAGGCGGCGATGGTAGAGAGCCAGTTTGATCAGGCGGGCGTGGATATGGATTCTGCCGTTGGACTGGTTTCGACCATTGGATATGTAACACTGGCAATTACGTCTGCTTTTTCCATTTTAAAGATTGTGGTAAGTCTGCTGATCTTAAAAAAGACAGATCGTTCCCATAACTTTTTCATTGCATGGGGCACCGTATTTCTGGTGTTCGGTATCTTTGGGATCAATATCGGGTTCAATCTTATGGGATTGTGCAATCTGCTGGCAGGGATTGTCGGACCGGTCCTGCTGGTCGTTGGAGGCGCGCAGCTTAAGAAGCAGGCGGCATAAGAAAGCTGCAGCTGCGGCTTTCGTTTGATGGGATGACGGATAGTTTATCATGAAATCAAAAAGCTATTTTTAGAAAACAGGCGGTAAGAACTTTTCTTACCGCCTGTTTTTTTGTATAAGGGTAGACCGCGCAGCGAAATATTCATAGATTGTTAACAATAAAATAATTGAATTTACATACTACATATGTATAATAAGGATAATTTATTTTTGGAGAAATAGAAGTGGTTTTATATGCTTGTTTCAGGAGAGGTTATCAATGTTATCAAAGGTTTCATTTGCCATATTGATGACTCTGATAAAGGCGGCTCCGTAAATAAAGCACAAAGGGAAGGGGGAGAGGGAACAAAAAATAACGTTACTATGTGGTAGTTTATGGGGATGTAAAAAACAAAAAGGTTTCAAACGAAAGGAGAGGTATCCTAATGAAAAAAAGATTATGCATGATTATGGCACTGACAGCCGCATTGACGGGAATATTTGCGAATTCTGTTTCGGCAAAGGATATGGCGCCGAATACGGAGGATAAGCCATTTAGTATTTATTTAGAGTTGGCTTCAGGAGGTACAGGGGAGACAGAGTGGCGCAATAAGATAGATAAATCCTCCACTTACATCTTCCTGAATGATGCCCCGTCTGATTATACAAAATGCGATGTACTGGGTGGGATTGGAGATTGGGATAATAATGACAATATTCATTCTATAAGTACTGAGACATACGGGGGAAAAGCTGTCCGGGTCAATCTTGGAAAATGGCGGATCAGGCAAACTGTTGGAGAACATGGAAAAAACAAGGCTCGCATACGGTTCTATCGGGATTTGCAAAATGGTGTGATTGCCGGGTATTGGAGCCCTGACTGTGCGGGAAATTACCCGAGTGTAAATTAAAAAGCTATAAAAGATTATCATGCCTCATAATTTGGGGATTTTTAGAGCGGGTTATGGGGCATGAGTCAAAAGTTCAGAATAAGGAGAGTGACTTATGCAAATGGGAAAAAGAATGGCGGGGTTGATGATAGTGGCAGGTGTTCTTATGGGAAGTGTGTCAGCCTGCTCCTATCGGGAATTTGAGGATAATGTCAAGGACAGTGTACAAAAGGAAATTGCGGGTGCCGGGCAGGATGGGGATACTTTAGAAGGCGAAGTAGAAAGTGCAACAGAGGGAGAAAGCCAAGTATCAGATTCTGATAGGGTTGTAGGATTCGGGGATACTATGGTATGGGTTAGTCCGTATAAGCAGACGGTGGAATATGCGGTAGAAAAGGTGGAAATTGCAGATAGTATCGGAGAATTAGGATTGAAAAAGGAAGATTTTTATGTGCAGGATCTCATCCAGGATGAGAATTCCTTTGTGCCCTGCATGGATACCGGATCGGAAAAGTACCAGATATTATTACTTACGGTTGCGGTAAACAATGTTGATTTTCAGGGGTATGATAAAAATCAGGAAATACCGCAATTATATGCAGAACACAGTCTGGTGACAGAGGCGTTTTTGAATAGGTCAAGCGGGAAGGTGTTTGAGGCAGAATATTTTAGTCATCATGCACAGGAAAATGTGGAAAAAGATTATTATAAATATAATTTGGAAAAAGGGGCGGAGGTACAGATACAGATTGGATGGATTCTTCCGGAATCAATGCTGAAAGAGCCGCTTTATTATGTAATAGATGGAACAGGAACTGGACGGGAAAATTATCACTATCTATGCTTGCAGGAAAAATGACAGGGATTTGCTGTGAGGGAAAGTTCAGGGTAAGGAGTATGAATAAACATTTTGGAAAATTGCTGCGGATGGAGTTGTGGAAGGCGACACATAATACTTATTTTTGGATTACGCTTTGTTTTGGAATGGCGTGTGCTTTTTTCAGCGGATTATATACCGTGGATGGATATTTTCAGGTAAAAGATCAGATGGAGATTATCAGCGGTAATCCGATGTGGGGAATTGTCAGTCTCTATAATAGCTGGATGGGAGGAGAAAGCGAATCTATGGGATATGCATTGTTTTTCTTTCTGATTCCCTTGCTGGCAGTATTCCCCTATGGATGGTCCTATTGTGTGGAGAACAGAAGTGGTTACCAAAAGCTTCCTATTTTGCATGGAGGGAGAACCGAGTACTTTTTAGCAAAATATATAGCGGTTTTTATTGCTGGAGGCTGTGTGGTGACACTTCCGCTGTTGATCAATTTTGTCGGTGTGGCGTGCTTTGTTCCGGCATATCAGCCTTCTATCCTGTATGAACTATATTATCCCATACGGCATGGTTCTCTGTGGTCGGGATTATTTTATACAAATCCGCTGCTTTTTGTGGTGAATTATTTGTTGCTTGACTTTGCATTTGCAGGATTGTTTGCAGTAATGGCATATGCGATTTCGATTTTTACCAAAAATAAAATAGCAGTACTTTTGTTGCCATATATTTTAGTTCTGATTCTTCACAATTGCCGTACATTTTTGCAATTTAGGGTATATAAAGAAATTTCTCCCCTGCATTTTCTACACGCCACCTGTATTGAAAATCGGGCGGATACAGGAATTATTCTGCTGGAAATGCTTGTTTTGTTTGCGATTTCTTTTGGAGCAATTATGTACGCGGGGAAAAGGTATGAAGATTTATAGAATGATACGATATGATATGCGGCAGGGGTTTTGGCAAAATAGATGGAAGCTTTTGATTATGGTGGCATTGACATTGTTTTTTTGTGCAGATTTCTATTTATATCGTTCTAATTGCTACCGGGGAAAGGATGTGCCGCAGGCAACCTACATGGATTATTTGTTTTATTTTATGAGTGGTGCGAAGGAATATCATGTCGGTGTGGATGAAACAGTTCCATTTCCGGCAAAGTGGTTTTTGCTGAATGCTTATTTTCTTTACAGTACCCTTTATTATTCCAATCGTGATCTTTTGGGAATGGGCAAGGTAATCCTTCCCCGCGCCAAAAGCAGATGGAGCTGGTGGTTATCAAAATGCGTATGGAATATGCTATATACATTGTGTGGCTATGGTGTTTTGTATGTAACTGTCCTGTTGTGGTGTGTTGTAATGGGAGAGAGAGTCTCGTTCACGATTACTGCACCGCTCATTGACAAGTTGCTGGGAATGGAAGGGATACATACGGAGTATGCCATGATGCTTTCTTTTTATATTCTTCTGGTTCCGATGATGACTGTGATCAGTTTAAGTATTCTCCAGACAATGTTTAGCCTGATAACCAGACCTGTTTTTAGCTTTGGAATTATGGCAGTGATTTTTGTGCTGTCAACTTATTTTCAGAGTTCAATATTTATAGGTAATTACGCCATGCCAATCCGAAGTGCCTATGTTATTGAAGGCGGCTTTGGGCTTTTTGGAGGAATTGGCTGGGCAGTTGTAATATGTCTATTGGCAATGTTGGTTGGAGGACTATGTTTTCAAAAATACGATATGCTGGCAATGGAGAATTGAGGGGAAACAGATGGTTTTAAAAATAGAGAATATTGGGAAAGAAATAAAAAAAACAAGAGTATTGGATAACATTTCCATGGAGCTTCATTCGGGAAGGGCAGTTGGATTAAAGGGGCGAAACGGATCCGGAAAAACAATGCTAATGCGGATGATAGCGGGATTGATTTTTCCGACAGAAGGGAGAATTACGATAGATGGAGAGGTTTTGGGTACTGACATCGCGTTCCCTAAAAGTATTGGAATTCTATTGGAAAATCCTGCGTTTTTGGAAAATCATACAGGGTATCAGAACTTGAAGATTTTGGCAGATATTGAGGGTAAAATCGGGGATAAGGAGATAAATAAAGCAATATGGCGCGTTGGTTTAGACAGTAATGATTTGAAAAAATATAAAAAATATTCGCTTGGTATGAAGCAGCGTCTCGGAATTGCTGCCGCGATTATGGAAAAACCGGATTTGCTAATCCTTGATGAGCCTACAAACGCACTTGATGACAGTGGGATCGAGCTACTACAGAAGATTGTGCGGGAAGAAACAGAGCGGGGGGCGTTGGTTATTCTTTCGTGTCATGACGGTGAACTGTTGAAGGGAATGACGGATGAAATCTATGAACTGGATTGTGGCAGGGCGCGAAAGGTGGAGAATAATGAATAAAAAATATAGACTTATGCTGCTGGGGGTAATGATATTACTTTTACTGGTAGGTGTGTTGTCAAGAATTATGCAGATTAATAAAGGTTTGCATATAGCACAGACAAAAACCTATGAGATGGGCGAAATGGTGAAGCTGGAGAGGGATTATTTTTTAGAGGAATACGAGGTTGCAGACGATTATGCCGTTACCGTAGAAGGAGCTTCCGTTAAAAGCTGTGAGGAGTTTTTAACAGAATACGGTTATGAGGGAACGGTCGATGAATTGTTTCCTGTAAAAAGTATGACTTATCCAGAAATGGTGTACGTCGTGGATGTGACGATAGAAAATATAGGAACAGAAGAAAAGGAGACTGGGATTAATCTTTCATATTTTGAACTGGTGGCAACAGATTATAAGCTACAGATTAGCGATGAGTTATATACGGTTGCAAACCCGCAAATAGAGAACGGATCGCAGATGTTTCAGTTGCGTCCGCAGAGTAAAGTATTGATACATTTGCCTTATTATTTTTCTGTTTCCTATAATTATTCATATCTTACAGTGCAGGAAGTCTTGGAGGATGACATTTATTTGGTCTTGTCCATATATCCTACAAAAAAGCAGGTTATGATCAGTTGCTAAATTGTTTTATCTGCTTTCCGGCTTTTATGGAAACTGCCCTGTGAAACAAGGGAACAGTTTTGTTTGATTGTCAGTTTTGTGACAAAGAAATAAAAAAGTTTAAATATTTTATTAAATTTATACAAGCAAAAATGCAAATAAAGTAATAAAAAGTGTAAATTAAATGGTTAGAATTCTGGTATAATATCTTAAGAAATAGAACCTTGAATGTCTTGGAAATGCATTTAGGCTCTAAGGAATATTAAGGGAGAAGGAGGATATGAAAATGCCAGATATTCGATTGACAAGAATTGACAACCGTCTGATCCACGGACAGGTGGCAACACAGTGGTGCGGCGTTGTAGGTGCGAATCTTCTGCTTGTTGCGAACGACGAAGTGGCAAATGACGAGTTCCGTCAGGGTCTGATGAACATGGCTGCTCCGGCGTATGCACAGACACGGTTTTTCAGCATTGAGAAGACGATCAATATCATCCACAAGGCGTCGGCAAGCCAGCATATCGCGATCATTTGCGAGTCACCGCAGGATGTGTTAAAGCTTGTTGAAGGCGGGGTGCCGATCAAGAAGGTCAACATCGGCAATATGCATATGGCTGATGGAAAGCGTCAGGTTGCGACCTCTGTTGCAGTTGATGATGATGATGTTGCAGCATTTAAGAAGCTGCAGGAGCTTGGTGTTGAGCTTGAGATCAAGCGTGTTCCGGACACACCGGCAGAGAGCACGGACAAATTATTCAAATAACAATTTATTTTATGGTTTCATTGGAAAGGAGCAGACATGGGAGATATTTCAATTATCCAAGCTTTACTGGTCTTTGTTGTAGCCTTTATCATGGGTATTGATCAGTTCAGCTTCTTAGAATCCCTTTACCAGCCAATCGTTACCTGCCCGATCATCGGCGCAATTCTTGGTAACTTTGAGCTTGGTGTCGTAGTAGGTGGTGCTTACCAGTTGATTCAGATCGGAAGTATGCCGATCGGTGGTGCACAGCCGCCAAATGCAATCCTCGGCGGTATCATGGCAACTGTTTTCGCAGTTTCTCTTGGTATGGAGGCAACGGCAGACGGCGTTGGTGCGGCGATGGGTCTTGCGATTCCGTTCGCGGTATTCGGACAGTATGCAGTTACACTGACATTTACATTCATGTCCGGTATGATGGCAAAGGCAGATAAGTATGCAGAGGAAGCGAATGTGAAAGGCATCCGCAACCTGAACTTTATTGAGATGGCAGTACTTGGTACGCTGTTTGGTGTGCTTGCAGTGGCAGGTCTCTACGGCGGTACGGCGCTCGGCGAATTATTAAAGGAGTTCTCATGGAAGTTCTCATGGGTAATGGCTGGTCTGGACGCAGCCGGCGGCGCTATGAAGTTTGTTGGATTCGCAATCCTTATGAAGGTTATGATGTCCGGTGAGATGTGGGGCTTCCTGCTCGCAGGTTTTGCAATGGCTCTGCTTTGCGGCGCAAATGCAGCAACATCCGGCGCAACACTTCTGCTCTGCGGATTCGTAGGTGTGGCAATTGCAATCTATGACTTTACGATTCAGACAAAGATCAAGCAGAATGCAGGTGCAGGCGCAGGTTTTGTAGGAGGTGACGAGGATGGCATATAATATTCCGGATAAATATCAGGATCTGACTCCGGCTCCGCAGTTGGATAAGAAGACGTTGAATAAGATGGTATGGCTGTCCTGTTTCTTACAGGCGTCTTTCAACTATGAGAGAATGCAGGCATGTGGCTGGTTGTGGTCAATGCTTCCGGGACTTCAGAAGATACATACCAACAAGGAAGACCTTAAGGCTTCTATGGCACACAACCTTGATTTCTTAAATACACACCCGTTCCTTGTAACATTTGTAATGGGTATTGTGCTCTCTCTGGAGCAGAACAAGGCAGATATTGCAACGATTCGTTCCGTGCGTATTTCTGCAGCAGGACCTCTTGGCGGTATCGGTGATGCGCTTTTCTGGCTGACACTGGTTCCGATCACGGCAGGTCTGACGGCGAATATGGCAATGGAAGGTCAGATCGCAGGTGCGATCCTGTTCCTGCTGATCTTTAACGTGGCGCAGTTTGTCATCCGTTTTGCTCTGATGTACTGGTCCTATGGACTTGGTACAAAGGCGGTAACGCTTTTAACATCGAGTGCGAAGGAGTTTACGCGTGCAGCAAGTATCCTCGGTATCTTCGTAGTAGGTGGTTTGATCGCAAACTATGGTAACACATCCTTGCGTATCATTGCAGGAGAGACACAGATCAACATTCAGGGACTGTTAGACGGCGTATTGCCGAAGCTGATCCCGCTGCTGATCACACTTGGAATCTATGTACTGATTAAAAAAGGTTGGACTCCGGTTAACTGTATTCTTTTGATCCTTGTGGTAGGTATCTTCGGATGTGCATTCGGTATCTGGACAGGTGATTCCAAGGCTATGGATGCAGAAGGCAACACGATTCCGGGCGGATATAAACCGCTTGTGGAATGGTATCAGATTCCACCGGAAGAACCTGCAGAGTAGGGAAGGATTATTTGGGAAATACAAATGCGGTTATGCATTTGCTATAAGTAAGGGGAGGGATTTTAATCCCCCCCTTACGTTATTTTTGGAAGAAATCAGGTGGCGGTTTGAATACAATAACAATTTTTATTATAGTAGCTGCCGCTGTTGGATATTTTATCTTTCAGGGCGTAAAAGGTTTTCAGCTACGCACTATGAATATGGGGCTGAAAAATAAGGACAGTATTCTCGTAGAGAAAACGGCGGACATGCAGGTGACAAGAAAGCTGCTTGGGGATTATGCCTGTGATCTCTATAAATTGAGAGTTTATTATGTGACAAAGGACACGGACAAGTTTGAGGAGATGCTCCGGCATATGCTGGGAGCAGAATACCCGCGTTCGGATGATAAGAAAAGTTTTTTGGAAACTTATTTCCATACGTTCCTCATCAAGGGAAATCGGAAATATGCAGACTGGATATTGGAAGAAATTAAAAAGACAGGTGACGAAGCATTTATTCATTATAATGAAAATGCATATGCGGTCATGCTTGAGGGCAGAAATGATCTGATTGGAGAAATGGAGGATGATGTAAATTCCAAGCGTTATTACGGATTTGCATTGGGAACAATTTTGTTTCTGATCTCCAAGCAGTTTTCCGATTTAGGGGATCAAAAGAATGCACTTGTATATATGCAGAGTGCGAAGGCATGCTTTCATCCCAAAGCTGTCTATATGCCCGTTGTCGAGCAATATTTAAGAGACAACGACGCATAATAGCAATAAGAAATAAAATGACGTCTGCATTTGCAGACATCAAACAGAAGGAATGGAGAGTACTATGATAGGATTAATCGTTACAGGACATGCAAATTTTGGTTCAGGTATTACAAGCTCCGTAAATCTGATTGCAGGAGAGCAGGAAGCATATCGTTATGTGGATTTTTTGCCGACCTACGGCATGGAGGAGCTGTCAGCAGAGCTCACAAAGGCGATGGATGAGTTAAAGGATTGCGAGAGCATCCTGATCTTTACCGATTTGATGGGCGGAACGCCGTTTAATGTTTCGGCGCAGCTTACACATGGAAAAGAGAATATCCGCATTATTGCCGGAACGAATCTGCCGATGCTCGTAGAAATTGTGATGGCGCGCAAATTCGAGGAGGATGTGGACGCGTTAGTCGAGACTGCGCTTGAGACGGGAAAAGAGCAGGTGACAAAATACGAATTTAAACAGGTAGTGCAGCAGGAGTCAGAGGATGGCATCTAGGTAACAACAGATATCTGTACCATATAAAAACTGCCGGGAAGACCCGGTATGAAAGGAGACGTATTAAAATGAGTACAATTTTCGGTATCACAGAGGAGAAGATGAAAGAAACCACGGCAACCTTTACGCTGTCGGAGATTTATCAGCAGCCAGCAACATGGGAAAAGACCTGCCGCCAGATCAAGGAGCACAAGGACGAGCTGCAGAAGTTTATCGATCAGGTGATCAAATGTGAGGATTTTGATGTGATCCTGACCGGAGCAGGAACAAGTGAGTTTGTTGGAAATGCATTATTTGCACATTTATCACAGTTGCTGGATCACAAGGTGAAGTCCTATGGAACAACGGACATCGTGGCTACACCGGAGGCATATTTATCACGCACAAAGCCGACGCTTTTGATCAGTTTTGGTCGCTCCGGAAATTCACCAGAGTCTGTGGGTGCAGTCGATGCAGCAGAGAGCGTATGCGACAACGTATATCATCTTTTTGTGACCTGCAATAAGGACGGGGCTCTCTCAAAGCGCGCGGCAGAGACACAGAACTGCTATGCGATCAATCTGACGGACGAGACGCATGACCAGAGCTTTGCAATGACCTCCAGCTACTCCAATATGTATCTTGCAACCTATCTCTGCTTCCACTTGAATGAGCTTCCTGAGGTATTTACAAAGGTGCAGGCAATCGCAGAGGCGGGACAGAGCTTCCTTGACAAGGGTTATGGTGTTGCACAGGATATTGTGGATTCCTATGATTTTAAGCGTATCGTGTACCTTGGAAGCAATACGTTAAAGGGAACCTCGCAGGAGTCTGCGCTTAAGATGCTTGAGTTGACAGCGGGACGTGTTGTGACCATGTACGATACACCAATGGGCTTTCGTCACGGACCGAAGTCGATCGTGGATGATACGACACTTACGGTTGTATATTTAAGCGATGACGCTTACACAAGACAGTATGAGATCGATCTGCTCAAGGAAATGAGTGGACAGCGCAAGGGCAATAAGATCGTAGCTGTCATGAGCAAGGAGGACGAGACGGTCAAGGCGCTCGTAGATCATACGGTTGTGTTCGGACTGAAGGAGGACTATGAGAATATCCTGCTTGGTCTTGATTATATTATGTTTGCACAGACACTGGCAGTATTAAAGTCTCTGTCGCTTCAGATCACACCGGACAATCCATGTCCGACAGGCGAGGTAAATCGTGTGGTGAAGGGTGTTACACTTTATCCATATACAAGAAAATAAGACAGACGGAAGGAATGTGGTCTGCCGTTTGGCAGATCATGTTCTGATTAAGAAGGAGAATTTTTAAGTATGAATTGGGATGTGATTCTATGGACATGCGTGACAGTCGGCGTGCTCATTGGTCTCTGCGGGATTGTTTTGGGCATTATATCCTCGCGGAATATGAAAAGAAACAGAGAGGCGATGCAGGAACTGCAAAATAATATCAAAGTCGGAGCGAAAATTATGTTTGCGGGCGGTATCTACGGAAAAATTGTAAAGATTAAAAATGATGTGATTGACGTTGAGGTAAGTAAGAGCAGTGTGATTTCTATTTCTCGCTACAGTATTCAGAATGTGATCAAGGATTGATCGTGCCGGAGGATTTCCGGCACGCATCATTCGACTAAAGTGCGCTTTGCTGTGGGCTTTCGTTTTTTGCCGCTTTGCGGGCATAAGCGCTTGGTGTTATATTGAAATATTTTTTGAAAAGACGCGAGAAGTAATGGATGGAGCTAAAGCCCAGCTTATAGGCAATCTCGCTGATCGTATATTGGTTTTCCCGAATGAGCTCCTTGCTTTTTTGCAGCTTCATATTCAGTAGATAGTTCTTGGGAGACGTGTTTAGATGCGTCTTAAACAGCGTCTGAAGCGTGGAACGGGAAATATAAAATTCATGGCAGATTTCTTCCATTGTTACCTGCTCGGTGAGATGCTCATTCATATAGACAAGTATTTCCGACAGCAGATCATTCTGGGCAGCCTTATTATCGGACAGCAGCGTTTTATGATTTCTTGTCTCATAGAACTGCATGAGCAGCAAGAGCACTTCTTGCAGATAGCACAGCATCAGCGTGCGGGTATAGTATGAGTGCTCCGGGCTTTCGATCAGAAGCTTCCAGAGAATTTGCTGCATCTCGCTGGTACAATGAAAAATGTGATCGAGAATATATAAATGGTTTTTCTGGCATACGTCAAAGACAACTGTAAGATAAGAGCAGCCAGCGGTCAGATGAATATCTGCATCATCGGCGTGGTAAATGATCAGATCGTGTGCATAGAGTGAATGCGTCCCGGAGGAAAGCGTTATGGTAAGCGAACCCTCATACACATAGATCAGCTCATAAAATTTATGAGGCGCCTTGATGAGACAACAGGCATCTGTCTGTCCGGTAAACCAGCAGTCTAAAATCTGCCGCAGATAAAACGGAACAGATACGGGCTGATAGGTGTAGGGGGACGGAAGCTCCTCAGTAAAGGACAGCAGGCAGGAGGCTTCCATGTGTTCTGCAAAAGCTTTTGGGAGGAACAGCCGCCACGCCAAAGGAGCGGAAAGCGGTATCAGATTAAAACGCGTCCCGGCGGCAAGCTTTACATGATGCCGGAGCGGGAAGGTTTGAAGGTCTGTAATGTCATCGGCGGCAGCAACGAGCAGAAGCGCCAGTCCGGGTGGGCATTCGATATGGACTTCGCAGGGAAAATTCAGTAAATTATCGATTTTTCGGGAGGCAGCAGAAATTTCATGACAAATAAAACCGGATTTCTGCAGATGCAGCGGTTTGTCATAGCAGACGCCAAAGGATTCCAGTGAATCAGTGGATGATTGGTTGATCATGTTTGTGCTCCTTTACTACAAATCGATTTGTACTTTTTAAAATTATAGTATATGTTTTGACAAAAATCAAGACAGGGAAATGACATACCTAGGAAGATAGGAGGAGAGAGAATGATTATTCAGAGTAAAAAGGTTTGGCTTGCCGATCAGTTTGTGGAGGCACAGATTGAGGTAAACGACCAGAAAATTGTTGGTATTTATGCATATGGAACGCATCCGGCGGATGTTGATTATGGGATGAACCGTATACTTCCGGGATTTATTGATGTACATTGCCATGGCGCTTACGGCTTTGATACAAATGATGCGAAGGAGGACGGTCTGCGCTATTGGGTGCGCAATGTGGTAGATGAGGGAGTTACATCGCTGCTTCCAACGACGATCACCCAGAGCGAGGAGGTGCTGACCAATGCGCTGAAGAATGTGGCAAAGGTGGTTGCGGATGGCTACGAGGGTGCGGAAATCGTAGGAATCCATTTTGAGGGACCGTATCTTGACATGACGTATAAGGGAGCGCAGCCGCATCAGTACATTGTAAAACCGACAGTTGAGCAGTTTCAGAAGTATCAGGAGGCGGCGAACGGTCTCATCAAATATATTACGATGGCAACAGAGACGGATGAGGATTTTGCATTGACTCGCTATTGTGCGGAGCACGGAATCGTTGTGAGCATCGGGCATTCGGCGTCTACGATCGAGGAGGCTGTGCTGGCGTTCGGACATGGCGCGCGTTCCATGACACATGTATACAATGGCATGACGCCGTTTAATCATCGTGCGAATGGTCTGGTGGGAGCGGCATATATGATCAAGAGTATGTACGGAGAAATTATCTGTGACGGAAACCACTCCACCCCGGCGGCGCTCCATCAATTTTTTGAGGCGAAGGGACCGCATTATGGAATGATGGTCAGCGATGCACTGATGGCGAAGGGGTCTCCGGTCGGCACGAAATTTCTTTTCGGAGGAAATGAGATTGAAATTTATCCGGACGGAAGTGCGCATTTGACAGATACAAAGGGGCTCGCAGGCTCTACGCTCCGTTTGAATGAGGGACTGCGCATTCTGATCGAGGAAGCGCTCGTTCCGGTTGAGACGGCAATCAATTCCTGCACGAAGAACCCGGCGGCGTGCCTGCATATGGAGGATCGCAAGGGCTCAATCAAGGTGGGCTTAGATGCCGATTTGGTTGTTCTTGACCGTGATTATAAGGTGCTTGAGACCTATTGTCTGGGGAAAGCAATGCTGGCGCAGTAAGAGGATAAAATATGGCGAAGAAGAAATCACAACCGGTGGAGAAAATCCGGCTTTCGGGAAGAAATATTTATACAGATAAAAAGGGACGCGTCATTTTTTATGACAGGATCACCAAGAAGGGGTATCTGGTGGAGAAGCAGAGAGAAAATGCGGCACAGTTTTTTAAGAATCGTTTTGTCGTACTTTTATTTGCGGCAATCCTGTTCGGCGCAACCTTTATGACATGGCTGCAGGCGGCGATTGCATGGGCGGTTATGATGATCGTTGCAGAGATTTCGTTCCGTTTCGGTTTTCTAAAGAAGCTGGAGCCGGTTACGGATATTGATTTTGAGCGGCGTGTCTCCGCACTGCAATACATTGTAGAAAATAAAGCAAAAGGAAAGATCATTGCGCTGATCGTCCTTTATCTGCTTCTGGCAGTGCTTGTGATACTCAATGCATATGTAGAGAAATATTCCGTGGGATTGTTTGTATTCAGCGGCGGAATTGCGCTTGTAGGTGTTTATTTTGCAGTGCTTCACATCATTGCTCTTGTAAAAATAAAAGAAACCTAAAACAGAACAAACTTTTGAAATAAAAGGGGCTTCATCCAAAGCAGTAAGCTTTGGATGAAGCCCCTTTTGCTTGCTAGGAAGCATTGTTCCTCATCTAAAAGAAGTTATGTTTTCCAATTATTATAAACGTTCTAAGGTTACGCCTTTCCATTGGAACCGCAGACGCAGATTTTTTCTTTGACGAGTGCGGTCACATTCTCCATACCTGCAGCGCCGTATTTCTTCGGATCAAAGCCGTCAGGATTCTCAGCAAGATATTTCTTTACGCCGTCGCTGTATGCGATACGAAGCTCTGTCGCGAAGTTTACCTTGCAGATACCGCGCTTGATAGATTCGCGCACTGCATCATCCGGTACGCCGGAAGCGCCGTGCAGTACAAGCGGAATAGATACAACCTCGTGGATCGCGCTTAAGCGCTCAAGGTCAAGCTTTGGAGTGCCATGGTAGAGACCGTGCGCCGTACCGATAGCGACTGCAAGAGAGCAGACATTGGTGCGCTCTACAAATTCCTTTGCCTGCTGTGGATCGGTATATGGTGAGTCGTGCTCTGCCTCAAGATCGTCTTCTTTTCCGCCGACCTTTCCAAGCTCCGCCTCCACACTGATATCAGAAGGGAGACATGCCTCCGCTACGCGGCGGGTCAGTGCAATGTTCTCCTCAAAAGAGCCATGAGAGCCGTCAATCATGATAGAGGTATAGCCGGTGCGCAGCGCCTGCATAGCGAGCTCAAAGGTATTACCGTGGTCGAGATGCATTGCAACAGGAACGCTGGCTCTCTCTGCCGCCGCCTTTGCCATTGCCAGATAATAGTCAAGTCCCGCGTACTTTACAGTGGAAGGGGTAGACTGCATGATGACCGGAGCGTTTAACTCCTCGGCTGCCCGGATGACTGCCATCACCATCTCAAGATTTTCTACGTTGAAGGCACCAACGGCATAATGTCCTGCCTGTGCCTTTTGAAACATTTCTTTTGTTGTAACTAATGGCATAATAGTAACCTCGATTCTTTAGAAAATTTATGTTCAGTACAAGTATAGCACATATCTGCGGAATCTGCATTTGCATTTTTGACTTTCTCAAAAAATGCAAACGATTGTTTAATTAATCCAAAGTAGACTGTTAGGGAAAGTGCTAGGATAAAAATAAAAAAGGAGAAATACAATGCGTCAGAATCCATTAAAGAAAATTGTTGAATTGCAGAAGCAGGGAAAAAATGTTGGAATTTATTCTGCGTGCAGTGCAAACGAGTATGTAATTGAGGCTGTGATGAAGCGGGGAATTTCCGACGGGTCCTGTGTTTTGATCGAGAGTACGGCGAACCAGTGCGATCAGAACGGCGGGTATACGGGAATGACGCCTGCTGATTTTAAAAAATTTGTTTTTGAGATCGCTGACCGCAGCGGGTTTGACCGCAGCAGGATTTTCCTTGGCGGAGATCACTTAGGACCGCTTACCTTTGCTTCCAAGGAGGAGCCGGAGGCGATGGCGGATGCGGAGGAATTGATCCGTCATTATGTGCGTGCAGGTTTTACAAAGATCCATATCGATACAAGTATGAAGGTCAACAGCGACCCGGCGGATGTTCGTTTGTCGGACGAGATTATCGCAGGGCGCGGCGCGCGTCTGGCAAAGGTTGCCGAGGAGACATACAAAGAGCTTCTTTTGCAGGAGCCGGAGGCGATTCCGCCGGTGTATATTATCGGAAGCGAGGTTCCAATTCCTGGTGGTGCGGTCGGTGCAGAGGATAACGGTGTTCAGGTGACGAGAGTCGAGGATTTTAAAAATACGGTAGAGGCATTTCGTCAGGCGTTTACGGGAGCCGGACTTGGCGAGGATGTGTGGGAGCGCGTCATCGGCGTAGTCGTGCAGCCGGGCGTGGAGGAAAAGGACAGCGGATGTACAGAGTATGACCGCAGCAAGGCGAAAGAGCTCATGGCTTCAATTAAGGAATTTCCAAGTCTCGTGTTTGAGGGGCATTCCACCGATTATCAGACGAAGCTTAAGCTGCGTGAGCTTGTTGAGGATGGTGTTGGCATCTTAAAGATAGGTCCGGGTCTGACCTTTGCCATGCGTGAGGGGATGTTTGCGCTGGAGCAGATCGAGAAGGAATTGCTTTGCGGAACGGACATGCAGCCGAGTAGGTTTGCAGAAATACTTGACGCGGAAATGTGCAGGGATGATAAGTATTGGAAGAAGCACTATCAGGGAACAGAGCTTGAGATCCGCTTAAAGAGAAAATATTCCTTCTCCGATCGGTGCAGATATTATATGCCGACGCCTGCCGTTTGCGAGGCGGCGGATCGTCTGATCGGAAATCTGCGCACAGTGGGGATTCCGCTGAATCTGCTGAGTCAGTTTATGCCGATCCAGTATACGAAGGTGCGCGAGGGCGAGTTAAAAAATGATCCGGTGGAGCTGATGGAGGATCGTATTATCAATACGATCGATGAATATCTCTATGCGACACATCAGAAGGATTTAATGTAAGAGAGGACAGCTGCCTAGTGGTGATAGCATTAGGCAGCTGTGCTGAATGCAGCAGACGGTCATCCCGCTTGGAGGGATGACCGTTATTTGCGATATTCCCAATATTCCCGGAACAAAAATCAGCATAAAGTCTTTTGCTGTGCCGTAAGGAAAGGATGGAAAAGCAAGGAAAAATATGTTATGCTGAAAACAAATAACGATGAAAGAATCGGAAGTATCGAAAGGGGGCAGCCCTTTTGGATGATAGGAGATAAAGAACAAGCCGGGGAGGAAATGAAATGAGAGGGAGAGGAAGATTTTTGGCATCACTGCTTGCAGCTGTCTGTCTGTTGACGCAGACGGCTGAGACGAGACTTGTATCAGCAAAGGAAAATAAAAAAGTAGACATCATGTTTACACACGACCTGCATTCACATCTGAACAGCTTTACGACTGTGACAGAGGAGGGAACAAAGAAGGTTGGAGGCTTTGCGCGAATGAAGACTCTGATCGACGGGCAGAAAGAGAAGAATCCAAATACGCTCCTGCTGGATGCGGGTGACTTTTCGATGGGAACTCTGGTACAGACAGTTTATGAGCAGCAGGCAGCGGAGCTGCGGATGCTTGGCGAATTGGGATTTGATGCTACCACGTTGGGAAATCATGAATTTGATTATCGCTCCAAAGGGCTTGCCAATATGCTGCAGACGGCAGCGGGCAGCGGGGATGTCCTGCCGCAGATGCTGATCTGCAATGTGGACTGGGAGGCGATGGAGGAGGCTGGGCTAAGCGAGGGACAGCAGCAGCTTCGCGCCGGCTTTGATGCATATAAGATCAAGGATTACGAGGTATTTCAGAAGGGAAATGTCAAGGTGGCTGTGCTTGGCGTTTTCGGAAAGGACGCGCTGGCGTGCGCGCCGACCTGTGAATTGCTGTTCCGGGATCCGGTTGAGGCAGTGCGTGACACGGTGGAGGAGATCAAGGAGAAGGAGGACGCCGATTTGATCGTCTGTATCTCACACAGCGGCACATGGGAGGATGAGAGTAAGTCGGAGGATGAGATACTTGCCAAAAGCGTTCCTGCACTTGATCTGATCATCAGCGGTCATACGCATACGGAACTGTCGGAGCCGATCGTTCATAATGATACGTCAATCGTATCGGTTGGAGAGTATGGGAAGAAGCTTGGTTCGATCTCAATGGAGCAAAAGGAGAACGGCAGATGGAAAGTCACTGATTATGGCAGGGTCGCAATCACTGCGGATATACCGGAGGATGCGGCTGTGCAGGAGCGGGTCAACAGCTTTATGGCAGCAGTGGATGACGGCTATCTCAAGGAATTTGGCTATACGAAGGACATGGTGCTGGCGCAGAATGACAGTGTGGCATTTGCGGGGATTGAGGAGCTGGGAGAGATACATACGGAGCACAATCTCGGAAATCTGATGGCGGATGCTTTTGTCTATGCGGTAGAAAATGCGCAGGGCGGAGAGCCGGTGGACGTTGCGGTTGTGCCGAGCGGATGCGTGCGGGATACCTATGGAATCGGTGATATTACGGTAGAAAAGGTGTTTGATTCCTATTCGCTTGGGATCGGTGCGGACGGCATACCGGGTTATCCGCTGATCAGTGTGTATTTAACAGGGGAGGAGTTAAAGATTGCAGCGGAGATAGATGCGTCTGTCTCTGATTATATGACGACGGCGCGTTTATATACGAGCGGCTTTCAGTTTTCTTTTAATCCGAACCGCCTGATTTTAAATAAGGTGACCGATGCAAGCCTTGTGGATGAAAACGGGGAACGTATGGAGCTGGAGGATGATAAGCTTTACCGGGTCGTTGCAGACCTCTACAGCGGTCAGATGCTAAGCGAGGTCACAGCCATGTCCTATGGCTTGCTCAGTATCGTGCCGAAGCATGCGGACGGCACGCCGATTGAAAATTTTGAAGATGTGATCATTATGGAAAACGGAAGGGAGCTAAAGGCTTGGGATGCGATCGCGCGGTATATGAAGTCCTTCCCCGATACCAATGGCGACAGTATTTCCAATATTCCGGTCTCCTACAGCAAGAACGAGGGGCGTAAGCAGGTGGAAAACAGCAAAAATATTTTTGATCTGCTGAAAAATCCTAATAAATATGCGGTGATGATCGCTGCAGTTGTTCTGATTCTCATTTTAGTGGTTGTGCTTTTGATTCGGTTAGTGTTAAAATTGGTAAAGCGCATCAATCAAAAGGATGCGGGCAGACTAAGAAGGAAGTAGAAAAAGGAATTTTTGCCGGATACAGAGGTGGGACATGAGCGCGCAGGATAAGATAGAACAGGTTTTGCGGGATATGCATATTTTGCTTTCCAGAAGCGAGGCGTATGATCAGACGGGCAGCCGTGTAATTGTGGATAAGAAGGAAATGTTAAAGCTGCTGCAGCGCTTGAATCTTAACATTTATGAGCTGATGGAGGAGCGGGAGCTGACGCAGCAGAAGCGCGCGGCGGCAGAGCGTGAGTTTCGGAGAAAAAGTGAGGAAATCGTTTCCGATGCGCATAAGACTGCGGAGGATGTTTATGCGGGAGCCGTGCTTTATACGGATGAGGCGCTGCGTCATGTGCAGGATATTATGCAGGAGGCGTCTGAGGCTATGAAGCTGGTCTACGAAAAGATGAACGGCAGACTGCAGAAGCAAAAAGCGGCGGTTCAAAGGGATCAGTCCGAGCTAAAGGGGCATTTGGAAGATTTGCGTGATACGAATAAATATTTAAATCTGATTGAGGAGAGAAATAAGCAGCTAAAGAAGAAGCATGATGCGCAAAAGCAGGAGCGCGCACTGCAGAGCTATGCAGCCGCAAAGCCGGAAATCAGAGTTAATATGGAGTATTTTGAAAAGGCAGGTATCGCCATGCAGGAGCCGGAGCGGGAGGAGTTTCCTGAGGAGGAAACAAAAAAGGTTACGGCAGACGTGCGGGTGAATCTGGATTCCGAATATTTTAAACGGAAGGATGAGACAATGCAGGGAGAGACGGACTGGAATCAGAAAAAGACAGACAAGCCATCACTTTTTGGAAAAATTTTAAAGGGAGATAAATAGAGAGAATGGATGAGAGAGATGACATTCGCTGGTTTCATGAAATGCCGGAGCTTTTAAGGTTATCATTTTATTCTAATCTGATTGTTTTTCCGGGTGCGTTCATTATATACATTTATATGGTGAGCGGCATAGAACTAAATATCTTTTGGACGTATGTTATTCTGGATATTATCACCTTTTGCTTCATACGCCGACTAGAACGAAAGCGAATCATAAAAGAGCGGGTTGAGGAGGAGAATGAACGCACCGGGCTTGCGATGAGACGGATTCGGAAGCTTATGGAGGAGTGGAAACAGGAGGAATTGGAGAGAGAAAGGAAAGCGGAGGAGGAACGGCAGAGACTTTTGGAGGGGACAGAGCAGAAAAAGCAGAAAAAGTAGGTATACAGATAACGGTCGTTATGTTTTGCAGGATGACCGTATGTAAATAACGAGAAGCCGCGGGAAATAAAACTATTTTCCAGCGGCTTCTCGCCGTAAGGGCAAGCGTACGTTAAAAGGAGATGGACGTTGGTTTAGAGCGCATTTGCCGTATCATAAGCGCTTTTGACGGCATGCTCGATATTACTTGGACGCTCCCCGCTGCAGTCGCCGACATAGTGGATCGGAAGCGGGCAGTCTTTGAGATCGGGAAACTGCTTTCTTGCACCAACTGCCATTACCACAAAGTCGGCAGGAAGCTCAAAGGTTTTTGGCTCTGCGTCTTCTGTCTCGGTCGTTACGGTTACAAAGTCTGCGTGAATGGCATCCAGCTTTGTACGGGTGTGGCGGATCACCCCGTAGGCGTCGAGTTCCTCCGTCAGCGTTGGGAGGATCGTATTGCTTTCCTCTTTTGCAATGGCGTCTAACATTTCAACGATGGTAACCTCACAGCCGGCTTTTGCCAGATATTCGGCAGTTTCGACGCCGACAAGACCGCCGCCGATGACCACAACCCTGCCGAATACGATGGATTTCTTTGCGAGAACGTCCCATGCGCTTGCTACAATAGGAAGCTCATGACCGGGAATCGGCGGAATAAAGTTGTAAGCGCCGGTTGCGGCAATGATCTCATCATAATCCGCATAATCCTCCGGAAGAAGCGTCGTTCCAAAACGGAAGCTTACCGGAAGCTTTTGAAATACTGCTTCATAGTAGTTTAAAATACGAAGCATTTCTTCCTTGCGCGGCGGTACGCTGGCGATAAGCACCTGTCCGCCTGCCTGAAGCGACTGTTCAAAAACGGTAACTGTGTGTCCTTTTTCGGCAGCGACTCTTGCCGCCTCCAGTCCGGCAACACCGGCGCCGATGACAGCAATTCTTTTCTTTGTCTGTGCCGGTGTAATGACACGCTGTCCCTCGTAGCCATTTTCTGCATTTAAAATACAGCTTAAGAAAGCACGGTTTTGAATATTGTCGGTGCATCCTTTGTTGCACATGATGCATTCTCTGACACACGCAGAATGACCTTCCTCACACTTGCGGGCAAAGTCGGGGTCTGACAGCAGAGAGCGCCCAAGCCCGACGATGTCTGCTTTGCCGGAGGAGACGATTGCCTCTGCGGCAGAGGGGCTTACAATGCGTCCGACGCAGGAGACCGGAATACTGACAAGCTTTTTGATCTCCGCCGCGCAGGAGACCGTAAAGCCGTAGGGCTGCGTTCCCATAGGAGGGATGGTGTCCGCCATATTTCCGGTGTGGTTTGCCTGGGCAACGTGAAGCATGTCCACGCCCGCCTGCTCTAAAAGGAGGGCGAGCTGTTTTGCCTCGTCCAGCTCCAGACCTCCCTTGCCGCGCAGACCGCCTCCTTTTAAGGGGGTGATGACAGGAAGCTTATAGTCGATGACCAGATCCGGCACGGCTTGCTTTAGGCGGGCGACGAGTGCAAGCGCGAAGCGTGTACGATTTTCAAAGCTTCCGCCGTAGCTGTCGGTACGCTGATTTAAAATCTTAGAACAAAGCGAGCCGACGAGACGGTCGCCGTGAATCTCGATGCAGTCTACACCTGCGCGCGCGGCAAGCTTGGCGCAGACCTCCATACGGTCAAGCAGCAGCTGCAGCTGCTCCTCCGTCACCTCATTAATAAAATGCTGTAAATCGTGGTGAAGCTTTTGTCTTACCTCCGCCATTTTGCCCTGTGAAAATAAAGCGTTGAGCGCGTCTACGTCATACTCGGGATGGAAAAGCTGGATGCCAAGGCGGCAGTCATAGGAATGACAGGCATCTGCAAGCCGCCGGAAAGGAGGAATATGCTCCTCGCGAAAAAGCTTTGGCGTCGGCGTGAAGGTTGCGACGGGAGCGACATCCCCGATAACGATATAGCCGGTTCCGCCCTCCGCAAGACGTCGATAAAATTGAAAGCACTGCTCGCCGATTGAGCCGTCCCGCTCCTCGTAGCCGGTTGTCAGAGGCGGAAACATCATACGGTTTTTGAATGTTGTTTTTCCTACTTTGATTGGTTGTAAAATATTCATGAAAAAGACCTTCTTTCTATTCGCAGGCAGAAAGGTAATGCAAAGCGAATTCTTTTTCTTAAATTATAGGGTGCAAAAAAGGCAAAGTATATCCATTTCTTGCATCAAAACTTGTAAAAATTGATATATTGCGGATGATGTGGCGGAATGCTATCCTAAGAGGGGAAATGAAAGGCAGAGAAAAGGCAGGCAGGGATGGAACGAAAAAATTATAGTATATGCAGATATGATTTTACGCAGGAGGCAGACCGCCTGTTTTCTGCGGGCAGCTATTATATGCTTTTTTATATCGGACGCGGGAGCTGTTATTTTACGATTGATGGAAAAAAGAAGCTCTGCGGGGCGCAGGAGGTTGTGATCCTAAAGCCGGGCGAGCAGACAAGGCTGTATTTTAAGGGTGGAAAATATCCGCTGCAGGTGCTGCGGCTTGGCGTGCTGCCGGAGCTTTTGCGCGAGCTTTCGGATGAGGAGACGAGGCTTGTGGACGGGTTTGAGTTTGTACCATTTCGCGTGACGGCGGCACATACAGACAGCGGGGCGTCCATGCTGATGAGAAATCTTGCAATGAAGCTCGAGGAACTTCAGTCAGAGGAGGAATTTTACGGGCAGGCGCTCTATGAGAGGAATCTTGTCTCAATGCTTCTCATTTTGTCATTGCGCGCGTGCATCCGGGCAGATCAGGTCAGAAAGCAGCGGAAGCGCCGCAGCATTATGATTGATGATATTTTTCGGTATATCAAGGAGCATTTGACGGAGGAGCTTAGTCTTGAGGAGCTGGAGCAGGAATTTTTTGTCAGCAGGTATCATATCTGCCGGGAGTTTAAGCGGCTGACGGGTCAGACGCCGCACGCCTACATTGTGAAGGCAAGGCTGGACGTCTGCCGTAAATATATCGAGGAGGGAAAACCGATCAGCGAGGTGTATCAGCTGGGGGGCTTTGGCGGCTATAATCATTTTTTTCGGGCGTTTAAGAAGGAGTATGGGCTGACGCCCAAGCAGTATTATAAGGAATTAAAGATACGGGAATCGGAATTTTAGGACAAATAAACTACGTTTTTAAAAATGAATTAGGAAAATGTATTGTAAAGAGAAAAGCAGCTTGTTATAATAAACATCAGGGAAACCAGAGCGAGGCGGCTTGCCCTCCTTCGGAGGGTTCACCCTCCAGACAAAAGAAAGGAGGGGTGACAATGGTTACATATTCTGATTTAATTCAGTTCTGTATATTCATTGTGTCCCTCATCAGTCTGATTCGTCAGATCTATGAGGACAAAAGAAAATAGCCGCCAACTACCACCAATAGTCGACGGCTGACCTCGTAAGAGGTTGGAAATAAACTGTTAAGGGTAAGCCGCTTTTTGGTTTCCCTTTGTAGCCTTACTATAACATATCTGAAATTCTTTTTCAATCCCAGAAACGGTAAAAATAAATTTTAAGAATACACTAAAGGGAGTATAAAAACGATAAGCCATAGAAATAAGGGAAAAAGGCATGCAAACCTGCATAAATAGCGAAAAAAGCAAGTTGTTTTAAGTGAGTTTTGAAAAGTGAAAAGGGGGCGTAAAACAGAGAAGATAGCAACGCGTTAGCAACAAATTATTTATGGTAGTTGTATCTTCTCAATTTCAAGCCGGAGTTCCTCAACAGTACGGTGACCGTATTTGGCATTTGTGATGTCGCTACCGAAAGAATGACCAAGCATGCGGCGGCGATCGTTCTCGTTTACACCATATTTTTCACATAGATAGGAAAAGGTGTGCCGGCAATCATGCGGGGTGTGCTTTTTGCCATTGGCAGTGTAGGCGATACCCAAAGTTTCCAGCTTGTCGTACATGGCTTGCCGAAAGTCCGGCACGGAGTAGCCAAGAAGATTTCGGGTGTGATCATACCGTAATGAAACCATTTGACAGATTGCGGGATGAATGGGAACGATTCTTTCCTTGCTGGATTTTGTTTTCACACCGCCTTTGAAATATTTGCCTTTTAGGTTTGTTTCAATATCGGTGTACGCAGTGATTCTATAGCCGCTGTAACACATAATCAGAATCATCTGTATGATAGAATCTGACTGGTTGCTCCATAGTAGCTTAAGCTCGTCCATGGTAAAAGGCTCGCCGGATTCGTCGTCGTCCTCTTTGGGGATAAATAGAAAGGCGGAATAGTCTTTTTCGACGATCTCATACTTAAGGGCGTAGGCGTACATTTGATGCAGCAGGGAGACGATCAGCTCCAGCGATGCGTGTTTAAGGGGGCAGTTGTTGAGTACTTGCTGCAGATCGTCATATTTTAACTGCCCGAACTGTACATCGTGTAAAGCTGCACAGTTTTTAAAAGCGGCTTTGGTGGAGTTTCTTGTTGAATCTGAATATTGCTTTGACTTGTCACTCTCAAATTTTTCCGTATAGAAGTTTTTGTAAACCTCTGCGAAAGTGGGTGTTCGGTCAATGTAGATGCCGGAAACTGTCTTGATTTTCCCCTGCTGTTCCATGTTGTAAACCGTAAGGAGCTGGTAGGCTTCTTCCCACGTTCCACAGTAGCCGAGTGCCTGCGGCGTGACGGGACCCGTGTAAGTCCAGTCAGTAACGGGCGGATAGACGGCGTAAGGACGCCGCCGGTTCTTCCCCAGATACTTGATCGAGCCGAAGCCATTAGGCAGCTTTAAACGTTTTTTGCGCTGTGGCATGGTAGCACCTCTACTCTGTGGGATTGATCTTTGTCAAGCTCTTCTTCTAGTTTTTCATAGTAAAGTTTTTGAAAGGTTGTATCGGAAATTTTTTTTATACAATTATTTATATAATTGTAATATAAAGTATCTATCATATTTTTAAAGCTTTGATTTGCGTCATCTTCTTTGACTAAAATTTGATAAATTAGATTTAAGTGAAACTTTTCGCCGTTGTAATCAAGAATAGAGTGCGCAGCAGCAGCGGCAGCGCGTTGTTCTTCAATGATGTGCATGGTGTCGATCATGTCTCTCACTTTATCATCCATTTCTTCTAAATATTCTTTTTTTAATTCGTCAAAGCTTAAGCCGATTAAATATCCTACGGAAACATGGAGGAAATCAGCAATTTTTTTTAGCTTATCTTGTTTTGGAATACTGCGCCCGCTTTTCCAGTCGGAAAAAGTGGATTTTGTAATTCCGGTTGCTTTTGCAACATCAGCATCTCGATAACCCATTCTGTCCCTGATTTTACAATAATTTTTGTACATATAACATTCTCCTTGAAGATTTTTAAAAATCTGTGCAAAAAGTATTGACTAATTTTGAAATCCGTACTATTATAATGTAAATAGTTCGGAAATCAAAACAAAATAATAAATAAATTATAGTTACAAGGTATATTATAAATGATTTCCGAACTATAAACAATATGATGTTAGAAAGGAAAAAAATATGTATAAAAAGTATGTCTATTTGAGAGATGAAAGAGGACTAACAGATTATCGTGTATCGCAAGATACGAAAATCGCAAGATCTGTGTTTGCAGATTGGAAGAGCGGGCGTAGTAAACCAAAGGTTGATAAGTTAAAAATTCTTGCAGATTATTTTGGAGTTTCAATAGATTATTTTTTGTCATAATAAGGAGGAAAGAAGAAAATGAAATTCGGAGAAAAAATTTTTTACGAGGATAAAATTGGTGACATAGTGTTTGAAGCGGAAAAAGCAAAACTGGCTTTATGTATGCTGGCAAGTTATACGGGGGTTGATCGTGGCAAGGATGATGAAACGGTTTTAGCTGATAATGGTACGTTAAATATTGGTTTCGATGTGATTCTTGATCATCTTATTAATATCATTAGGATAAGTAAGGAAAAACCGGAAGTAGAAGATGTGCCTGATATGTCAAACGTGTCTGCTATGCCTGATATAATTTTAGGCAGTGCCGGCATCGAGGAAGAAAAAGAGCCAAAGAAAACGAGGGGTAGGAGAAAGGAGGTATCATAAAGTATGGAGGAACGAGAAAGAGATGATCAGCGCGTGAGCGTGGCAGATGCAGCAAGGGAGATAGGATGTTATCCAGAATATTTACGTCGCCAGATGCGGGCAGGTAAATGGAGACTTGGCGAGGTTGTGAAACCAACAGGAGCAAGCGGAAGATATAGTTATTTTATTTTCCGAGCAAAATTAAATGAATTTTTGGGAAAGTAGCAAGGAGGAATGACATGAGTAATGAGTTAAAAGAAGCATTGAAAAATTTGTGGGTACAGTTTTACGATGCGTGCGAGGAATTTAAGAGTATTCCGGCAGAATTGAGAGTAGAAACGGTGAAACAGCTAACGGCTGTATCTAGTAACGAGCTGGAAGAAATGCTTATAGAGACAGTGGCAAGAACAGTATACGGGGATGAATTTTGGGAACTCGTTACGCCGCAACTGAAAGGAGGTGATACGCTGACGAACCAGAAAACGCATGACAGACAGGCGGAGGGGGTGATACAATAAAATTATAAATGTAAGAAAAATATCAAAAAAATGGAGGATTTAGAAAATGAAAAGAAAGTTATTGGCAATTGTAGGATTGAGTGTGGTGGCGATGTGTGCGTTTACTGGATGTGGTAGCAGGGCGACAAAAGAAGTACAGACAACGGAGGTGATTGAGGAGACGGAAACAGTCCTAGAGGCAGAAGTGACAGAGGAGATAGGAGAAACAGTTGTAGAGACAGAGATGCCGGAGGAAACGGAAACGAAAGAAGCATCTGCATTTACTGTCACAGATATGACGGCTGTCAAATATGCGAAGCAGACTGTAAATGTCAGAAAAGGTCCGGGTACAGATTATGACAAGCTTGGCAGCTTCGCCGCAGGGCAGGAGGTGACAGTGACTGGGCAGGCAGATACAGGCTGGTACAGAATCGACTACAACGGGCAAAATGGTTATGTGAGTGACAAGTATTTGTCTGATCAGAAGGTGTCCAGCTCAGTAAAGGGAAATACTAGCAGTGCGGACAGTACAGGCAACACAGATCAGGGAGGAAACACTGGAGAGAGTGGCAGTGTAAATGTTGGAACTGCGACAAACACGCAAAATAGTACAAACAGTGTGCCAAATACGGTCAACCCAGAAAATACCGGAAACGCTGGAGTGTCAAATAATGGTGGAAACACAGCCAGCCCAGATAGCGGCAGCACTGGTAGTATGGATAACGGCAGTAATACCGGAAATGGTGGAAACACGGCTAGCCCGGATAGTGGCAGCACTGGTAGTGTAGGCGGCACAGATCAGGGAGGAAACACTGGGAATAGTGGCAATGTGGATGCCGGGAACACCGGGGGAACGGATGCGGGAAATACTGGCAGTAGTGACACATCCGGTAACAGCGGTGCACCGTCCGATAACTGGTGGGAATCGCCAGAGTTTGACGACGTTCAAGAATTTGTACCACAGCCGGGAACGGGTGCAGACGACGGCACAGGATTAGGCGGAGGTTCATCAACATGGCATTAGAATGGAGGGAATAAACAGGTAGATGATCAAAAAATTTCATATAAAGAAGGCGTTGGCTGGATTGCTTGCATGTGTTTGTTTGGTGACGGCAATGCCAAGTCAGGCAGATGCTGCGGTGACAGGTCAGGAGACATCCATAAATTTGTTTGGAGATAATGATACGCGTGTCGGCAGATATAAGATTAATTATATCGGCAATACGAACCATTATACATGGTACAGCCCAAACGGAGGGGCGGTTGATAAAAAGATTTATAATGACTTAGGTGGGAAGTATGCTAATAGCTCTGTTACAAACTTAGAACATGCAACAGATACGAGCAAGATCAAGTACGCCTATCTGGTGTGGCAGACAAGGGCAAAGCAGGGAACGACAGACCCGGTTTTGTTTGTGGCACCAGATGAAAGCAGACATTTCATATATCCAGACTATGCGATCAATGATTGGCGTGTGGTTGGAAACAACCCGGGTATGAGAAGTATGTTCTGTATGGCAACGGATGTGACTGAAATCGTGAAAGATACGGGATATGGCAATTATGCTGTCTGCAACATTCCTTACTTTAACTGGGGCGATGACGGAGACCGTGGAGGCGGTGAAGCTCCGGGATCATGGCAGTTGATTGTAGTGGAAGAAGATGATAGCTTCCCGTTGCGGGCGGTAAAGCTTGATATGGGAGCAAAGTTTTATCTTGGAAAAGATTTTGGATCGGAGTTATCTCTTGGAAATGGTTTAAAATCAAAATCTGTAGGAACGACAACCGGACAAGTCTTTTTTGGGGCATCAAATTCCAGCACCTACGAAGCCATGACAGAGAATATCGAAACATACAACGAGGGTGGCGGCATCATTGGAAATGTGGTTTCAAATACGACCAACTCTGCGGGACTTTATAAAAACGGAAATCTGGTGAATGACAGAGACCGTGAAAATGGTTGTATTCGCATGGATTTATCAAGCATTGATAGTAACATGGGAAACAATGCAAACCGCATCAATCTGACCGTGCAAAATACAGGCTGGACGACCTCATTTCTGTTAGGGCTGGCGATAGATATTGCTTACCCGGATTTTGCCAGAACACAGACCACAACGGTGCATAGCGCATCAAGCGCGACCGTGGAAGGGGAGTTCCGAAACGTTGCAGTTACAAATGACACTGGAATTTATGACGGAAATATGACTGTGCAGTTAGATAGCGGATTGACGCCAACAAGCGCAACAGCGGTCGTAAATGGCAGTACGCAGATTGAGGGAACGATCAACGGAAATACCGTTACCTTTAACGGAAGCGCAGTAGCGTCCATGATGAATGGCAGCACGATCAGCTATACGGTACAGTGTCAGGCAAATAATGCAGGAAAGACAGTTTTTGAAAATAGTGCCGGCTTTCATGGTTATCTTCGTTCAGACGGAATAAACACCGGATATTGGATCGAACGGATGTGGACGGCAGAATCAAAAGCAGTGCCCAAATACACTTTGGACGTACAGGCTGGTGACGGTATCGAATCGGTAACAGGGGGCGGCGATCATCCGTATGGAAGTGATGTAAATATTGGGGCTACGGTAAAGCCGGGCTATCACTGGAAAGGCTGGACGGGCAGTTACAACACAGCACAAAAAGATTATGGCTTCCAGATGCCGAACCAAAACATCACAATGCGTGCAGAGGCTGAGGCAAATACCTATACGATTACCTTTGATCCAAACGGTGGCGGTGAGGTGACGCATATTGATGATATTATAGCGCAGTATGATAAACAGGTTTCCCTGCCGGATGCAACAGATCACTATGTAAAGTATACGCAGGAAGGTGTCAATGTTACCGATGCAGTTCTTTCCGGTGCACTTAGTCTTTCTGCAGAAGTGAAAGAAGGAGAGCAGCCGGGAACATCTGATCAGGTATCAGGGCAGGAGACAAATGAAAATGTTGACGAAGTGACGTCACCGGAGAATGAGGCAGAGCAGTCCGCAGATCAGAGTGATGTAGATGCTGTGGCAGAACAGCCGGAGAAAACACCAAAGGTTTATCCGTCCGTCTTTTTAGGCTGGTCGTTAGAAGCAGGAAAGGATAGCTTGATGCCGCAATGGAAGGCAGGAGAGCCGATTGACGTAAAGACGTTGGTTGAAGTGGCAGGTGTCACCGATCAGAATAATGCGACGATCACGCTCTATGCGGTATGGGATGATTGTCCTTGGATTCAGGCAACAGACCTTTATTATACCTTAAAACAGGCGCAAAGCGGATTTATCACAGATACGGAGATATTAAGTCATGCAACCGCGTTTGACCGTGAGGACGGCAGTCCGATTCCACCGGGATTTCATGAAAATGGTACATCCTTTTCAATCCCGGACTATGCTCCTACAGATTTTACGCAGTTTCAGGGAAATGGGAGCTGCACAGAGAATCTCACAGTTGTAGACAGCTCCGGGAGTGTCTATAAGAAGCAGATTACGGTGTATGTGGTAGATACCACGGCAGAAGCGGTAAAGCCGGAGGGAACGACACGTTTCATCAATGAGTATTATTATAATCAGCCATACGAGTATGGAGGGCTTAGAGATGATTCTGTTTGGAAAACAGACC